>Ga0209636_10008479_pt1 | contig 10468 bp, 9 predicted proteins | sample DeeMarSWOR152_54_FD_187464 | JGI IMG/M metagenome (GOLD analysis project Ga0209636, IMG submission 187464) | Marine sediment microbial communities from White Oak River estuary, North Carolina - WOR-1-52-54 (SPAdes) (version 2) | ecosystem: Environmental > Aquatic > Marine > Intertidal zone >... | reverse complement strand
CTTTAGTCCATGGTAGATCAGTCTTAGGGTTATTTTCCCAAATATTGGGGTAATCAGTAAAACTCGTTTTGGATATTGTTATTTCTGCACTTTCATAATCTGTGCCTTCAGTTCTGATGAGTATAACAGCCCTTTGAGCACCTGTAGCGGCATCTGTCTTGGCCCTCACATAAACGATAACATTGTCGATTGTGGCAGTGTCGGGGAAGGTTGGGTCTTGCAGATTTACAGTTTCTTTTAAAAGTGTATTTTCAGTAACGTAAACATAGGTGTTATCTAGATCGTCTGAAGTTGCATCATAATGAGTGGTACCAACAAGAGTCCATTGTTGATAAGTTCCTTCTGCGTTGGGGTTTAATGCACTAGTGTCAGCACAAACGGGCACGGGCAGTATGATTAAGCATGCCAACAAAGACATCATTACTGCACTCACCCATAAGAACGCTGAAAACATCCCCCGCGATTTCTTAGGTCCGTCTCAAGTCACCCCCCTCTCCAAGGTTGCTTTTAACCCACTCAACCACTCAACAGCGCTGGGTGTTCGCTCGGCCTCATCCTTTTTCTTCTGTGTCCCCACAAAACCCACAGAAGATCTCCAAGTTTTCCACCGTAAACGTGCTCGCCATCTTTCACAATATTACGTACAAGCGGCAGTTTTCGCTTTGCCCGCAGTTGTTCTAAAGTCCAGACATATAACGAAACTGTATTTCCGAACTCGGTCTTTACCCCCCTAAGCAATTCGGTCAGGTCCGTCTTCTCATTCACGACGATCAGAAGGTTGATATCTGAGCTTGCGTTACCTCGACCGTTAACGCCATTGTAAATAGTGGCCAATAAGATGTTTTTATTCGATGCGCATGCTTTTGCAAGTTTGATCTTAAGTTTCTCTTTTGCCAGTTGCTCCGCTTCAAAAAGACGGCGGAATTGCCGGACAACTAAGTGATAAGCATTTATACGATAAACATTCGCATTGCCAAATCGACGCATGCTGACCATGCCGCAGTCATTAAAAATGTGCAGAGAATCATTGGCAACCGTATGGTCTATCCCCGCCGCTCGTGCGATTTCCCTACCAGACCACTCTTTGGCCGGTGAGTTGAGCACCAACACACGTAGGAGCTTAACGTAAGACCTCCTGCTCAGGAACTCATCTAGATAGTTACCAAATCGCATTGGTTTCACTTGGTGTTATCTTTCACCAATTGTAGGTATTTCACACCATCTTTGAACTTTAGGAACTTGGGATTTTCCGAATTAGTCATTTTTAAAATGGAGAATATTCCGCAAGTATGTTTTACAAATTACGATTCTCACTTCGTTCGAACCTTCCAAGGAGTTTGAAAAGAAAAGACCGGCCTACTTCTAACTATTCCACCCCAGTCTCAGAAAAACTTTTGAATGCATGCTTAATCGCTAAAAGTTTGTCGCTCACGAATGTCACGAGCCTGTGTCTCCTTGGCGGTTTGCGCCCCCCCATCTGAAAACCTCTTGAATCTGCCTGCATTGACTTTTGGCTTGACCCGCTTCTCCAGTTTTTTAACCAGCTCGGAGTATTTCTTGGCCCATTCCAGAATCCTAGATCCATAAATCTTGTACCCGCGATGCTGGTACATGAAGTTGGTTATTTTGTTTAATGGCAGACCCTTCACGTAGAGGCGCAGGGTCTCTAAGATAACCTCTTTTGGATATGTCATTCCCTCGAATCCATCATGCTCGATAAACCATCGCTTGCAATCTAGGCATCTCCACTGCTGTTTGGTGACGTACTTGCGTTTTCGCTTGCCTGCTCTTACCACCCGTTCTGAATTACAGAATGAGCACCGCATGAGCCAACATGGGATTTTGCCTTTAAAAAAATACCCAATTCTTGGAAAAAAAAGTAATTTAATAAAGTAAAAATACTAATAGAGGAAAGAAATACTAATAAAGGAAAGGTACAATTAATATAAGCTTGGAGGCTCAAAAAAATTGGGAGGGTGGACTTTTGGAAAAGTTGGCAAAGACAGGTATCAAGGGTTTAGATGAATTTTTGGGTGGTGGAATCCCCCGAGGAACGTCCATACTTTTGCTTGAAGAGCCGGGAACAAAAGGTGCAACTTTCGCCATGAAAATCCTTTGCGAAGGTCTGGCAAAGGGTGAATACGGCCAGTTCGTTTCTTACAGCCAGCCACCTCCTTTTGTCAGGGCGATTGCCGATGACCTCGAATTTAACGTGAGACCATATGAGAAGGCGGGAAAGCTACAAATAATCGATGGATACACGCAAGCCGCCGGGCTCAAAGAAACTCCGACAGATGCGGAGTACGTCATAGATGACATAAACGATTTGAGCAAAGTCCACCGAACCATTAAATTGGCTAGAGACTCTATGGGTGAGAAAGCAAATGACAACTTACGCTTTGTCCACGACACCTTTTCTGTACTGATGCTCTTTGCGGGAGATGCCCCAGTTTTGAAGCTCATGAGGCATCTAACCGTGGCAGCCAAGCTTCAGGGGAGCATAGGAATTTTCATATTAAATCCGCGCTCGCATAGTTCAATGACCGTGAGCTGGGCGATGGATTTTGTCGACGCTGTGTTAGAATTATCATTGATAGAGAAAGAAAAATACCATCGCTGGCTAACAGTTAAAAAAATGCCAGGAATAAATTACGTCATGAAACCAACCCCATACAAGTTAACCCACAAGGGAATTATTTTAAAGGGTTGGGGGATTACTGCAGAAGGTTGATATTGCTCTCTACATAATTACTTGAGCGTTTGGCTAACCACACATAATTTAAGTTCTACTCAACCTCGAAAATGCGTTCGCCAGGAAAGACCTCTAGGCCTTTATTGGTTATGTGGAGGGGCACGATTTTGTTTACGTGCTTCGCCCCCCTCAACTTTAGGATTTCAACGGCCCTCAACCGCATATCTCGCACCTTGCCGTAGTAAAAGACAAAGACACCATCCGCGAGAAATTCTTCCACACCAGTTCTTGAGTATCTCTTCGGGGCCTCCTCCGTTTCTGTTACCAAAAATGTCATCGCTCCAGCCATCTCAAAAAGCCTGAATAGTTGTTCTATATAAATTCTGTAACTCTCTGGTTTTCCTGTGAACGCCGATTCAAGGGCAGAGATTGAATCCATCGCAATCATGTACGGGTTGAAACCATCAGGGATCACTTTTGGCATTCCTTTCATTCCCATCGGCAACTGGCCTGCGGCCTTTGCAAGTAACGCCTCGACAGCCCTCGCTATGCTGAATGGATCCAACCTTTTTATGACGAATAAATCATTTTCCTCAACGGTGTCGATTTTCCAGCCAAATTGCCTCATGTGTTTTTTCAACCTTTCCGGCGATTCTTCAAATGTGATATAAAGGCATTTATGTCCGTTGCAGGCCGCGTTGTAAAGGGTCTGTAGACAGAAAATCGTTTTTCCGGTCCCCGGCCCTCCCGAAATGAGGACGTTTGCGCCTTTTGGGATGCCCCCTTCCTCTATTAAATCATCAAATCCGGGAACCCCAGTTTTCACCCATTCAGGGCTCTCAACCTCTCTTTCACGTCTTTTCCGTTCCTTCGCCAGCTTTTTCACGGTTACCTCTAATGGTGGTTCCTTCTCCGTCCGTTTTAGTAAATTGTGCATGTAATCCGATAGAGATTATCAAGGTTTGAATAAAAGGTTTCCTTTCAACAAAAAATAATTGATAAAATATCTCTGGATGTCGGGAATCATGAAAGATGGTTATTAACAGATGCCTATTTCTTTATTGGCAGCGTGAAAAAGAATGTTGAACCTTTCCCTAGTCTACTCTTCACTCCTATTTTTCCACCATGCGCCTCCACGATTATCTTGCATATGCGCAATCCCATACCAGCACCTGGAACGGCGTGCTCAACCTGGAAGAACTTTGTAAACAGCTTGGGCATGTTCTTCTTGGCTACTCCTATGCCTGTGTCCTTTACCTCGACTAAAATATTATTTTTATTCTTTTTGGCCTCAATCGTGATCCTGCCTCCTTCCGGAGTGAATTTAATTGCATTATCGATCAAATTAGTCATGAGCTCCGTCAGCTGCCACTCATCGGCCTTGATCAACGGCAATTTGGCTATTTTTTGAGTGAGGGTAATCCGTTTTTGATTGGCCAACAGTTTCATGCTTTTAACCGTATTTTGAATGAGCTCCGCTAGTAGCAAATTTCTCATCTCAGGTTTTATGCGCCCCGATTCCAGCTTAGATGTATCTAACATTTTATCGATCGAACCCCTAAGACGCTTCAGCTCTTGAGAAATGGTTTTCATGGCATTCTTTTGTTTTTTGGTAATTTTTCCCAATTTTTCACTACCCATTAACTGCAGAAAGCTGTTTATGGAGGTCAGCGGGGTTTTCAACTCATGTGAGGTCATGTTGAGAAATTCATCTTTCATACGGTCCAGTGCTTTCAATTCTTTGTAGGCTTTTTCCAATTCTACGGTTCTTTCCCTTACCCTTCGCTCCAATTCTTCCTTGCTCAAGAAAGCTAACTTTTCTTTTTCCAGCACACCTTCAGGCAGTGCTTCGCTGATTTCTAAAAAAGTTGCCAATAAGTCGAACTCTTTGGGCATCTTTTCGAAGATATTTGAGTAAAAAGCATTTTCCGTGATTTTTTTCACACGACTAAAGCCTATATCTTTCTGGATAATAGGAAAACAAACACTCATTGCAGCGGAAGAGGCGGAGAGTACCTCCTCAACACTCTTCTCGACAGGTAATCCTTCAATGCCTTTATAGAACTTGCTGATATCCACCGTTCCATCGTCGGCTATTTTGACCCCGATGATCATCGATTTTCTCTCGGTGAGCTCTCTGAGCCGATCTCTAATCACCTTGATGGTCTCAGGCGTGCATTGCCTTAAAAGTGACTCAAGGAGATCTTTGAACACCATGAATGCAAAGGTTTTCGCTTTACCAAGTGTGGCTATACCACTTGGTAGATGGAGCAATATTCCACGTTCGTATAAGAGTTCATCATATTTACCAAGCGGTACCCCGACTCTCCCTAAGATTCCGTCGTGTCGCTCGATTCCCACCTCTCTTATTACCGCTGTAGCCATCTCGATTGCGCGGTCGTGCGAAGTGACGGTAGCGTACAAGTCGATGAGCCCTGAAGTAATGCTTGAAAATGTCTCTAGTAACTTGGGTTCAGATTCTTCCTCGCTTGTTCCTCCAAGATTATTTAACAACACATCCAAGTTTATCGTGTTTTCCTTTGACCAACATCCTTTGAAAATTGGGTGGTCTTCCTCGCACTTGTTAAATATTTTTTTAATTGTTTTGATATCACAAATAAGGGCCATACGGCTCAATAATCTATTTGTTAACTCAGCGTAGGTTTCAAGCAAAATTACTTGTTTTTTAATAAGAGTTTTCTCGGACGCTCCTAACATAGATTTTGACACACGGGTAATTTTTAATATTTCTCTGCCAGCGAATGCTCCGATAATAGCCGAGATTAAAGTAGATATCGCTAAACCCAAGATAAATACATCCTGTCCGGTTTTGATAAACATATAGAGTAAAAACCAGACAACTGTCGCGAAAATACCAGAACTCAGAATGTAGCTCCTAAGTTTGAGGCTTATTGGTAAGTAAAAATATATTAGAAAAAGTGTTGTTGACATTACACCAATACCCAATGCTGCAAGTACCTCAACTAGCACGCAATTTCCTCCTGAGAATGTAAACTGCACGGATTCCTAGGAGCCCGCCGACAAATGGATAAATGAAAATAATCCATCCATATTCGTCGAGACTCCCACCCAGATATAGGAAGAGAATACCGAGAGAGAGTATTGTGCCACCAATGAAGCCCAACCCTATAGTCTGCCAAAGCGTCGAAAAACGAAGGAATTTCATAGCATTGAAGACATTGCGAATGGAGTAAGCGGCAATCAGAAATCCAATACTTATAAACAAAATAATCAATGGTTCGAGCATTTTTTCCCTCGTCTCATTCTTTAGGGCCACACCTCGATTATATTTCACACATTTTGTAAATAATTGGTTGTGATAATAAACTTTTGGTTTAAAAATAGTTTAAATGTTTCTTCTCTTCTCATTAGACACCACCTGCACTCAACCAATATCCCACGGTTTAAATTATTGTTATTGTTTTTAAATAGACCCCAATATTATAGCGATAGGAGGCAAAAAATTTAGAGATACAAATATTTTATAATATCTATTTCTCATTACTCCCATTTTCATTATTTTACTATATTCTTTTTTAAAATTGAAAAGACCTAGAAGAGTAATAGGAATGAAGGCGATTATGCCTATGATCAAGTAAAAGATATTCATACGGCCAACGAAATATGCTAAGAAAAACAAAAAAACGGCGGATAGTCCAAAAAAAGCTGATATGTAAAATGCTTTATTAACACCTATCTGCATGGGAAGCGTATTACGTCCGGATTTTTTATCTGATCCCATGTCAATAATATCAACAATATTTTTCGCAGTCATCACTGCAAAACACATAACTAAAGATAGGGGCATGAGAATAGGTTCATATCTCCATCCAACCGCTGCTGTCCACCCGCCTATGAATGCAGAAACACCAAATGCTGTAGCCATTACAATACCCGCTAAAATGCCTCTTGCGGTCGCGTGAACAGGGGGCGCAGAAAAGATGTAGGTGTGAACAAGAAAAATAGTCGCAAAAATTTTAGCCGGGAGATTCAGAGGTATGATCAAAATTAAGATTGCTGCAATAATATAATCCAAACCGATAATAATCTTAACTTGCTTTAAAGTTAACATTTTCATGGGAATCGGCGCGGTTGGCCTACCAATTTTATCTGATTCCCTATCGATGTAGTCATTTATTGGGTGAGCTACGCAATGTAAAAACGCGAATAAGAGACCAACCTTCAACATTAGAATCAAGTCAAACATACCTGCTAAGGAAATACCAGCAATAGACATGAGAAATGCTGTTATAGAAAACTGTGGCCTGTGTATCAGAAGCACTCCCTTCGCTATTTTCTTTATGTCGTATTTTTGCATTTTGTCACGCTCGATTTTCAATTTTCCTCTTTCAGTTTGATTGGTTATATATAACGTTAGCGAACTTTTCGTCCATACACCATACCGTAAATCAGTCATACCTTAATCTTTTCCATTTCCTTCCCTATTTCCGCTAATTGCCTGTTCGAAAAGCTGTTTGGGTCTACCGTGACCAGCAGATTGGATTTGCTTTTTCTCATTATCTTCTTCACCCCTTTCAGCCAACCCATCACTAGCTTGAAACCATTCGCCATCACCATGGAGTCTATACAATCGACAAATACCGCGCCCTTTCCCTTTCCAAAGAATCTAGAGATCGTGGTAGTGAGTTCGCCAAGTTTGTTTGGAGATATCGTTTTTCCTCCTGTATATCTCTCGAAAGTCACTCTAACAATGGGCACTCCTTTCAACCCATAAATCTCTCTGAGTTCCAGCGGATTTGTGTCCGTGAGGCATAAGGTCCTAGCGTATTTCGCCAGTCCAGTGAAGAATTTGTAACCCTTCTCGACGCCATTCTCCCTTATGAAGTAGATGATGCCTCCCTTCAACCTGTATTTCCTAGGCGACTTGATGCTTTTGAGGATGACATCTAAAACATCCTTTGGTAACTCAACATCTTCAGGTATTGCGTCCATAATCCCGTAGGTAGAAAAGAAGCCGCTATGTTTGCGGACCATTTCCTTGAACCAATCATCAGCAATTTTTCTGGATTTTTTCCTCGTAGTTAGGTATGTGTTAATGAACACATCTTTGTAATAGGCTCTTGCTTCGGTTGCCCAATCGTGTGCTTCAAGATATTCCAGAACTTTTTCCGCCGGTACCAACAAATTCATAGAATTCAACTTATTTGAATTAAGAGTTATTTCTCCATTTCCCAAGGAAACAGCTTCGTCCAACCCGGTTATTTCCAGAAATCTATTAAGCGCTACCAAGTTTTGACCAAGTCCCCTGCCGGGAGCGTTATCTAGGATTTTGTTTAGAAAGTGAAGATAATCTTCGGAGAATTTTTTTACACCTCTGATAGGAAGAGTTTCGATTTTCTTTCTTGGCAGCACGATTGCGTAGGATATAAAAAGGAATGTTAAAAGAGTAAAAATACCGCCGAGCGGAGGAAAGTTAGGGGGGGCTAGAAAAAGGTTCACTGTAGTAAGCCCAATTAGGTAAAAAATGATGAACCCAGTTAATATCAAAACAATTTTTTTCCGTAGTACTGCCACTTTACTTTCTTTTATCATCAATCCGCCAACGATGATAATCGATACAATGTACCCGATAAAGGTGGCCATATAAGGGATAAGTGATATACTCCAGACAAATTTGAAGTTCCACCCAAAATCAGTCCAGAAAATGTCAAATGGTTTTGCCAAAATCAAAAATATCGCCACGATAAATGCCGGTATCGAAATTAAGGCGTAAGTTAATTTTCCCCTTCTAAGTGTAAGGAGCGTGATAAGTAAAAATGAAAAGCTCAAAAAGTAGAAAAACATGTCAAATACAAAAAAATTGACGGATAGGTCGGCGGTTGGAGCGTTTCTATGGAAGAAAGCTAAGAACTCCCACATGCTCACGGAGAACCCGAAAAGAAAGAAGTATCTATACACCCAACTTTTTGGATTTTTTAATAGAAGATAAGAGGAGATTACAAGTGCTAATCCTCCACCCACAAAGTATTGAAGCGTCCACGGAATGAGGTACCCGCCAGCCAAACTCACACCGACCTAAGCAAGTCGGCAACTTCCGACTTGTCGATGGTAACTATCTTTGGTGGCTTGACGTTCCCCAACGCGGCGCCCTTTTTGCCTTGCTTCATTGCATATCTCATGAATGCCCCCTTTCTGAGATATTCGACCTTTATTATTTCGGATGGGCCTTTTATTCTGAAGTCTGCCACATAATTCCGAAATTCTGGATTTATTTTTTTCATGGCTTCAAACGTTAATTTTGCTGCTTTTCTTTCCGAATGATTCCACTCCCTCTCCATCAAAATGCATATGTGTTCGTTTGGATACATCCTCTTGACCACGCACCATTTGTCCGTCTCTTTAAGTCCAGCTTCATTCAAAACTTTAACAGCCATTGCCTGCGTTAATCTATAATACCCATAAATATCGATCACGTGTTCTCTTCTGCCCTCGACATCGAAAATTGGTAGCCCATCGTCACGAAAATCAATAACTCGGAGCTGGTCACCAATGTCGTATCTTATCAACATCGATCCAAATGGTGTGCCAACAAGGTCGTAGACTCTATCTCGTTTCAATTCATCGATTTTTTTAATTTCCTTTTTTCCTGTTAAAAACTCGAAATAGCAATTCCTCAAATCAGGCAGATAGTCTATTTTCCTGTCCGTGTGACCGAACATTACCATGCCAAACTCTGTAGAGGCATAGCCACTCGTTGGTGTCACGCCGAACTCATTTCTTAGGTAATCCAGATACTGTCGTGTGTCATACCCTCCAACACCGATTCCTTTCACTGGCATGGCATCCTTGGCTTTTTTGTATTTCTTGCGGGCCATTTTGCATTGGAGATATTTCAAGAATAAAAGGAACTTTACGATTCCAAAATTCATGGACTGGTAGTATTCCTTAAAAAATTCATCTGATCTTGTAAAATATCTAGCGAACATGTAAAAAAATGATGCTATCGCTCCAGCTATATCTATTCTCTGCCCTTTTTCAATTATTTTAAGGAGCATCCACATTTTTTTGCGCATATCGGTTATTTCATCTGTAACGTTAGGCGGAGGAACGGGCGTGAGAACTTGTTGGATGCGGTGCATGATAAAACCTGAAAGATAAGGTGGTGGAGCAGGTAGGTTGAGAAAAGTATCCCCCTTCCGAAGTGTGGTATCGCCCCATCGATTACTACAAGCCATGACACAATGGGAAATTGAGCTATCTAAATTTTTACTAAAACTCTTCCCGTGGACGAACCATTTGCTTTTTCCAGTAGTACCCGACGTTGTTGAACAAAATCCATACTCACCCGTCATCCACCCGTCAAGCATCGGTGCCGCTTTTCTACTAATCCTGTCGTAATAGTTCCAAAGTAATTCTCCCTTCCTCCTCGGCAAAGTTTTACTTAATTTTTCTATCCTAGCCCCGAAGTCGTGGAGTATCGGATAATCATCATAAGTTGTTAATGGCACTTTCTCCAGCTTCTTTACCCCTTTCGGGCACAGCTTTTTCGCCATTTTCGTCTTCTTCCATTTCTCAAAGTATTTTTGCATTTGATTGTTGTTGTATTCCACCTGCTCTGAAAACGGCTTGTCGAAGAAAGAACAATATTTCCTCCAGAGCTCTTCACCTTCCTTCAACCCAATCGTCCCCCTTTTTCAAATAACATCTATTTTTATCCTTTTAAAAGCCTCATATAGTGCATATAACTGCAAAAAAAGGCATTTTCATGACTAATTATTTAAATTTCAACAAATT
>Ga0209636_10008477_pt1 | contig 10469 bp, 12 predicted proteins | sample DeeMarSWOR152_54_FD_187464 | JGI IMG/M metagenome (GOLD analysis project Ga0209636, IMG submission 187464) | Marine sediment microbial communities from White Oak River estuary, North Carolina - WOR-1-52-54 (SPAdes) (version 2) | ecosystem: Environmental > Aquatic > Marine > Intertidal zone >... | reverse complement strand
GCGCATAGTCAGTATGCTCGCCTTTAGGATTGAAGAATATGAACCGTTTGTACTCTGTAATGGCCTCATCATAACTCCCCAACTCCATCAGCCCATCAGCCAGCGCCAGGGCAGTGGGAGCGGCCTCCTGGCCGCGATCACCCCCGGTTAAACCTGAGGGTGCAGGAGCACTCTCCCAAACCCCTACCACAACGCCCAAAATAAGGATACACACCTCTCCACACATCCTCTGCGCCCCTCGCACTCACAGGCCGAATCCCTATCAGATCAGGAATTGCAAATCCGAAATCAAAAATCCATCTCGTCTGGTACTGCGGGCAGACGTCTCAGAAGATCCGCCTCCAATTGACGGTTGTAGATCCGGGCCGCTATGGTTGATCCATAGACATTTCCTGCATAGAAAACTCCGGCCACGCTTCCGAAAAGCCATCCCCTGATCGAGCGAACACCGTTCTCCCGGAAGCCGTCCCAGGCTAGTAATCCAGTAACACCTATGAGAGTAAGTGAATAGAGACCATCACCATACTGCTTGCAGTACATTTTTCCAGTCCCGGGCAGGACAGCAGAGAATAGGCCAGCTAGTATGGGATTCTTGCGCGGGAGGCTCATTCCTTCCCGTGCACTCGCTCTAAGGGCTGATGCCAAAACGAGAAGATTCTCATCTTCGGGAGCCACTGACCCCAGTATGTGCTCCGCGTCACGCCACCACCTTTGATGAAGATAGTTGAACGCGGCAAGGATTTGCAATTGCTCTCGCTCAGAGGAAGACATAGGAAGGGGAAGAGGGAGAAGGGAGGAGCGAGGAGAGGTTCCCCCTTCCCTCTTCCCTCTCCCCTCTTCCCTTTTCCTTCTTTCCCCTTCCCTCTTGAGTCTTGAGTCTTGAGTCTCAAGTCTTGTCTCATTCAAAGCCTGATTTATGTACTGAATGGAACTTTCGTATTGACCCGCAAGGAAGTAGGAACAGGCTATCTGATAGGATGCGGCGAAGTGGAGACGGCTTTTGGGACGCTCTGTCACTACTTCGCGAAAGAAGCTGATGGCTCTCCCTGTGTCTCCTGCCTGACGATAGCACAGCCCGATCTTGTATAATATGCTAGACGTGTCCTGGTGCCTGAAATCCCCCCTAACCCCGCTTTCCCAAAGGGAGGAACTGGCACTCTGACGAGAATAGAACAGATATCGCTGATATTCCCCGGCGGCTCTCAGGTAATCCCCCTCCTGATATAGGTACTCCGCGAACTTCAGTATGTTCTCCGGGCTGTAATACTCGATCTCCTCGCTGCTGCCTCCGTATGACGAAGACACAAGATACAAGAGGAGTAGGCTTATGGGCTTATGGGCCAATAGGCTTATGAGCTTATGAGCCCATGAGCCCATAAGCCCATCTTGAGTCTTGAGTCTTGAGTCTTTTCCAGCTTTCTTCATTGAAGTATCTCAGCGTAAAGCCGCACAGGATCTACAAGCTTCCCGGACTTTTGATCGGTATGGTAACGAGAAGTTGACATACTGTTGCATCTTTGAAGTCGGTCCGAAGTCAGGAGAATACCGCGAAGGATGCCTAATCGCTTGATAGCCTCCGCGCCGAATTGTGAGCAGCTTGGCACGAAATTGCACGCGGGCATATCTTGCGGCGAAATGAATAGCTGATAGAATCTGATCGCGCCTATGAGGAGCAATTTGATCCCCGGGACATGAGAGAGATCAAAATGAGCACGAACGCGATCTGCTCCGGGGATATCCTGTATGGGATTGCATGAGAGGATGAACGCAAGTTCCGTTAATTCCTGAGCGAACGACGCGCTGCATGATAAGATGGTGCTGGCAACACCTACAACCATCGCCGCCAAGAATGCCCGCGCCCCGTTATCCTGATGTGGCATCACGTTACAGCCTGCCGGAATAGGCAAAGAATATCGCAGGTACGGGATGGAAGTCTTCGAACTCTATCCGTCCGTATTTGTATTTATAGATCTCAACTGAAATGAACGCCGCGAAAACATCCAGCGTCCAGTTCTGTGCTGGAAATATACGTACTCCGGCGCCTATCCCGTTGTTAAGCTCAGCGATGAAGTTCACCCTGTCGGATATGGGCGTCTCAAACCCGGCGAAAAAGATATATGGAGCAGCCTTGATCCCCAGATGAACTTCTCCTGAGCCTATATCCGGACTCAAAACCAAGTATGGGCTGCCCATGGGAACAATAGAGAGGCCAAAGGCGAAGCTAGATTCAGGCAAAGAGTATTTCAAGCCATGTATTCCGAGTTCCAAGTTGTCAGCTATGCCAAAATCAGCGTATACAAACCCCACATGATAGTAGCCTTCTTCCAGACTTTCGGCCTTGGGAACGGTGAATAACCATGTGGGTTCATCAGCCTGAGCTGATGTTCCGGCCACTGTAAAGATGGTTATAAGAGTCAAACACAGCATAATCTTGGCATCCATATCCATTTGATTTCCTCGCTTTTACCATTCCGTTTCCCTCACGGGAATAGAATCAGGGAGTTTGAAGTTAACAATCCTATCAGGTAGAGAAATGTTGAGTTTCACATCACTGTAGGCCACGTATTCCTCTGTACGATTCGATCCATCGTAGATTTCCGAGCGGACCTCCAGAGGAAAATACTTCCCGGCGAGCTTCGTATGCTTCTTGTAGAAAGATTTTGCAGCAGTCTTCCCATCCGGCTTTCTGGCTTCAGCATAGATGAGCAATCCGTTTTTTGTCCCTAGAATGAACTTCCCCAAATGTTTTTTCAGCTTGCGCGGAGGGGCCCAATGTGTATAAAGCGCATCTCTTTCTATTTCATGCTTCACAAGAGTGTACCCCATTTCGGTCAGGCCACAATCATCCTTCATGACGGACAGGATCGATTGGACGAATGGTATGGGAATAGGACCTTTTGCTTTGATGCGGAATGCCTTCTTCTCAATGGGATAGTATATAAGCATTACCTCGCCGTCGATGATCATTATCTGGCTGATCGGATCTTGGACCTCGATAAACACTTTCTGAGGTGCCTGATAATAAACGGTCCCCTTTGCAAATTCTGTGGAATCGCCCTGTATGACTTTTCTCTCAAACTCTAGAGAAACTGTATCTGGCGTCTGGAACCCAAGCGCCACCGGGCCCACAACTAACAACAGGATCAACGCGATCACATACACAAAGCACCTCCCGGGGTTGAGATCCGGCTCATGCATATTTTAGAACTAGATATTTATGAGTCCACTCGTAGATTTGGTTTTTCAACTCCGTTTCACCCTGAATCTCACATGAACCAATCTTCCAATGCCGGTAATCATAAGGCTTTTTTGGCACGCTAAACAACGAATTTTCAATCATCCAGAAGCTCACGCACAACTTCCATAGCATCTTCACCACCGGGTAGTCCACATGTTCCAGTAACCACAAGAGATTAAGCATAACTGCTTTTGCTCTGCCTTGCTATTTCCACACCGTTGCGAAGGCTACTATAAGACCTATACCGCCTAATACGATATTCGTAACACAACCAGTAATACAGCCTGTCAATGCCTTGCTCTTCTGTATGCTCTGGGCAGTCGCTTTATAGGCTTCGCTGTATGCAGTGACATACTCTTCAGACTTGCCGAGAAGTCGCGTCGAAGGTGGGCTCGGCTCATATACATAGGCGGCAGCGAGGCCAAGCGGACCAAAAAGGCAACCGGCGGCGAGCCATTCCCTTCCCTTCACGTTGGCTCTGGCATCCTGCTCTCCAGCCATGCGCCCGGCTGCTATATCGTCCCGCTGAGCCAATACCAGCATGGCAGAAACCATGAAGGACATAACGCCCGCAATAACCACGAAGTATTTATGTTTTGGACCTGCTCGTTTCATTACCTCCTCCTTCGTTGAATTCCGCACATCAGATGCGACGAGAGACTCAAACACAAACAGTCCGATTACACGACAGTTGGTATACGCGATCAATCCCACGGCTCAGTTATCAGTGCCAAAGAAAGGCCTAATGCGACATTCGCAATACAACCAACAGCACAGCCTGCCAATGCCTTGTTCGTCTGTATGCTCTTAGCGGTCTGCTTGTAGGCTTCGGTGTATGCAGTGACATATTCCGCAGACTTACCGAGAAGTTCTGTCGCGGGTGGCGTTGGTTCATATACATAGGCGGCAACGAGGCCAAGCACACCAAAAAGGCAACCGGCGGCGAGCCATAGCGTCCCATTCACGCTGGCTCTGGCAGCCTGCTCTCCAGCCGCGCGCCCGGCCGCCATATCGTCCTGCTGAGCCAGTATCGGCATGGCAAAAACCATGATGGACATAACGACTGCAACAACTACGAAGTACTTATGTTTTGTACCTCCTCGTTTCACTGCTTCCTCCTTTATTGAATCGCGTACATCGCATCTAACGAGAGATTCAAACACGGACAGTCCAATTGTACCACAGTTCGTATACGGGATCAACGGTTTTTCTGGCACACCAACCATGAAGCTTTATCCCAGAAGCCGGTCTTCCGCGGCCTCCATAACATCCTCAACCTGAATGGCCTGCATACAATCGAGGCTTTTGCATTCGCGTTCGTAGCAGGGGCTGCATCGCATTTCCTTCCGCAGCACTATGTGTCCCTCGCCATAGGGAGCATGGCGAACCGGGTCGGTTGGACCAAAGAGGGCAATGGTAGGAGTTCCCACAGCGGCTGATATGTGCATAGGGGCGCTGTCGCAGGTAATATAGAGATCACAGCGTTTTATCAAAGCTCCCAGTTGCCACAAAGTTGTGCGGCCTACAAGGTTCAATGGCTCCGATGATACCCGGCTCATTATTTCGCTTCCCAGATGGATATCACCCCGGCCGCCGGTGAGGATAACGCGCGCGTCAAACTGCCGCGATAGGAGATCGGCCAGACGAGCGAACCGTTCCACCGGCCACTGCTTTGAGGGCCAGGTAGTGCATGGATTCACTCCGATGATTGGGCCACTCTCATCAGCCAGAGCACGCTCCGCGAAGTCTTCATCGTTCCTGTCAATGCCCCAGAACTCCAATTTCCCATCGTGGTTCATGCCGGCAATAGGGCTGACCACGTCCAGGTATCGCTGGACCTCATGTATGTCGGTCCGCCGTTTGACCTTCGTTGTCAGGAAAAGTGGTGCAACGGACATACCTGTCTGACCCACTTTCAGCTTCGCCCCGACGCGCTCCTGTATGCCCGCCACATAAGCCAGAAAGCCGCTTCTGATAGAGTTGGGATGCAGAATGATTGCCGTGTCGAATTGCTCTTCCCTGAGCCTGTCCGCCATCCTGCGCATCTGACGAATTCCTCTCTGCGCGCCTCGCTTATCATACACAATTACTTCGTCAAGATACGGATTCCGCTCCATGAGACCTCGCACCAGCGGAATGAGGAGCATGGATATATGGGCTTCGGGAAATTCCCTCCTCAGAGCGCGCAGTGCTGGTGTCAGCAGGATCATATCGCCGATCCAGCCGCCAGTGTGCATGACCAGGATGTTCTTTCGCACCGCCATCTTCTCCTCGGATACGAAGACGAGGAATGATCCGCGACTTCGTAACGCGGATGAACGCGGATAAGACAAGAATAAAGGATCTGCGAGAATCTGCGGTGAAATCTGCGTATATCAGCGGACTATTCCCTTCGGGCTATTCTTCTAGGCGCTTGCGTACCGCCTCCCAGACTTCGTCCACAGTGATCAGTTTCATGCAGACATTATCCTTACACTTGTGGGTAAATTGCTTGCACGGACTACACGGCACATCCTTTCTGATCAGCGCATGCTTCTCTCCTATGGGCTGGAATTTGACGTGGTTGCCAGGGCCGAACAGCGCGATGGTCGTTGTCTTGACAGCAGTGGAGATGTGCATGGGTCCTGTATCATTGCTCAGGAACACGTCGCACTTTTCGATCATTGCTCCCAACTCCCGGAGTGTCATCCCGCCCTTCATCAGCACAGCACACGTCCTCATCTTCTGCGCCACGTCGTCTACAATATCCGCCTCGCCGGGCCCGCCGAATATCACCACTCTGGCGTTGCACCTTTCGGCTGCCAGATCACCGATAGCCGCAAATCGCTCTGCGGGCCAACACCTGTGACGCCAGCCTGCGCCGGGAAAAATGCCAATGATAGGCGACCTCGATGCCAATCCACGCGATTGGAACATGCGATCGGCGTAATCTCGATCTTCCTGCGAGAGAAACATCTCTGGCTCTCTGTCCGCTTCTGTATGATTGCCTATGCCCAGAGGCCTCAGGAGGTCCAGATTCTGATCCACAGCATGTTTGTTTTCCCTGTCGCGAACCTTAGCGTTGCATAGGAACCCTCTGGGGCGGTGATACCCGATGCGGAGTGCTGCTCCGCTCAAATACGCTAGTAGGCTGGATCGAAACTTCCGCTGCATATCTATGCTAACGTCGAAATCTCGCTCCCGGAGCAAAGCTGCAACGCGTCGTATCTCCGAGAGACCTTTTATATCACGACGGAACACGATGGTTTCGTCCAGATGGGGGTTTGCCGAGATAACGTCCGCGGAGCGATCCCCCACCAGCATAGCAATGTAGGCGTCCGGTAACGCACTCCTCACTGCACGGATAGCTGGCGTTGTCAGCACTACATCGCCAAGCGAACCAAATCTGATCAGTAGTATACGTACCATACTTCACTGCGACGAAAGAATTACTAGCTACGGACGGAACACGGATTAACACTGATATGAGACTCAAGATGGATACCTTCTCTCCTGTCTTGTGTCTTGTGCCGCCGGAGTTCGTAGCGTCTTCCTTTAATCCGTGAAAATCCGTGTTAATCTGTGGCTAAGCATCGGGTTTTAGAAAGAAAACTTGAGAATCGTTTTCCTTGAGTGGATTACATGTGCGCCTACTAGAGTGCCGATAACTGCGCCAGCGATCACATCGCTGGGGTAGTGTCTGCCCAGATAGATCCTGGAGAAAGCTGTCCCCAGGGCGGCAACGTAAAGCGGTATCCTGAATTTGGTGTACTCATGACCTGCAACTGTTGCCATAGTGAAGGCGAATATGGAATGGCCCGACGGGAAGGAATCTGTTTCCGTCCGGTCTTCGTCGAGCGGCCTCGGCCTGCCGACGGTCCGTTTGAGCGCGTAACCTACAAACCCCGCTTCTACGAAGGCTGCCGCAGCCAGTTTCCCGGTTTCAGCCATCCGCTCATCGCCGAACGCACATAGAAGCATGGATACACCCAGATAGACCTGAGAATCGCCCATTCTCTGAATGATTGGCGTGGTGGCATCGAGAAACCTGTTTTCCAGATCCTCATGGATATACCAGAACAGATCGCTGTCAGCGTCGCCAATCGGGTTGGAGTTTGCTGTCAGCGGAATGCCCGTTGCGCACGCCAACATCATCAGAATACAGAATGGGAATCGAGAATATGCAAATGTCATATTTAGCCCCTGTGTCGTTGAAGTCGTTTCACGGGTTTCGCGTTTCGGACGATCTCAACGACTTCGACGATTTCAACGATCTGTAGAGGACACCGTTGCGAAAGATATAAACATGGTTTCCATAGCATTCCACTCGCCAGCAGTCGAATCCTTCCTGGAACTCGATGATCTTGTCAGGCAAACCAAGCCTTTCGTGGAGTCTAACAACCTCTTTCCGATCCCTGTCAATCAGCATCTTAACGACAAATGCGACAGCCGACAGGATAGCAATCATTGTTAGCTTCCCCAATGTCTTCGTCCTCAGAAACCGGTCTTCGGCTCTGGCTGACAGTGGGAAGACAAGAACGATAATCATAGATATAGATATAATCTTCATTTCAATGAGTCTATATGTCTATTAGTCCATTAGTCCATTAGTCTATTGGTCTATAGACTCATAGACTAATGGACTAATAGACCTACAAACCCACCTGTCCCGATAGAAAGTGCGCATCCCCTTCAGCATTACGTATCCACGCGTAATCGATCCTGAGAGCGGACACCTTTAGCCCCACACCGGCAGTAGGGTAACTGTCCGACATACCAGCTCGCAGTGCTATCCAGCGGGCCGCCTGCCACTCCCACCCGACATGAGGTTCCAGTGCGATTCGACCGTCGAAGAGAGCAGCTATATCGAAAGCTAGCAGCGATCTGTTCGGGAATCCATGAGCGAAACCAAATGTGGCAATGCTGATCCATCGCTTCCCGTCGCTCATGTTCTGGATAAGCATACCGCCAGAGCTTCGAGCGTTCGGTTTCCAGAGGACGCCGAAATCATAACCCGGACTGTGCCCAAAGAACTGATAGTATTCGCACGGATGCTTCCGCTTGAATTTCACACTGCCGCCCATTGCTATATAAGGACTCAGCTTCCGTGCGAGGGAATAATAGGTGAAATCTGGCGTATCGCTGCCATGGGGAGAATCTTCCATACCCCCAAAAGAATCGACGCGGAGGGCGATCTTGTTTCCCCAAAAGAAAGCGGTATCCCTATAGGAATAGGCCACACACTTAGAATCGAAAGCGTAGCTTTCGCGATCCGACGCCTTTGCGGATCCGAAGACCCTAACTCCCTGCCACTGCACAAGTCCCGCAGGATTCCAGAACCCGGCCTCAGCGTCGTCAGCCAGGGCAGTGAAAGCATTTCCCATACCCAGCGGGCGCGAACCGATATACAGCGGGCGCGCGTCCTCGAAAGGAAATGCGAATATACACATTTGCGGGACGAGAGCCATCGTCGCCACTGCTGCATAGATAAGCAAATGTCCCCGTCCTGATCTTTCACCGCAGAGGCACAGAGATCGCAGAGGTTCCTGTAGATTTTCTCTGCGTTCTCCGCGTCTCTGCGGTAAGTATATCTGCGCAGTGCATTGAAGAATGGTCTCACTGCTAAACTTAAGCAGGCATGATAAGATCGCGCAGCGCATCGGCTGCGGTTTGAGCATCGTCCAGTACTTTGGGCGCCGCTGCATCGTTCAGCAAGTCCAGAACCACGTTCCCCAAATTTGATATATCAGCTCTTTTTGCATATCCGCGCTCGCTCAGCAGCCGATAGACTCTCTGACGCTTCAGATTTTGCTTCTTCCTTTCCACCTCCAGGATCACGATCTTCCTCCCGCTGCTGGCCGCCTCGCAGACCATTGAAAAGCTGTCCTCCGTAACGATGATCACATCGGATATTCCCAGTATACCTGGGACGGGGCTTCCCTGCTGCGGTTCGCCTGCGAGTACCGAAAAGCAGCAAAGCGGGTTATCTAGCATTTTCGACCTTATAACATCTTCCGACTTCGGATCAGTCCGTCTGGATGTGGTCAGTGCAAGCTTAGCACCCGCTTCTTTGCATATATCCAGCAGAACATCACACAATAGGGATGCCGTGCCCGGTGAGATGGAATAATGTCGATCATCGCCACCCAATAGAAGCCCAATGATGCTCCCCCTTCCATCCTCTCCCCGTGCGGCAGGGATGGAAGTGGGGACGATGTTCAGCTTCTCCGCTAGATGCGTCCCTGCCGTTCCAACGTATTCCGGCGTGATCCTGTTGGGAACACCCAAAGTCATGACTGCGTTTCCGGCGGGGCGACGAAGCTTCATATGCTCCGGCAGGATCGCCAGATCGAAGTGGTTGATCCCAGCAGGCGAAGGCCGCGTGCATACAGCAGTCTTCGCCCCCATAAGCTGACCCAATAGGAGATTGGGGGCAGCTACCGACGAACCGGTTGAGAGAACGCAAGAGAAATGTCCCGCCCCAAGCACTGATGCTATAGAGGAACTTTCCATTGCCCATTTTAACATCGCTTCGATCAACTTACGAGGAAGCTTCACGCCAGCCAGCAACCGGGTCAATACTCTGAGCAAGTCATCGCGCCATTTCCGCCTGAACCTGACCTCGACGGTTTTCACCGATATATCACGCATTCTGTCCATTATGCCCAGCGATTGGTTGTAGTGTCCCGGCTTCCCATCGCTGAGAACAAGGACGCTGTTCTGGATGCTGGATGCTGGATGCTGGATACTGGATACTGGGAAGCCCGTAGCGCGTGACACGTTACGCGTTACGGGCTTGGGTTTCGTCTTCCATCTGTTGTGCATCCAGAGCCACTGACAGGGGTACGTGCGGACTAACCTCTCCAACTGCCTTACGAACTTGGCAGTATTGACCGTCACATCCTTTTCTGGATCGCCCGATATTTCTAACTCCAGAGGCTCTGAGATGGTTATAAGGTGGCTGTCGTCGTCCTGTCGAATGTTGAAAATGCTGAGGATAGGCGCGCCTGTTCTCAACGCAAACATGACCGGGCCTCGAGGCGTCGAGGCAGGTATGCCAAAGAAATCAACAAAGACACCGCTGGCTCCGGCATCTTGATCGGCGATAATTGCAACGCATCGGCCCTGCTTGAGTGACCTCAGACTTCGCTTTACTGCCATTTTCTTCTCGACAACTTCTCCACCATATCTGGTTCTGTAGCTATTCACCAGTTTATCCAGCCGATCATACTTAAACTGCTGAGCGACAGTC
>Ga0209636_10008476_pt1 | contig 10469 bp, 8 predicted proteins | sample DeeMarSWOR152_54_FD_187464 | JGI IMG/M metagenome (GOLD analysis project Ga0209636, IMG submission 187464) | Marine sediment microbial communities from White Oak River estuary, North Carolina - WOR-1-52-54 (SPAdes) (version 2) | ecosystem: Environmental > Aquatic > Marine > Intertidal zone >... | reverse complement strand
GAATCCGCGTCAGCCAGATGAGAGAGCTTGTCCGGCCGTGCGTTGTGGGTGGGCTTGAGGTCGTTGAATGCACTGGTGGACAAGCCACCAGTGGCGCGCTCAGTCAGAGATCGACGACGCGGTTCTTGCGTCGTGCCTTTTCGGCGGCGAAGACCATGAGGTGGGTTTCGAGGGTCTCGTCGGGGCCGGAGAGGATCTTGCCCGGGTCGTCGGTCGCGACGGCCTCGATGAAGCTGTGCATCAGCCCGTAGTCGCCGCCGCCGTGACCGCCGGTGATGTCGCCCGCGGACGCCCGAGTGTCGGTCTCGGTCGTCTCGTCGGTGAGGAAATCGAAGTGCCGGATGAGCGAGCCGTCGCCGAAAAGCTCGCCTTTGGTCCCGAAGATGCGCGTCTCGCGTGAGCGGGCCCGGTTGAACGCGGTCATGGTGAACGTCGCCGTCGCATCGTTCTCGAAGAGCATGTTGACGACCTGATGGTCCACGACGTCGTTGTCGCAGGCGTAGACGCACCGGCCGTAGGGTCCGGTGCGGAGGGCCTCGGTCACGCTTTCCGCGGTCACCTCACCGTCCACCAGGGTGCCGACCGGCCAGCCGGTGTGGCCTTGAGCAACACGGCCGAGGTAGATCTTCTTCGCCGAGTAGGGGCACGTCGGCTCCACCTTGCAGTCGAGACAGCGCTCGGCCGCGCCTTCGGGCCGCATCGCCTTGCGAAAGTGCTTGAGACTGCCGAACGACGAGACGGATTTGCAGCGTTTGCCCATGACGTACCGGATCCAGTCGAGGTCGTGACAGGATTTCGCCAGGAGCATGGACGACGATTCCGTCTCATTCCGCCAGTGTCCACGGACGAAGGAGTGTCCCTGGTGCCAGTAGCCGACGGGCTCGAGGAGGTCCATGCTGATGATCTCGCCGACGGCGCCCGAATCGACGATCTCCTTGAGCATCTGCGTGTAGCGGGTGTAGCGAAGGACGTGACAGACGCCGAAGATGACGTGCGCCTTTTTGACGGCCGCCACGATGCGTTTGCATTCCCTGGCGGTGGGGGCCATCGGCTTTTCGAGCAGGATATGATAGCGTTTCTTCGCAAACGCGAGGGCCGGTGCGGTGTGCATGGCGTCCTGCGTCGCGATGATAACCGCGTCGGCGAACTTGTCCGCCGCGGCCATGTCCTTCCAGTCGGTGAAGACGTGCTCGGTGGGGATATTGTGCGCCGTCGCCACCTCGTTGCGGCGGAGGTCGATGGGCTCAGCGACGCCCACGACCTGAGCGTCGTCGGGATGATTGGCTACGTAGCGGGCGTATCCGCGCCCGCGACTCCCGGCACCGGCAATCACCAACTTGACTTTCGGCATCGCCTTTACTCTCCAGAATGATTCTCGGGTTGCTTGTGGGGAAGGAGTGTCGGGCTTTGACCTGCGCGCGACGGGGAGGAGTCACGGATGGATCCTTCCGACGTTGGGGTGTCGTCGTCGCCAGGCTTCGATCTGGTCGCGAGGGATCCTGGTCCAGATTTTCTTGCGCTTCTCGGTGCCGCCGAGTGCCTTGTCCACGGTGGCCAGTGTCTCATTATCCGCCTCGTAGGGGACCGCGACCATGCGTGGGACCTTCTCGCGCATCGACGGGACGGCGGTGACGCCGCGGAAGTCGCGGGTCACGAGGTCACCGGCTCTGATCTCGCCGCTCCCCGACGGCATCGTGGTCGTCTTGGACGGCGCGACGACGGTGCACTCGCTCATATAGTCCTTGGGGTTTCGGACCATCAGCATCCCGGCGGGCCGGTTGTTCCTCACGACCCACAACTGCTGCCCGACGTGCACGCCGTCGAACAGCCCGATGTTGACGTTGGCCTGCTTGCCGTCGTCGTAGACCTTGGTGACTTTCGGGTCCACCAACTCGGCGACGTTGTAGGTCTGACCTTCGCACGACAGCAGCACCGCCGCCGCGCACAACAGGGCAATGAGTCGCTTCACGGTCTGCATGGATTTCCTCCCCGAAAGCAGTGTATCGACCGTACGGACGTTTTCAAGCAGATTCTGCGTTCGAGAGGGATGACGTCGGTCAGCCGCTTGCGGTCTCGTCTTTTTTTTCAAAAAAGTGGGCCGGAATGACAAAAATGCCGTTGACACCCGCGGAATTGGTGATATGAAGGGGTACAGGGAGTGTCTGAGGCCCTGAGAGGTGCGTTCAGCGGACCTGGTAGCAATGGAAGAGGTCGATGACCCAAATGCCGAGCTCGTATCCGTCCGGTGTTAGTGTGCGGTCATTCTCAGGCTCCCTTGCGTACTTTTACGGGTGGTTTACTGGTTTCAGGGATCGGAGGACCTAAGCCGTCTCGACATCCGGTCTTCACGGTCCCTGAAACCAGAAGGTTTCAGGGATTTTTTTTGGCAAGACCGGTGTCCAAATGACGGCTCCTCCGGGAAGGAGAAGAGATGATCATCGTCATGAAGAAGGGAGCGACGCCGGAAGAGATCCAGCACGTCATCGACCGTGTTGAGGAGATGGGGTTGAAGAGTCACCCCATCTACGGGACGGAACGGACGGTCATCGCGGCGATCGGCGACAAGCGTGGGGTGGACGTCACGTTCTTCACGGCGGCTCCGGGTGTCGAGCGTGCGATGCCCATCCTGGCACCGTTCAAGATCGCCAGTCTGGAGGTGAAGAAGGAAAGGACGGAGGTTCCGCTTGGCAGGGGCGTCACCATCGGGGGCAAGCGTATCGGGGTGATTGCAGGCCCCTGCTCGGTGGAGAACCGTGATGACCTCTTGCGGACCGCCCGGGTCGTCAAGGACGCCGGGGCCGTCGGACTGAGGGGCGGTGCGTTCAAGCCCCGCACCAGTCCCTACGCGTTCCAGGGACTGGAGGAAGAAGGACTGAAGTTTCTGCGCGAGGCGGGCGATGAGACCGGGCTCGCCGTGGTGACCGAGGTCATCGGTGAGAACACCGTGGAGCTGGTGGGAGAGTATGCCGACGTGCTCCAGATCGGTGCTCGGAACATGCAGAACTATCGACTGTTGAGGGCGGCGGGACAGAGCCCGAAGCCGGTGCTCTTGAAGCGCGGGTTCTCCTCGACACTTCAGGAGCTCCTTCTGGCCGCCGAATACATCCTCAGCCAGGGCAACCCGAACGTGATGGTGTGCGTGCGGGGCATCCGCTCGTTCGAGACCTACACGCGCTTCACGATGGACCTGGCGGCGGTGCCGGCACTTCAGGAGCAGACGCATCTTCCCGTGGTGGTGGACCCGTCTCATGCGACGGGGAAGCGTTCGCTGGTGACCTCGCTGTGTCGCGCCGCGGTGGCGGTCGGTGCGGACGGACTTCTGGTGGAGGTGCATCCGCAGCCCGAGCGGGCCCTCTCGGACGGGGCACAGTCCTTGAAGTTCGATGAGTTCGAAACCATGATGAAACAGATCGCCCCGGTCGCCGAAGCGGTCGGCAGAACCCTCTGAGCATGGCGTAGTCCCGGCCCCTCGTGGGCCGGGCCGTTTGGTTACGGAAAGCACGGCTGGACAAGCCAGCCGTGGCACATCTTTTACAGTCATGTGCTGAAATGAGCGTACACAGTCACTACCAGGACCTGAAAGAGCGACAGCAGACCGTCAGTGCATGGAAAGTGGGCGGACGTCTTGCCACGTTCCTGAAGCCCTACTGGAAGACGGTCGCGACCATGTGGGGGGTCCAGGTCATCGGGCTCGGGATGATGTTCGTGCCGGTGGACATCATCGGACGGGTGGTCAACGACATCACGGCGTGGGAGTTCGGCCGCTTCTGGATCTACGCCGTCCTCGTGGTCGCGAACGAAGTGCTTCGGTTCGGCATCGGCTTTGCCCGTGCACTGCTCAACGTGCGGGCCTGTGGACGTGCCGAGTGGGACATGCAGGTCAAGCTTTACGATGCCCTGCAGCGGATGGGTTTGTCCTACCACGACCGGGAATCGAGCGGTCAGCTCATCAGTCGGATGATCATGGACATGCGGTTCGTCGGGTCGTTTTTCCGCACGGTCATCTTCACGATGATGGAGGCGGGAATCATCTTTCTCGTGGGGATGGGGTATCTGTTCTACAAGTCGTGGGTGCTCGCCCTCTGGTCGCTCTTGATGCTTCCCGTGGCGGGGTGGCTCATCTTCCGGTTCGCCACCACGGCTCGACTGCGGTTCTACGACGTTCGACAGCAGTACGGTGATCTGACCAACGTCCTCTCGGAGAACATCGCGGGGGTGCAGGTGGTCCGCGGCTTCGCACGCGAGGACGACCAGACACGCCGGTTCGAGGGACAGGTGGAGTCCCTGATCGACAAACTGCTCAGCGCCATGCGCGTCGTGGCGTGGAACGCCCCGCTCTACGCCGCCTTCATCACCGTCGGACTGGCGGTGACGCTGTTTATCGGGGGCAACATGGTGTTGGGTCGTCCCATGGACAAGCAGTTGCTGGGGATGGTCATCTCGTTTTTCTTTGCCTTGAGGATTATCACGATGCGGCTGAGTTGGCTGGGACGCGGGGTCAGTCACGCACAACGGGCCATCGCTTCGGCCGATCGGATCTTTGAGCTTCTGGACGAGAGGCCGGAAATCCGGGACAAGCCGGACGCCGAGACGCTCCGGGAAGGCCCCGGACGCGTCGTCTTCGAGAACGTGTCGTTCGGCTACAGTGGGGATTCCACGGTGCTCACCGACGTCGACCTCACCGTCGAGCCGGGCCAGATGGTGGCCCTGGTCGGTCGCACGGGCTCCGGAAAGTCAACCCTTGTGAGTCTCCTGCCCCGGTTCTACGACGTGACGCGTGGACGCGTCGTTATCGACGGTCAGGACGTGCGGGACGTGACGATGAACAGTCTGCGCAGCAGCATCGGTCTGGTCTTTCAGGATTCGTTCCTGTTCAGTCGGTCGGTGGCCGAGAACATCGCGTATGCCAATCCGGACGCGGACATGCAGCAGATCATCCGGACGGCCGAAGCGGCACGGGCACATGATTTCGTGCAGAATCTGCCCTCCGGGTACGACACGGTCATCGGGGAGCGGGGCGTGACGCTCTCCGGCGGACAGCGTCAGCGACTGACCATCGCCCGGGCACTGATGAAGGACCCGCGCATCCTTATCCTCGACGACTCGACCAGTTCCGTGGACCCGACGACCGAGCGCGAGATCCACGAGGCCATGATGCACCTGGCAAAATACCGCACCACGTTCGTCATTGCCCATCGTCTTTCCACCGTCCGGCGTGCCGACCTCATCGTGGTGCTCGAGGACGGACACATCGCCGAGATGGGAAGCCACGACGAGCTGATGGAGCAGGGCGGACTCTATCGAACGATCTGTGACCTGCAATTCGGACTCGCGGGGGGGCCGGCGGCCATTCGGGACGACACGGAGATGCTCGCCGCCGACGAAGAGGAGGTGGAGGAGGAAACCTTCGCCGACGAAGAGCCCATCGATTAACGTGTGATGAAGTCATGAGCGAGAAGGACGACAAACAGAGCCGGGAAAAGCAGCAGGCTCAATCCGGACCGGTCAAACAGACCACCGTCCCGGTGGACGCCGACGACGTGGTCTACCAGGCCCCGCTGAGGTGGGGTCTGATCGCCCGACTGCTGCGGTTCCTGGGACCCCACAAGCTGCGCATGGCCGGGAACGTCGTGCTGGTGGGACTTTCCAGCGGTGCCATGCTCCTCGGGACGTTCGCCTACCGTGAGATCGTCGGGTGCCTGGAAGTCGGTCCCGAATACCGCACCCGGTTCTACGTCTGGGTCGGGATTCTCGCCCTCAATGCACTGGTCGTCTGGCAGCTTGAATACTATCGGGAGATGGGACTGGTGAAGCTTGGACAGCGGGTGCTCCTGGATCTCCGCATGACCCTCTTCCGACACCTCCAGCGACTCAGTCTCAGCTACTACGACCGCACCAAGCAGGGGTGGATCATCAGTCGGGCCACCTCCGACCTCGGTGTCCTCGAAGACATCATCACCTGGGCCGTACCGGAGCTTTCCAGGATCGTGTTTCTGATCGGGGGCGGGACGATCATGGTGATCGTGCTGGCACCGTTTCTCTTCTGGGTCCTCGCCGGCGTGGTGCCCCTGATGGTGCTGGTCACGTTCTTTTTCCACGGACACATCGCCACGGCCTGGCGGGCGGTGCGGACGCAGATCAGCAGGATCTGTGCCAATCTCGCCGAAAACATCGCGGGCGTTCGTGTGGTCCAGGCCTTCACGCGGGAGCGTCGAAATCTTCACGAGTTCGACCGGCTCAACGAGGAATACTACCGTGCACGGGTCAAAGCGGCCATCGTGCACACCCTTTACTTCCCGAGCATCGGTGTGCTGAGTGCGGTCGCCACGGCCGCGGTGATCCTCCTGTTTCGCTGGCAGGGCGAGGCCGCGGTGAGTCGGCTGCTGCAGTCGGTCGCGACGTCGGGCGACCTCCTGCGCGTTGGCTGGTACGCTTCGGTCGCGATACTGGCGTCCCCTCAGCCCATCAGGATCAAGGACATGATCATGGTGTTGGTGATGCTGAGGAGGTTCTTCGAGCCGATCCGGCACCTGTCGCACCTCTACGGCACCGCGCTCGGGTCCATGGCGGCCGCCGAGCGCATCTTCGGACTCCTGGACACCGAGCCCGACGTCAAGGACCGACCCGGGGCACGCGAGCTGCCGACCATCGAGGGAACCGTCCGGTTCGACGGCGTCACCTTCGCCTACAACGAGGGCGAAACGGTGCTCGAAAACATCAACCTCGAGGCCAAGCCCGGACGGACCGTTGCCCTGGTCGGACCCACCGGCGCCGGAAAAAGCTCCATCATCAATCTCCTCTGTCGCTTCTATGAGCAGCAGGAAGGACAGATCACCGTGGACGACTACGACATCCGTGACGTCACCATGCACTCCCTGCGCTCCCAGATGGGCATCGTCATGCAGGAGCCGTTCCTGTTCTCGGGAACCGTGATGGAAAACATCAAGTTCGGTCGGCCGGAAGCCACGGACGACGAGGTGCACGAGGCCGCGAGGGCCATCGGCGCCCACGACATCCTCGCCGGACTTCGCAACGGCTTCGAAACGGAGGTGCAGGAGCGCGGGGAAGGACTCTCCGGCGGGGAACGACAGCTCGTCTGCTTCACCCGTGCCATGGTCGCCGACCCGCGCATCCTTGTCCTGGATGAGGCCACCTCCTCGGTGGACACCGCCACCGAGCTCAAGATTCAGGAAGCTGTTGACCACCTGGTGCAGAGACGGACGAGCTTCGTGGCGGCACACCGTCTGAGCACCGTGCGCAGCGCCGACCAGGTGCTGGTCGTCCAGGGCGGTCGAATCATCGAGCGCGGGACGCACACGGATCTGCTGGCCCGCGGCGGCGAATACGCCCGGATGTATCGCGAATTCCTGCGGGAGGGGTGAGCCCGGACCTCGACGGCGGGGCGTGGAATCTGACGGGTGAAATCCGGGCAAAGGTGCCAGGCGTGCTGCGGGGCGGCCCGTTGGAGTCATGCTTCTTTAGGATCCCTATAGACGGAAAAAATCATTGACACCCTGACATCGGCCCCGTATCTTTGACGCGCGCTTTTTCGGCCCGACGACTGCGATTGCAGGAGGAGAACATGCTTCGAATGGTAAAGAGGGGCTTGCTGCTCGGACTGGCTGCGCTCTTTCTATGCTGCACCCTCGGGTGCAAGAGCTCGGAAAAGACAAGACAGGAGGAGCCGAAAGGCTGGGGAGAGGACACCCGCAGCAATATCATGACCGAAGGCGTCGAGGGCAAGTGATCTCGGCTCCGACCGAAGGGCTGCGCCGGGAACGTCCTGTTCCTGCTGTGTGTGAAAACGTGAGGGATATCCTGAGTCACTCCGGTGCATTCGGGATATCCCGCTGAACCTTCTGGGCTCACATTCCGAGAGGACCTTGTCTCGGAGGGGACCGACTTCTTCGGGACGAATGGGGAAGGTCGATGGTGATGAGGGTGTTTGTCCTCTCGCTGGTGGTGGTGCTTCTTCTGCCGGGGATGCTCTTCGCCGGCGAGAAACTCTACCTCTCCCGCACGCTCAACCTCGACTTCCGTCACCCCGGAAAAATCCTCGTGGTGGCCACAGAAGGCACCGTCCCTGTCGGTGAGGAAGTCGCGAAAAACTCCTACGCCCTCATCCTGCCCAAGCGCGTGAAGTTGATCCTCTCCATCGCACAAGACAACGAACGCAAACGTCACTATCACATCGTCGTCACCATCCAGGACGAGCTCCGGCCCGTGGACAAGGCAACGGACGTCATTCGTCCCGGCAATTTGGTCACCCAGCTCTGGCTTGCCTCCTATCGCTATCAGTTCACGATCCTGCGCAAGCACGCCGTCGGGGGCAACCGCTTCGTCACCGCAGTGGTCAAGCTCGACGTCTTTGCCCCCGGACCGAAATGACCTCGACGTGGACTGCCTGGAGCCCGGGCCTCCTGGAACGTCCAAAAGAGACCCATCCGAGGAGAATCGTTGTTATTTTTCTTGTCTCGATTGGCGATATTCACCAGGGAGGGTAAAATAGGGGTAGTGTGCCCGTTTGTGGGTCCCTGTCGCACTTTGGGGTGGGGTCATGCCTAAGCTCATCGCGGTGAAGTCCAAGGAATCGCCCGGACTGACGAAGCTCCTGTCGGCCATTCCGGGGGACTACGAGGTGGTCGTCGCCGCCGACATGAACGAGGCGCTCAAGGCGCTGCGTGAGGACGGCGCCGAAGGCATCATCGCCGACCGGGAAAGCCTTCCGACTCGACCGGAAGCGGTTACCGGGGTGGACCCGGAGACCGTGCTCAACGCCGTCCAGGAAGGCATGGCGGTCGTGGACGACCAGTTTCGCATTATCTGGGCCAACGAGGTGTTCCTGAAGAGTGGACCGACTGAAGGCGACGTCTTAGGCATGCCCTGTTATCGTTTTCTGCACGGACGAAGTGAGCCCTGTCTGGGATGTGAGGCCAAAGAGACGTTTGCCACCGCTCGACAGGCCAAGCGCGTCCATCAGAACGTGGACGGAAACTACTGGGAGAGCGTCGCCTCTCCGGTCCTCAACGAACTCGGCGAGGTGGTGCAGGTGGTGCTGGTGACGCGCGACGTCTCCGAGCGGGTCTTTCTCCAGAGCAAGATCGAATCCATCTACCAGGCCGGAAACCACCTCGCGAGTCTCGACTGGGCCCAGGTCAGTCGCATGTCTCTGGACGAGCGCATCGAGCACATCAAGCAGAACATCGTCAGTCACACCGAAAAGCTGCTCGTTCTTGACAGTATCCTCATCCGCCAGCTTGACGAACGCACCGGCGAGTTGAAGCCCATCATCTACGTCGGACATTCCGCCGAAGAGGAGGGAGCCATCCGGAAGGCGAAGGTGCTGGCACAGCGCGAAGGACACGGCATCACCGGATACGTCGCCGTCACCGGACAGAGCTATCTCTGCCGCGACGCCTCCACCGACCCGCTCATACGACGACACACCACGGAGTTCGGCTCGCAGGTGACCGTCCCGCTGAAGCTGAACGACCGGGTGGTGGGGACGATGGCCATCCGTTCGGCACGTCCGTGGGCCTACTCGGTCGAGGACGTGAAGTTCCTCGAGATCTTCGCGAACTTCGTGGCGACCGCACTGAACACCGCGAACCTCATCCGGCTCGAACACGACGTCACGCACGGCCGCATCGCCGAGCGCATCGCCCACGAAATCTCCAACCCCATCAACGCCGTCATGAACGACGTTTACCTCCTGCTCCAGGAATACATCGGTCACGACTCGAACACGATCGCCAAGCTGAAGGACATCGAGCACAACGTGGACCGGGTGAAGGAGTTGATCACCCACATCACCGACGAGGGCAGACCGGTGACGGTGGTGCAGCGTCGCGTGGAGGACCCCGTGCTCAAGGGAAAGCGGATTCTCGTGGCCGACGACGACGAGGCGATTCGCGAGACCATGTCGGACATTCTGGCCAAGGACGGCTGCGTCGTCGAAACCGCCGGCGACGGACTCGAGGTGATCGACATGATCGACCACCGTCAGCCCTACGACCTCATCCTTTCCGACGTCAAGATGCCCAAGAAGGACGGGTACGAGATCTACTCGCACATCCGCGGGAGGTTCCCCCATATGCCGGTGATTCTGATGACCGCGTTCGGCTACGACCCGAAGCATTCCATCGTGCAGGCCCGGGAGAAGGGGTTGGAGGTGGTGCTGTTCAAGCCGTTCAAGGTGACGAAACTGCGGAAGGCCGTCCACGACGCCCTCCTCGCCGGCCGCGAGGCACAACGGGCCTCCGAGTGACGCCGGTCGGCTCACGCATACCCCCAAAGGTTGTTTCACCAACCCCGTCCGCCGGAATTCACACCGACGGCAGAAACGTCGGGGTCACGTCTCTTCATAGGATGTGGCATGGACGGCTTGCCCGTCCGTGCGCTGCTGTCGATATCCGCATAGGCTCCAAGAGGCCCCTCACCCGGACCCTGACGCTTCGCCTCCGGCTTCG
>Ga0209636_10008475_pt1 | contig 10470 bp, 4 predicted proteins | sample DeeMarSWOR152_54_FD_187464 | JGI IMG/M metagenome (GOLD analysis project Ga0209636, IMG submission 187464) | Marine sediment microbial communities from White Oak River estuary, North Carolina - WOR-1-52-54 (SPAdes) (version 2) | ecosystem: Environmental > Aquatic > Marine > Intertidal zone >... | reverse complement strand
GGGAAAGTCCCTGACTATGCTGATTTTCTTTTGCAGGAACTGATCCTCTACCAGATGCAGTACTTCACCCAGGAGCAAAACAAGATCCAGCTTAGACGGCTTTTCCCTTTTAGGCCTGTGAAACTCCAGCAGCTGTTTAACGATTCTGGATATCCGGTCTACCTCCCCCTTTATGGAGCCGACATATTCTTTCCTTTGGTCCCTCTCCTTCAGCGATCGCCACAGTATGGTCAGGTAATTTTTTATTATTCCCAGAGGGTTGTTGATTTCGTGAGCCAGGTTGGCTGAGAGCTGGCCCAGGGCTGCTAACCTCTCGGTATGGATAAGCTGCTGTTGGGTTTTTTTGAGCTCAAGATAGGAGTTCCTCTCGCTTTGATAAAGTATTGCGTTTTCCAGGGCTACCGCGGCCTGATTTACCAGAATGGACAGGAAATCCAGGTCGTCTTCGTCAAAGATGCGGCTGGGGATTTTCCGGGTGATGATCAAAATTCCAGAGATCCTGTCCTTCATGATCAGGGGAACCACTATCTCGGTGCCCAGGACATTCAATTTAGCCACGTCTGCCGAGCCGTGCTTAAGAGATTTCACTATCTGAGACATGAACAGAGGCTTTTGACTTTCTTCTAAAAGTTTCATCAAGGGAGAGTCTGTTTTGAGCCTTATCTTTTTGCGCACGTCAATGCCTTTGGCTCTGAGCAGATCCAGTTTTGTCACACGTGGGTCTTGCCGAATGATCACAGCTGCACCCTTCACCTCAAGCTGGGTGATACAGGTGTAGAGTATATTGTCCAAAAGAGAGGACAAATCCAGAACCGAGTTCAGGTCTCTGGTCAGATCAAAAATCGTGTAGAAATCGAAGATCTTCCTCTTCAGGCGTTTTTGCGCCAGAAGCAGATCGCCCATCTTTTTGAATTCCAGTCTTTCGATCAACTCAGACGAGTTGGACTTCACCCCTTGCATTTTTGTCACAGTCATAATGGTGTTGAAATACTAAAAAGAGTTAAACTATCTCTGTTTCAGCTTGTTTTCCACCATCTATTTAGATCGGCACCCAACCTGAAACAGATTAGTCCCAGAGCCCATCCGCAGACCACGTCGATAGCGTAATGGTACCTCAAGTAGACGGTACTGAGGAAAAGCCCCAGGGCTATGGGAAGAAAAACGCAGAAGATCCTCTTCTCGTACTTGAAGGCAAAAAGGAGAGCCAGCAAAGTGATGGCATTGTGAAGGCTGGGAAAGACATCTTTTTTGGTCGATTCCATATGGTTCAACGTGGACCGCAAGTTTTCGGAAAACGAGCTCCCTTTCAGTTCCTGAGTATACTGGAGAGTAAATCTGGGTCCCACTGCAGGGACGAGCATGTATCCCAGAAATCCGAGGTAAAAACACAGGATTATGCTGGAGGCATAATTCCTGAAGTCATCAATCCTGCTTTTTCTCAAGTATAAAACCACTGCCAAAGGTATTGGGTAAAAATAGAAAAAAGAATAGCAGACCGTCAGAAAATCGGTCAAAGGAGACCACAGAAGCCTCTCCATCCAGACCGAGGGCTGGACTCCAAATATGAGCTGGTCAATTCTGATCAGTGTCTGGTCATAGTCTTTAGGATTCAAAAAATCGATCAGATGGTGAAGGTTCAAAAACACCGACAAAAAGAAAAGCACGGGAAGCCAGTCCCGGACAACTTTCAGCATCCGACCCGGAACTGAAATTACAGCAAATGTCAAAAAAATGGTAAAAAACAAAAGGCACTTTTGCAGATTGACGAAATTCGAACCTACTTGCGGCCGGGGAAAAAAGGAGACAACTATCAGGAGGAAAAAGACAAAAAACCCTATCTCCTCGATACGAAACAAAGATCTTATCAAAGCCAGAGGTTTCCTCATTTCATCCGAGGATTCTTTTGAACGGATTAAGGCGGTGATGCTTGGAAAGATTGCCGTCTTTTTCTATTCTTCAATTCCACTCCCCTTTTCCCCTACTTCACTCGGCCCTTGTCCTTTTTGTGAGCATATTGTTTGGCCTGATGCATGAAAGCTTCCAGCCGGGTAAGCTCGTTGGTCTCCTCCAGGCCTTCGTAAGCTACGTTCAGCCAGGGAATGTTCTCCAGATCCTCTCTGATCTTCGCTGACATAGCGGAGACAATAGTCCCGGGCATGCAGCCAAAGGGCATGGTATTGACTATTCCACTGAAACCGTTCTGGATATATTCCATCGATTTGCCCACCGAAAGCACGGCCTCGGTCCCGAACGTTCTGTCCAGATAAACCGAGGACAGCTCCAGAATCTTTTCCACAGGAAAATCGTGCAAATCCTCGAATCCCTTCTCAAGCTTTTCTATAAACCTCTTCTCATCTTTTCTCTGCACCCAATCCTTGACCAGACCCTTAAGGTAATCCTTTAACCTTCTATCGATCAGGCTGTCCTCTTTGTACCGGTAGTTAGTATAAAAGAACCACTCGGCCAGGGGCGCTACCTTTGCCTCCCCGCCCAGCTTCTCAATTTTCTCCACCAGATTACTATTGGCAAATCTATTTGAACGAATATAGATCTCTCCTACCACACCGATCACCGGTCTCTTCTGCGACCTATCAACTTCGATCCTTCGGAAGTCCTCTGCTGCCCGCGAAAGCAAATCCCCCACGTCCTTTCTCTGAATCAAGTATTGCTGCAGCTCTTCAACGTACCTCCAGTAGATACCGTCACTTTCACCCTTGCTTCTTTCATAAGGTCTGGTCTGCCACACAAGCTTCTGTAAAAGGTCGACCACCAGAATACCCTGCCAGGCGGTTCTCCTGAAGTTCCCATCCAGATTGGCCACGTTGCTGTAGGAGTCCTTGGAATCGGGCGAGTATATGGGAATATCATGATAGCCAAGATCGTCTAAGACCATCCTGTGCAGATTGTGATACTGCCCGAATCTGCAGGGCCCGTTAGCAGTCGGCATGAAAAAGGCAGACCTTTCGCGATCGAAATCCTTTGACCTTAGCCTTTTGACCATGTCGCCGGTAGTGAGAATAAAGGGGTAGCATTCCTTGCCTGAGGTATATTTTCTTCCCAGGTTTAAAGTCCTCTGATCAGATTCGTGCATCACCTCAGCATCAACCCCGCAGGCAAGGAAAGCAGCTCTGAGCGCATAGGCGTGATCTGTCATGTTGGGTATGAATACCGTCCTGTTGTTCTTGGAATGAATCAGCGCTTTCGGTATTGGCGCCTTCTCCAATTTCGGCTCGAAATTCTTGAGGCTGTCCAGAAAGGCCTCGCACCGGGTGATGATCCCTGCGTCAGCCGAATGCTCGTCCAGCTCCAGAAGCAGAAGCGGCTTCCCTTCCACCGATTTCCTGAAGAAATGAATGATGAACGAGTCCGGCCCGCATCCAAAGTTGGTAACATACACCGGATAGAGATTGGGATTCTTGTTTATCAAATGAGCTCCCCCCAGGATACGCTGCCCGTATTTCCAGTACATATTAGGAATTCTTTCACGTTCAAGCGGAGATTCAGTCGGCAAAAAGTCCAGCGGTATCGAGAGCACGCCTAATTCACGGAACTTCTTGGATAGATCCAGACTCAGTTGAGGATCACAGGTATTGTACGGCCTTCCGACTATAACCAATGCCTTTTTATCTTTAGTTAGACCGCTTAAAACCTCTGCCCCAACTTTCTGGAGCCTGGATGAAAAACCTTCCTGACACCGTTCCGCTGCCTCAAATGCAGCCCTTATGCTTTTCCTGGAGGCTTTTAGAGTATTCTCAAGCTGACCCAGCTCTTTCAAGATGTACTTCTTCCCCCGTTGAAAATGGATGGGGATGGTCAAGAGCCTGGTTTTCCTCTTTGCATCGAAGCCAACCGAAGCTTTAACCATATAAGGCACAGCCTGAACATAGGGGCAGGCGTAGTTTTGCTCGTAGTCATAGTCCTCTTTCTTAAGATTTATCAGGCTGGGCAGAAAGATGTAGTCAACATCTTTTTTCAGAAGATTCAGCACGTGCCCGAACGCAACCTTTACCGGAAAGCAGGTTTCAAAGGAGACCATTTCGGTCCCTTCCCGGATTATCCCTTTGTTGGTCGGATCCGAAGGAACCACTTCGAGACCCAGATTATCGAAAAAAGATGCCCAGAACGGGAAAAACTCGTGGAAGAACAAGGTCCTGGGAATTCCTATCTTTTTTCCTCGCTTCTTACGCGGGGAAGAGAACTCCTTATGAATGGAGAAAAGAATCCTTTCCCTTTCTTTGAAAAGGTCAGGCAGGGTGGATTTGACCTTTTTCTTTTTCTGAACGTCATACTTTTCACACCTGCTGCCGTAACACAGCGGTTCCTGGCCTTCTATCTCCACCTTCTTGATTTCACAGTGATTAGCACAGTCCCGGCATTCGAAAGTGGAAAGCTCATACTTTTTTCTGGACAGATCAAACCCTCTGAAATTGGACCGCTTGCCATCGCACTCCTGCATGGCCAGGATAGCCACGCCGATGGCACCGGTAACGTCATGATGGGGCGGCACAGTCATCCTCTTGCCCAAGACCTTTTCAAATGCTGCCACCACCCCTTTGTTCCAGGCCACACCACCCTGGAAAAATATGTGGTCGCCAACTCTTTTATCCCCTACCACCTTGTTGAGATAGTTGTAGACAATAGAGTAAGCCAGACCCGCCACCAGATCCTTCTTTGATGCACCAGACTGCTGATGGGAGACCAAATCCGACTCCATGAAAACAGTGCAGCGTTCCCCGCAGTTCACAGGTGAGTCAGCTTTCAAAGCCAAGTCTCCGAATTCCTCTTCGATTTTGATATTAAGCTTTTCCGCCTGCTCCTGCAAGAACGACCCGGTCCCTGCAGCGCACACCTTGTTCATCTCGAAATCGACCACCGTACCGTCTTCGAGGCTTATATATTTCGAGTCCTGCCCCCCGATCTCAAAGATAGTGTCAACCCTGCGATCGATCTCAATCGCCGCAGTGGCCTGGGCAGTGATCTCGTTTCTGACCAGGTCAGCTCCCACGAAATCGCCGGTCATGTACCTGCCTGAGCCGGTGGTGCCCACAGCTTTGATTTCGACCTTGTCCCCGACTTCGCTTCCTACCTCCTCCAGCCCCCGGCGCACAGCCTCAATCGGCCTGCCTTCGGTCATCAGATACCGGCGGGACAGGACATTCTTATCCTTGTCGATCACCACCACGTTGGTGGACAGGGAACCGACGTCAATTCCCAGGAATGCGTCGATTTTGTCAGCACCGTTACGATCATGTCTTTTAGACGACGATGTTAGGTCGAAGAACTTGTTTTCAGGAAAATCGTAGGTCAGCTTTTCTTTTGTTCCTTTCTTCGGCTTTACAGCTTCAAGGTAATGAGTCAAACCTTCGATACCTGAGAATCCCTTTTTCTCCTTTTGGTTTTCGAGAATATGCAAAGCCGAGCCCAAAGCCCCCATCTCAGCATGAAGCTCAGGGATAATAAGCTCGTCTAGTTCAAAAACTTCTTTGAAAGCCCTTCTCATGCCAAGATTAAAAGCCACCCCGCCTTGAAAAGAGACCGGAGGGCTGACCTTTTTACCTTTAGCTATATTACTTTTGAAATTCCTGGCCATGGCAAAGCACAACCCTGCAACGATATCATAATCCGGGGTGGCGATTTGCTGGAGATGGATCATATCAGATTTCGCAAACACGCTGCAGCGTCCCGCAATCCGCGGCGGCTTTTTCGATTTCAAAGCCAGTTCGCCGAATTCATCCTCTATATTGACCTTGAGCCTTTTCGCCTGCTGATCTAAAAACGATCCGGTGCCCGCAGCGCAAATAGTATTCATGGCAAAATCCTTGAGCACACCCTCTTTTGAGGATCCATCGTAGTCCAGAAGAATCAGTTTGGAATCCTCGCCCCCCATCTCGATGATCGTTCTGACTTCAGGACTGAGAAAGGAAGTAGCTTTGATCTGGGCAATAACCTCATTTACAAAGGTCCCGCCCAGAAGCTCAGCAACCAGCTTCCCGCCAGTACCGGTCGCCGCAAGGCCATCGATTCTGCTCACATCAAACCGTTCCAGAACCTTTTCCAGTTCTTGTCTAACCACCTTAAGCGGCTCCCCTTCAGAGCGGGTATACGAGTGATAGAGTATTTCTTTGCGCGGCGAGGCCACCACGACCTTAACGCTCACCGACCCGACGTCAATACCTAAAAACAGTCTCTCTTTCATATTTCAAAACAGCAATTTGAGATCCTCAAAGAAGCCAAATTCCTCCAAAAAATTCGTGGATATTATACGATTAGGAGGAGATTTTGTAAAGCGATTTTTCAAGATTTATCGAAATGCCAATACCCATCAGCACATGACGATCTACCGCTAGCATGAGATTCAAAGTGATACATAACGTATAATGAAACTTGCGAATATGCTGGTGAAAATCTCTGCTTAGAAGCCTCTGGATAATAGTGCCCTTCGGTTGACTCTTCACAATATGAATCTAAGTCTGGGGGAAGTCGGCTATGAGAAGATTTTCCCGGGATTGATTATGCCGTCCGGGTCGAAGGCCTTCTTGACCTTTCGCATCACCTCTATCCCGGTCTTGCCTACCTCTTTTTCGAGGAATTTGGCCTTGGTTATCCCGATTCCGTGCTCACCTGAAAGGGTTCCACCTAATCTCAAGGTAATCTCGAAAAGCTCCTCTACAGCCTTTTCTGCCCGTTCCATCTTTTCCGGGTCTTTTCGATCGGCCATGATGTTGACGTGCAGATTCCCGTCTCCTGCGTGGCCAAAGGTGTCGATCGGAATATTGTGTTTTTGCGAAAGCTTTTTTATTTCAGATACCAATGCTGGAAGCTGGCTGGGTGCAACGCAGACGTCTTCATTCACCTTGGTCGGCGCCACCCGCAATAGCGCTGCTGAACACGCTTTCCGCACTTTCCAGAGCTTCTCCTTGTCAGCCTTGGTATCCGCAAATTTCAAAGTTGCGACATTGTGCCTCTGACATATCTTTTCCACCCTTTCCATCTCCGGATGAACCTCCTCCTTGCTTTCCCCATCCAACTCGATCAGCAGAACAGTACCGCCTTTTGAAACCATATCTGTCTGCATATACTCCAGAACGCAGTCCAAAGTATCAGTGTCGATGAATTCCATGGTCGAGGGAATTATCCCGGCTGCGGTTATGTCTGAGACTACCTGCGCTGCATCCTCCATCTCAGCAAAGGATGCTAAGATCGTCTCCTCGTACGGAGCTTGAGGCAGAAGCCTCAATGCTATCTTGGTTATGACTCCCAGCGTCCCTTCTGAGCCGATCATAATGGAGTCAAGATCGTATCCTGCGTCGCCCTCAGGATCGAGAAATCCGGTTCTGACGATCTCGCCGTCGGAAAGAACGAATTCGAGTCCCAAAACATAGTTTCTGGTAACGCCATATTTTCTACCTTTAAGTCCGCCGGCATTCTCGGCAACGTTTCCGCCCAGGGTGGACATCTTGTCACTTGAAGGATCAGGCGCATACAAAAGACCATATTTTGCCACCTCGTTTTTGACATCCAGGGTAACTGCTCCCGCTTCTGCCGTCACATATTTCTCCCTCTGGTTTATCTCCAGGATTTTGTCCATCTGCTCCATGCTCATCACGATTCCCCCCTTTGTAGGCAAGGATCCGCCAGTGTATCCCGATCCCAGGCCTCTGGTAACCACGGGAATCTTATGGCGATCGGCATACTTCACCACCTCCACGACCTCTTCAGTGGTGACCGGTAAGACGACCACATCAGGCATATAGGAGATGTTGGTGGCATCGTAGGAGTAACAGAGCCTGTCTTCGACCTCGGAGAAGACCCTGTCCTTCCCCACTATTTGTGATAGGTCTGACAGAAGATTCTCTTTCATCTTTGATTTCCTTATAAAATATCTTAAATAAGACGAGGTCCGTCCGCTTTAGGTTTGAGAAATCAAAAAAGAAGCCCGGCGAAAAGGATCACCGGGCCTCCTGGTTTTGACCTTTACAGGTCGTATTTAACTCCCGTCTCCTCAGCCATTAGTTTCAGATTAGCCACGACCTTATCCTGCAAGGGCACACCGTTTTTCCTATACTCGTCGTATTTCTCGAATTCCTTCTCCCCATGGATGTAGACTCTCTGTTCTCCTTTTGCCTTCTGGGTGTTTTTCATAGTCTGGATCATCTTGTCCATGGTGTTTTTGAACTGATCCAGGTCGATGAAGTTGTCTATCTTTATCACTCCGAAGAAATGGCCCACGTTTATGAATTTCTCTCCACCGGCATTAGCCTTGACAAAGGGGCCGAATTTTGCGCCGGAGAGCACCCCGGAGAGGATATCCACCATCAGAGACATTCCGTATCCTTTATGCCCGGACTGAAGCTCACCTGCTCCGCCTAAGGGCAGTATACCTCCGCCCAGGGTCTTGGCCATGTTCTGCACGATCCTCGCTGTATCCGTCGAGGGAACGCCGTGCTCATCCACGGCCCAGCCTTCAGGAACCGGCTTTCCCTCTCTTTCGTAAACCTCGAATTTCCCCCGGGGCACGACCGAGGTGGCCATATCCAGCACAAACGGACGCTCCTTCGAAGTGGGAACAGCAAGCGATATGGGGTTTGTTCCGATCGCCATATCCCTGGAGAACGTGGGAACTACCAGAGGGGCAGAGTTGGTCATGGATATGCCGATCAGATTCCCATGGTCCAGGGCCATCATGGCATAGTATCCGGCTATTCCATAGTGATTGCTGTGAGCTACGGTCACAAATCCTAGCCCGGTTTTCTTTGCCTTCTCAATGGCCAGATTCATCCCGAAATAGCCGGCTGGCTGACCCAGGCCGTTATTGGCATTAATGGAAGCGGTAGATGGGCTCTCCTTCTCGACAGTAGGCTTGGCATCTGCAATCATCAGTCCGTTCTTGATTCCATCGTAATATCTCTTCAGCCGCGCTACGCCGTGCGAGGGAATTCCTCTGAGATCAGAAGCCACCAGTATATCGGCCGTGATATCAGCATCCTCTCCCGACACCCCTAACTTCTGAAAAATCTGCGAGGTGAAATTTTTCAGTTTTTCGTCATTAACCACAGCACCTGGCATGGTTTTACTCCTTTTTTTGATTTTTTGTTTTTTAGCTGCACTTTTTCAAACAGGGGTAAATAAGCCCTCCCTGGGGCATAACGTAAGACTTGAAATCATCTCCGTGCTTTGCTTTGATTTTCTCAATAGCATGGTCCAGTGAATCAGCATGTCCGAAAAACCTCTGCTCCAGGGTATCCTTGTTCATGCTGGAGACTACTAACACCTCGAATTCCTTAAGGATCCTGGAGTTTATAACCGCGGTATGGCCTCCCACAACAATATCCTTCTCCGGCGTGCTCAGGAGCTGATCCAGGGAATCAGCCTCCAAAAGCCAGCGGTCAAAAGTATCCGATCCGATCCCCTCCTTTGCTTCGGTGATCAAAACGATAGTTCCTCCGGGTTTAGCCACCTGCCGGGCGTTGTTCATGGTTTTCATGGTCTGGTACAGATTAACGTCTTTGGGGTAGCCGCCGGCGCAGGCAAAGACCGCATCCGCAGGCTCGTCCACGACCACCCTGTAGAGCTCATCGCAAGCCTCCACTCCTTGCTCAAATGCCTTTTCCAGATCACCCGCGGCAATCTTGACGATCTCTTTTTTGTCGTTTATCACAACATTTAGCAGAAAATCGACCCCGGCTTTTTGCGCCGCCTCGCTCATCTCATCGGAGATGGGACTCCCCTTTGTTCTGGCCAGCCCCACACCCGGCCGCAGAACCATGGCATGATTTCTTCTTATCGTCTCTCTTGCCACCACCCCCGGCAGTATCCCTTTTCGTCCGCCTGAGTATCCGCCAAAGTAGTGAGTGGTAATAAGCCCGGTCATGACCACCACGTCAGATTCCGGTACCAGCTTGTTTATCAAAAGCTCATTTCCGGTCGAGAGCATACCCAGGGAAATGCAGTCTTTGTCACATTCGTGGGATATTACCTCATAGTTGTCGACAATCTCATCCCCAAAATTATCCCGATTCTCCTTATCGGTATGAGGTCTATGCGCACCCGTCCCGACCAGGAACTTGACATCTTCATCTTTGATTCCGGCCTTATGCAGCTCCTCGATTATGGGCAAAAGGAGATTGAAATTCTCTCTTTTATAGGGAACTCCTCGGGTGAAGTCAGAGACAACAATCAGAGCAGTTTTCTTGCCTCTGGCAATCTCTGATAGCTTTCGGGAGCCGATGGGGTTAAGCAGCGCATTAGCGCAGGCTTTAGTAACGTCAGGAACGCCCGGGACCTTCTCCAATTCCAGTACCTTAAGCAGATTCCTATCGGGCAAGTTCAAATCGAGGTGAGAGTCACCATATTTCAGATCGATTTTCATATTATGTTCTTTGAAATCTCCGAAATTCTGACCAATAAATATACTGACCTGCCCCCAAAAAAGCAAGCGATTTTGTGAAATTTTTAACAAAGTCCGGAATT
>Ga0209636_10008474_pt1 | contig 10470 bp, 5 predicted proteins | sample DeeMarSWOR152_54_FD_187464 | JGI IMG/M metagenome (GOLD analysis project Ga0209636, IMG submission 187464) | Marine sediment microbial communities from White Oak River estuary, North Carolina - WOR-1-52-54 (SPAdes) (version 2) | ecosystem: Environmental > Aquatic > Marine > Intertidal zone >... | reverse complement strand
CAGTAGTGAGGAGGAGTTTGTTGAGGCCGCTGTCCGGCGCCTTCTTGATGAGTACGCGGTGTTGATTCGGGGAGTTTCTTAAAATCGTTAAGGTGGAACGGAAGCTGAGAACTCTGCGATTGGCGTCATTAAGGCTGGAGCTTCGATGGAAAGTGGTGTCAGGTATGTTACCGTTTCCATCCGGAAGGCTATGGCAGACAGCATAGATTCTATAATAGAGGAGTTGGGTTACTAGCCAAGTAGGAACTCCTTGGTCCGAAAAGTTGCGCAAGTAAAAAGATTATCTAGGTCATGTAGCATTGTCTGTGCTTGCTAGTTTGACATCTCTTTTGTATTTTTTATAGCGTGTGAAAAAAGTTATAGTTGGAAATTATCTGCGTAGACGATCCGGCTCCGTGTGGGATGAATAGGCATGCCTGGGCCTTTTGTGAAGTGAGCGTGCTCTTCAAGATTAAAGTCTGTGAAGAAGTACTCGTATTCCTTTATTTGAAGACGGTGTGTGCCTTTATCTCGCACGGGGCCAGGTAGTAGAATATCTCCTTGCCAAGTTACATTTCCCTGTTCGATTTGTTTGGCTTCGAGGAATATTTCATCGCCTGTATGCTGCCATCCCAAGTCTCCTTTTATATTTTTAATACGTTCTTCGATGGTTACAGAGACACGGCGGCTCCATTTAATGTCTGGTATAATAGCTGTAGTGCCTAGTACCTTTTCGGAGGCTATATTGTGAGCTGCTTGTCCATGCACTGAAACCCTGGCCAAATCTGGTTTTAGGAAGGTGATTGTTGCTGTTCGGTCGGCTGTTAACTGTATGAATTCTGCGAGCACTATCGGCGATAAATGAGCGTTTTCAATCGAATCTGGTTGATAACGGGCTAAGGCCAGCCGCACAAACGGGAAGTATGTTTCACCTGCATCTATCTCTATGTCGCAGAACCATAGGCGTCGTTCTTTGTCGTACTCTACTTTGTGTGCAGCCACGGCTACTGTTGGTCCTTCGACCTCGGCAATTGTTAGTCCACTTTTCGAAGTTTCAGGGCAAGCTCTCTTGAAATGTTGTATGCTGGGATTTGGATGAGGGTTGCCCGTTTTCCATATCGGGTCTTTGCCGTATTGAGTTACGTAGGGTTTGACTTTACTAGCATTTATAGCGTCAACTATATATCCTTGAACCACGTGAGGATCGATGGAACCAAGTTTTTCTGTAACAACTTTCTTCACAAATTTATCATATGTAAAAATAGGTTGTGGCAGTACAACTCCTAGCATTTCACCCTCCCCGGATGAAAACCAGGGTCGTTCAAGGTAAACTCTAAGTCCACCGCCTATTCGACTTCTTCTCATGCTTTTTTCTGAGTCCCTTGAAATCCAGCCAAACGTGGGTACGATGTAAAGTATTTTAGGAGCTGCTGGTCTAGCCGAGTTTGGTATGTTTATCTTATTTTTTGGACCTATTCTCTGAATTTTTGATAAGTCACTAGTAATCTTTGTGTGGAAGTATTCCCGAAACCTCGAAGTGGCTACTGCGTAATATTCCACCCATCTGTGTTTTGTGTCACCGAATTCATGGCGGGAGATCCTGTCTGGATCAACGGTGACTAGTGCATCATTCTCATCGGGTGCGATCTCAAACCCAAAAGCGTGACCCGAACCGGAGATATTAATCCACTCAGGCTCGGATAACCTGTCAACTGGTTCCGTCCACTCTGCATATACATCGAGCCTGGACGTGCTTTTCGCATGGTTTTTTATCGTCTCTGTGAAAGTTACGTAAGTGTCTCCTATTTTCCTCAATGGCCACATCTTTATTTCGGGTTTCTCTAGAGGTTGCTGGACCGCATGGACTAAATCCATAATGCGGAACGGAGCAATCATCCAGTGTAGTAAATGTTTATCGTCTGCGGTGAGGTTTAAAATCTCACTCTGGCTTAACGACCGCCATATCGCCATCAAATTACGTCCGGTTTCATCTAGAAGGCTAGAATATCGAACTTTTATGCGTTCAGATTTTGGTAGACACACACTGAGAACCCTATTCTGGTACTTTGGCGATGCATCTCCTTCAATAAGTTGGATGCGAAAAGGCACAATATCCGGCCATTCCTCCTCAAACTTCACTGTGAAGGGCTTTCCCTCCATTCCCGGAAGATTGTAGAAGACCACGCCCTTTGCGAGGGGATCTGGAAGGTATGGTAGGATTAGTTTGTCTCCCTTTCTGTAAATATATGCATTTTTTTTACTGTAAGCCTCCTCTGGTAGTATTTCACCACGATGTTTAGGTAGCTCAGTTTCTTTCGGATAGACGCCTATATCGTCCGCAACATCGATTGTCTTCTGACCGGTTGCCATGTCGACTACTTTTGGATCCATGAACGTTCCCTCTTCTCTTAGAGCGATTTTGAAAGATGTGTTTGTATCCCATGTCGGACCAAAAGCTGACTCAAACATACCAAGCTGTTCAGCCATCAGTTGAGAGGTCTTTGGGGGGGTTATGTGTCGGTTGGTTTTGGAGGAGTATGTGTGTTCTGTCTCGGAAAGGGCCTCTAAGACATAATCTTGATTCGAGTATTCTTCTGCGGACTTATCGAAGTTCGAACGGATTACCAGATGCTCGAGGGACTCGCCTTCTGCATCCGTGTGCTGCCTCACAAGGACCGGCGATGAAACTGGTTCGTATCTCAGGTATTCGATTTCTTCAGTTGCATGGTTATTAAGATCTTCTTCGGCGAAGGGAAGACTATTACCAGCTAAATCGACAGCGCGAGCTCTGATTCGATATTTATTACCAAAGCGAAGTCTGGGTAGAGTACCTCTAGCGACACTGTACTTGCTTAGTACTCGTATGTCAGGCGTCGTCTTGACTTCCTCGCGAGCGTAATGGCTGGGTTGTCCATCGACTTCTTCACCCTTGCCTGGTTCAACAATTATCTTTCCTGGTCTCGGTGCAGCGAGGCTCCAGCCATCCCATCCAAAAAGGGCTTCGTGCAGGTAGAGATCGGGTGCACCTTGTTTGTTTGGGTCGTTGGGATCGGTGACATTCAGCCTGGTTGATGTAGCCGCGGTAGCCTTGATGTAGCCCTCGTCCTGGGTTCTCACGATCTCTTCTCCGGGAGACCTGTCAGAACCCAAAAATTTGTGTTCCCCAAGCCTTTTTAGCAAAGAAAACCATTTATCGCGATTGGAATCATAAACGTCGACACGATATCCTCGTAGCAATTCTTCGGTACCAATTTCCATGTTGTCGTTTTCCAGATCTACGTTGAGATTTGCATTTTGACAAAGTTTATCCATCAGTTTAACCGCCCGACCGTTTCGCGCCACGGAGATACCTCCAGAGCGCAACGAGGGCAGGCTCGCTTCCATAGGCGAGTAAGGATTTCGTCTTTCATCAAACCGAAGTTGATCAAGGTTGGCAGCGTAGTCGAGTATCTTGAGAGCCGCACCGTCCAAATCCATTTGATAAATGGTGAACCAATCGTTTTGATCCAGAGCGAGCATCCCATCTACTACCAATGATTGTACAAGAGGCTGAGGCTTCGGAAGGAAACTATTCTCTGTTAGTGTGTATAGTGTGCGTGGACGAACGTCTATATTGACATCTAAGTTTGAAGGAATGACTCGCAGTTCACCGTCTATTGGTATGGTGGGATCTAAATCTATTTCTAGGTCGACGATCAAACCCAGGAGTCTAAGTATGTCCGGAGAGTCACCGAGTAAGGCGATAATCTCGTGGAAGTCGAAGCTTGGGGGTTCAGGGGCATCTGGAACTCTATGTACTACTCCCGGGATCAACGGCTCCCTTTGTTCAGGGCGGTAATAAAATCGATGAGCACGTAGGAAGTCGGATTGAACAGGGTCGAGAGAACTATCAATCCTAACACCTGGTTCGAGAGCTCGAATAGAAAGTTCATTTTCAACTCTAGTCATGAGAACTCTTTCAAGTTTATCTCGAGCCTCTTGTAGATTTTTGTTCAACCTGATTAGTTTATCTAAATGTTGGATAAACTCCGGCGTTTTTTTTGGGTCCGGATCTATTATGCTGGGATGATCTGTGGGCCATTTAGTGGCGACTGTCTTGTATGTGTCTTTGATATATCCGAGTACATTCCTCACAGGTAGTGTACGAATAAATACATTCGAATAATCTGGGGTAGAGAATGACTTTACAGGCGTATCTTCTGTAAATAGTTTATTCCACCACTTCCCATTGATTTCCGCCGTTATTTTTTCTGCTTGTAACTTGGGTCCTGAAGTGAATTCTACTGCAAATTTTGTTTCATTTATGGTTTTTGGCCAGTCAAGAACAGTTGGGAAATCAGCAAGCTTTCCATAACCGCTTGTTCCGGGAATTGTCAGCCGCATTGAGACGAAAACTGACAGTTTTAGCTTCTCATCTTTTATTTCATGGGGCAAGCCCGTCCAAATTATCTTCATCATCTTCATTCTACCTCCCGTGGCTAAGCGAATGCAGTGCAGTACTCCTCCCATGGTTGCACTTCGGGGCTGGTCGGATCAGCTGGGTCGACTCGATAGGGGCTCATCAGCTGGGCAAACGTAGGGTCGCTTCCAGAGCCCGCGAACTTTTTCTCGCATGTGATTGTAATCGACACGCTGAACAACCATAGGTCGATCTCGATCTTCAGCGAGGCACGGCCAACACATTTTCCTGAGCCAGATTCGTATGACATTTCAAGGTAGAGCTCGATGGAAACGGTTACTATCCCAAGTGCCCGTACGTGACCCCGCATTCTGAAGTATCCGGCAAGGGTCGCAACCTCTTCAGGATAGGTTTCCATCTTGAAATAGAGCCCCGCCATAACCGATACGCCGCCGCTGGCCACACCGAAGTCGACGGATGCGTTTGCGCCGAACTCTATGGCCGCTTCAAGCAGGTAGATTCCGTCTGGGTTCAGAGTGATTCCGAAGAAGAAGCCCCCGCCGAAACAGCTAACCGTAAGGAGAGCGGGGTTCTCCCGCTCACAGAACTTGAAGTAGAAGGAGAGGGGGTCTCCTACGAACGGGATCTCGAATCCTGCCCCGATGCTCATGTTCTCAATGCTGAAGACGCCTATGGATATGTTGGGGAGGGCCAGCGTGTAACTCGCCTTGATGCCTGAGGCGTCTACGTCGATGCTGGGGGGGTCACTGAACCCAGTCAACGGGATAAGATCCTTCAGGGTCTCTACGAATGAGAGTGCTCCGTCAAAGACGATGTTTTCAATTTCTACGTCAATGTCTGGTTTCTTTCCGGCTTCGACTGTGAATTGAACTTTCTTGAACTTTAGTTTGATGAAGGTGTAAGGCGCTATGAGCCTGAGTTCGAAGTCCTCCATTGAGCTTGTTATCGAGAAGGTTTGTTTTGAGTTGGCATTATCTTTTGCTTTGGCTTCTACGGCGATCAATAGCCCTTTTGGCGGCGGTATAAATATCGGATCCGATGCGGATATTCCCCACTGCTTTAACGTGGGTCGCCATTCAAATCGTGCATCCAACGCTGTAGCCAATTCAAATCCTGATACAAAATTGTCTATTAGATCGACAGCTTCACCAACAGCATGAGCGAAAAGCAGAATATCAGATATCCGGGCATTAATTACCTTTGTTATGCCATCCGGTATTTCAATTGGTAAAACGAAGTTTTCCAATTCGTTGACTAGGGCGTTTATTATGGGTATGAGATCATCTGGACTGCCAACTTCATTTGTGAGATCTATTATCTTATCTTTGAGGTTCGTGATTTGAGTGTTGAGATTATCGTAGTTAACAGCAATATCATCCAATTCGAGGCGAAGCCTTTCAAGGTCTCGTAGAAATCTCTCGACTTTGTTAAGCCGTTCTCCAATAAATCGTGGTACTTTTAGTAAATTACCAACGCCAAAACCCTCGATAACCTCCTTTAGTTTTATACAGCCAAACATCAAAGCGTTATCTGGGAAAAAGGATGCTGGGTCAAATGTCCCAGCTGCCAGTGTTGAAATACTACCTGCGACTGGGCCAAGGCTTCGTGAGAGTCCTGACATTTGAAGGTTAGGAGTTACAAGGGCTCCAGTACTTTTTCCTTTGCTCGAGAAATCTATAGGTAAGGTTGTTACAGCCTCTAGTATTATTTCACCAATGTTTGTGGTTTGACTAAACCCTTTTTTGAGGTAAACACTGTAATATTTGAACTTTCCAGCCTGACTGATGTCAGATAACTTTCGAAGAGCCGGGATCATCAATTGAGCTTCTCTTGTGACGGGATGAAAGTGTGGCCATTCTTTGGGAAGATTGTTGAAAGTCACTACATTGTAGGGCACTTCAGCACCGAATTCTAAGCTTGTTGTCTCGAAGGAAGTGTCGTCGGGTTTTTTTGTGGGCGCGTATGCTATGAACTGGCCATCGAGGTTTGATTGATTACCATATGGATGTTTAACATCATTCTCATAAAAGTATGCAACATCGTGAAGTCTTTCTTGATTCTCATTAATGTCTTTGTTGATCCAGATCAACGGAGCTGTGAATTTTGTTACATTTCCAGTAATGTCTGTGGCTATTATTTTGAAATGGAATAATTCGTTTCTAACCTTTGCCCAGAAGGCATCTTGTGCACGTGGCCATCCGACTCCCGTGAAGACTGCACTAAGGTTTGGATCATCAAGATCTGGTGTTATCAATGTTTCAAGTTGTACTTTACGTAGCGGTAGTTGATGGGAATAGAACTCTCCAAACCGCTCGTCATCATCCCCGTCGTAATAGAGTTTAGAGTCGCCATATAGTTTCTCTTTTTCTTGGACTACGATAAACATTCTCTGTCTCAAGTAAGCGGGGTTCCCTGAGATATTGGGATGGAATTTGCGTTCAGTGATTTTGATGAGAGATGCACGGTGTCCAAAAGGAAATAGGAACCCGCGGTATACGACCTTGACATAATGGTCTCGACCCATCGTTCCGCGGTGGATCCATTTTTCAACGGATAGAGGAACACCTGCGGGAGGATCCCATGTGCCTTCAACGTCCATCCACGTGCCGAGAGAAGACAGCATTAGTAGGTTTACGTCAATTGGTCTGGGTTGATAATATCCCGGATCTTCTCTAATGTGATAGTTGGAAGACAGGTGCACAATATTTTGTCGATCATAATCATCCAGCGACATCCTGAATTCCGGGAGTTCTATCGGAGTCTCCCTAGGGTCTGGATCGAAATCCCCTCGAGCCCACACTGCCCGGATTATTCGGTTCTCATGAGAAGTCTCGTCTATACCATTTTTGGTGCGCGTGCCTAGTCTAGTGTGCCAAAGCTCTGTACGATCTGCATCTCCTTGTCTTACAGGTTCAGGGGAATGAGCCCAAGCTCCTAGTTTGGACGGAGAGATTATGAGTCTATAAGGTGACTCGATGGCTGTTTCTTTTGGACCTGGTTTCTCAAGCCTAGGTTGAAGCAGTAAACTACCTACTATGGCTTCAGCGACTTCCTTTAGCACGTCTGCTTTAACAAGACCAACCCTGAGTCCTGTTCCAACTTCGCTGGTGTGCTCCTTGCTGTCGATAATTAAATGTTGATCAATGGGTCGTTCTAATTTCGTGAGAGCCTCATGCTTTTGGACCCGGAATGGACCCTGTGCTCGTAGTCGTTGTCTAGCCCTCGTGGCAAGAATTATCCCTTCCATTCTACTGAGGTCCGCCTTTTTCACCGTCATTAAATCCTGGTCGAAGAAGATGACTTGTGCTTCAAGCAAACGTGGAGGGAGCGCACAAGCAGGCACACTCATCTCGAATCGTGATATCGCATCCAAGAGGCCGCTGATTGTGTAGGGTATCCTAGTTTCTTTTGATGGCACTTTGAAGACGATTCGGCTCTCCTCGGAGATTCTGGTATCAATGGGTGGAGCGTCTAGTGGGTCCTCCACGGTTTCAACATTCTTAACTTCTCCGGGAATATCTGGATCAGGTATCTCCGCTGGTAGGTTGTTGCCAGCTGACATGAAAAATGCCTTTTCCGCGATATTCTGAGGCGGAAAACCTACGATTATGAGGGCGTCCCCTTCCCCATCAGGGATGAGATATGGTTCCTCTTCTCTGACCTTGAGCTTGAGGTTGACGAAATCGAACTTCAAGACTAAGAGATCCTGCGGCCGAATAACAAGTTTAGACTCAATAACGCGAGGCTCTGAGGGCTCTACTTTGTCTTTAATCCTTTTAGGAAAAATTCGGGAGCGTACACTAGTACGGACATGAGAATCTGGTAGATCTTTAACACTTCTCTTACTTGGTCTCGATCCCCTATTTACCAACGCAGACACCCCAAAAAAGCACTCTACTTAGCGGTGAGGAATAGGTTTGATTTTTTGTTTTGGAATAAAGAAGGAAATGATTGCCTGGTTTTTGGCGAGCAATCAAATAATTAACCCAAATAATTATTATTATTAGTATATATATTTTATGGGTTTCCCCCTAAAACTGTACTTTCACGAAAAAAAGCTGCGGTTTTAGTAGCTACGCACGATGAGGTCGTTTAGTATTTTTAAATGAGCTGGAAGGAGTTCCACTAAGGCAGCGAAAAGGCGCCTCCTTGATAATTGTGCGGGGTTAGTCGGTTAGCTCCCATTTGTAGATCGGTTAAGGAGCGAAGTTGAGTACTTCGCTATTGGCATTGTCAAGTCTCGATCTTCCTTTACTATGTTGAACTATTTTTCAGACGCGCACTTATAGCGCAAACTCGCAACATGAGACACACCATCCATGCAGATGATACCCTCTTCTCTTTTGCTCCATGATTCTCTTGATCTTCGGTATCTCTCGTCAGCCCACTCGGTGTCTCGGAATATCAGAGTCATGTCATTGGGGTTCCACCGGAAAAACGTCTTGTCGTCAACTTCCTCAACGCCTCGGTGTGACGCCTCTCGTCATCCCTGACTTTCTTGATCAACTCCGTGGCGGCTTTGTTTTCCCGTATCCAGATGTTCTTCAATATTTCATCCATCCTTTCCATCGAGCCTCTCTCCAGTTCTACGTGTTCCCTCAGCCCCTCTAACAGCTCCTTTTTCTCTTCTTGTAGGACGTCTTCTCCCTAGAGTATTTCGAGCACTGTCTGACAGATGTCAATGTGCTTCAACGAGTCAAGCCGGATCGTGTGAAGCAGGTGACGCACCGGTTTGTTTTGAGTGTTCGAAGCCGTCCTATCATATAGGTCTATCAGCTTCCCCTCGACTTCCATCTGTTCTCGAAGGAGACAGCAGCCTCCTGTCCAGCTGCCTCCTCTTCCTCGCTCAATTCTCTCACCATTTTGACAACCTAAGAGGAAATTTGAACGGGGTATATTCAAGTTTCCTTGGTTGCCGCGCAGTTTCCTTACTATGGCAGAAAGCACACAAAGTGCGCGGTGGAACGGAAGTTGAGAACTCTGCGATTGGCGTCGTCAAAGGCTCAATCTTCCGTTCCGAGACTTATGTTGGGTTGGGTTTAATTAATATTGTTGTTTAGTTATTTAGTTTAGATTAAATTTTTTAGTGTTTGAATGAGTTGTGTTAACGCTATATTGCAAAAACAAATTAATAAAGTGCTGTAGATGGGTTCGACATTATAAGGTGAATATAAAGGATGTATAGGGTAAATTGCATTTTTTCTTAAACTTACGTGGTTATTAGTTTTTTTTAAAATAAAGGTAATTATCTCATGTTTTTGTTGCGATCTGAGGGTTTTTTAACGTTTTTGTTTAAAGAGATCCTGATTCATAATTATAGGTAATTACTTATAACAGTAAAACGGATTGTTGTTCTGCGATTGGCGTCGTCAAGGGCTGAGTATATTTGGAGAGCGGTGTGAGGTATGTTACCGTCTCCATCCCGAGGGCCATAGCCGAGAACATAGACTACCTCATCGAGGGTCTGGGCTACTGGCCGAGCAGGAGTTCCTTCGTTCGCGAGGCCTGCTTGGAGAAGATCAGGGTGGAGATGCGGAGGCTCGAGGAGCTTCGTGAGGTGGTCGGGAGGGTAGACCGATCGAGGCGGGAGGAGGATTCTGGATGAATGACAGGTTGATGGGTGTTCTGGTCCTGCTGGCTAGCCTGGCAGGGGTGGTGGTTTACTTCTACCTGGTCTTCCTGGCCCCATGGGCGTGGCTGGTGATCCAGGTTTCGGCTTTCCTAGCGGTGGCGGCTGTGCTGGCCATCGTGGCTTGGATAGGGTACACGTTGGCCACAACGCCACCTCCGGAGCCCATTGACTTCTCTTTGGAAGAATCGGAGGAAGAGGACTCGGAGGTCTGAGTTCTCTCTTTCGGGGGCTTCTCGGAGGGTGCGTTCTATGGATGAGGGTCTGGTGCGGGCTCGGGAGATGAGGGCGGAGCTGAAGGCGGACTGGGCTGAGCTCTGGAGGACTAAGCGAGACGATGAGGTGAGGGCCGAGGGTTTCCCGATGAGGGATTTCGAGAGGCTGTTCGTGGAGCACGGGGAGATCATCGTCGCGACGAGGGACTACAAGCCCCTGAACTTCG
>Ga0209636_10008473_pt1 | contig 10470 bp, 10 predicted proteins | sample DeeMarSWOR152_54_FD_187464 | JGI IMG/M metagenome (GOLD analysis project Ga0209636, IMG submission 187464) | Marine sediment microbial communities from White Oak River estuary, North Carolina - WOR-1-52-54 (SPAdes) (version 2) | ecosystem: Environmental > Aquatic > Marine > Intertidal zone >... | reverse complement strand
TTCGAAGCCGGTGGGCTAACCTTTCGGGGAGGCAGCCGTCGAAGGTGAAACCGATGATTGGGGTGAAGTCGTAACAAGGTAGCCGTATCGGAAGGTGCGGCTGGATCACCTCCTTTCTAAGGAGTACACTCCTAGGTCAATCGTTATTCGGCCATGACAACGCATCTATTCGGTTTGCTCCCCCACGTTGGGGATTTTTTATGGTATTAGTCCATTGGTCTATAGACTAATAGACCTATTGACTAATGGACTAATAGAGGGCCTATAGCTCAGTTGGTTAGAGCGCACGCCTGATAAGCGTGAGGTCTCTGGTTCAAGTCCAGATAGGCCCACCAGTAGGGGAAGTCCATGGGTCTATTAGTCAATAGGTCTATGGGTCTAAGACCTATAGACTTATGGACTCATAGACCTATTGACCCATAAACGGGGATGTAGCTCAGATGGGAGAGCGCCTGCCTTGCAAGTAGGAAGTCAGCGGTTCAATTCCGCTCATCTCCACCAGATGGTTATTTTTGATTTTTAATTCTAGATTTGCGATTTTGGAAATTGAAAATCTGAAATCAAAAATCTGATTGCTCTTTGACAACTGCATAGCAATGGGTAGCCGTATCTTCATATACCTGTGATCAAGCTACTAAGGGCTTACGGTGGATGCCTAGGTGCCAGAAGGCGATGAAGGGCGTGGTTAGCTGCGATAAGCTTCGGTGAGTTGTTAGCAAACTCAGACCCGAAGATTCCCGAATCGGGTAACCGGGCAGAGGTCATTCTCTGTCACTCGTATCTGAATCCATAGGATGCGAGAGCCAACTGGGGGAAGTGAACCATCTTAGTACCCCAAGGAAAAGAAAGCGAATCGATCTGGTGTATGCCAGGTCCGCGATTCTCTGAGTAGCGGCGAGCGAAATGGGAACAGCCCAAACCAGTTGTACGTAAAAGCTCGTGCGCGTTGTACAACTGGGGTCGTGGGGCAATATCTGGCCGATGCGCGAATCGGTCGAAGAGTTACAAACTTGCATTCTAGTCTAATAAACCTGGAAAGGATAACCGGAGAGGGTAATAGTCCCGTGGACGAAAGAATGTAAGCTCTTCGGATATTGTTCCCAAGTACCGCGGGATATACAAGCCTGTGGGAATTTGGGAGGACCATCTCCTAAGGCTAAATACTATCTGGCGACCGATAGTGAACTAGTACCGTGAGGGAAAGGTGAAAAGCCCCCCTGCTAGGGGAGTGAAAATTAGTGTCCTGAAACCGTGAGCCTACAAGCTGTGGGAGTATCATTTTGGCCTTGAGCCGTAAAAATGGTATGACCGCGTGCCTTTTGCAGAATGAGCCGGTGAGTTACTCAGCGTAGCAAGGTTAAGCCTTTATGGGGTGTAGCCGTAGCGAAAGCGAGTCTGAATAGGGCGATTCAGTTGCGTTGAGTAGACCCGAAACCGGGCGATCTATCCATGGACAAGGTGAAGCGTATCTAACAGTACGTGAAGGCCTGAACCCACCAGGCTGGAAAACCTGGGGGATGAGCTGTGGATCGGAGCGAAAGACTAATCAAGCCCGGTGATAGCTGGTTCTCCCCGAAATAGCTTTAGGGCTAGCCTCATATGTTGGACAGCGGTGGTAGAGCACTGATTGGACTAGCGGCCCCACCAGGTTAGCAAACCCAGTCAAACTCCGAATGCCGCTGTTGGTCTCGGCGTAAGCCATCTTGGCGAGGCTATTTTGTCTACGTGAGATTGGCGTCAGCCGAGGCTAAATATGGGAGTCAGAACATGGGGGATAAGCTCCATGCTCAAAAGGGAAACAGCCCAGATCGCTAGCTAAGGTCCCTAAATATGAGCTAAGTGGGAAAGGATGTGGAATTGCATAGACAGCCAGGATGTTGGCTTAGAAGCAGCAATCATTTAAAGAGTGCTTAACCGCTCACTGGTCAAGCGATTGTGCGCCGAAGATGTAACGGGGCTCAAGCTCATTACCGAAGCTGCGGAATTGGCAATGCTAGACTCGTGTAAACCTGGGGCATTTTAAGTCCTCAGGGTTTTGAGTAAGCGCCAATTGGTAGGGGAGCGTTCTATAGCAGGGAGAAGGAGTGCTGTAAAGTGCTCTGGACTGATTAGAAGTGATTATGCCGGCACGAGTAGCGATAAAACAGGATTAGAAACTTGTTCGCCGAAAATCTAAGGTTTCCTGGGCAAGGCAACACCTCCCAGGGTAAGTCGGACCCTAAGCCGAGGCCGAAGGGCGTAGGCGATGGAAAACAGGCGTAAAATTCCTGTACCACTTTGTAAGCATTCGAGCGACGAGGTGACGCAAGTGTTGGGGCCATCCGGCGGATGGAAGTGCCGGTCCAAGCCTGTAGAGGGACGTTCCAGGCAAATCCGGAGCGTTGTTAACCTCGAGGGGTGATAGGGAGTCCGCAAGGACGCAAACTGGTCTGCGCACTTGACTAGAAAACCCTCTAGCGAGCTTACAGGGTGACCGTACCGCAAACCGACACAGGTAGATGAGGAGAGAATCCTAAGGCGCTCGAGAGAACCCTCGTTAAGGAACTCGGCAAAATCACCCCGTAACTTCGGGAGAAGGGGTGCCTCCATCGGTCTAGCATTTTGCATGTGAGGCTGAAGGAGGTCGCAGTGAAAAGGCCCTGGCGACTGTTTACTAAAAACACAGGTCTCTGCTAAGTCGTAAGACGATGTATAGGGACTGACGCCTGCCCGGTGCCGTAAGGTTAAGGGGAGGGGTTAGACATCTTTGATGTCGAAGCTCTGAACCGAAGCTCCGGTAAACGGCGGCCGTAACTATAACGGTAGTTCTTATCGCTACGAGAAGGGCCGTTGTAAAACTTGCCTATATGCTGGGACATCTTGCTAATCTTTGTGATACCTAGTAGGTGAAAAATCATGAGGAGAGACAATCAGCAGGAAAGGGTTTTAACGCCTGAATATCTTGCCGGCTTTATCGATGGTGAAGGTTGTTTCTCGGTATCAATTCATCCTCATAGTAACGCTAGGTGGGGTTGGGTGATTGATCCGGATTTTACAATAAATCAACATCGCCAAAGTCGTGAGCTTTTGGAAAGAATCCAGAGGTTCTTTGGATGTGGTAGGATTTACTCAAAGAGTCCAGATAAGAGCAATGTGCTTACTTATGTGGTCTATTCCAGACGGTCGATATTTGAGAAAATAATCCCGTTTCTGGATACCCATCCGTTAATCTCTCATAAGCGATACGATTACGAAAAGTTTCGCAGAATTGTCGAATTGCTGATGCTTAAAAAGCATCGCACGCTTGAAGGGTTTCAAAGCATCGTTCGACTCGCATTTTCTATGAATGTTCAGGGAAAACAGCGAAAGTATACGCTTATGGAGGTGTTAAAATCATCCTCAGAGACTGCACGACAAGCATCTGCAGGCAAGGCAGATGAAGATACAGTCCGACCTCGGCAGTGATGTCGAGAGCTGTACAGAAATGATGCAGCCGATGTTAGAATCGTAACAAATTGCCTAAGGTAGCGAAATTCCTTGTCGGATAATTCCCGACCTGCACAAATGGCGTAACGACTGGGGCGCTGTCTCGACGAGGGACTCGGTGAAACTGTAGTACCAGTGAAGATGCTGGTTACCCGCGGCAAGACGGAAAGACCCCGTGAACCTTTACTATAGCCTGATATTGGGTCTTGGTGCAGTTTCCTCAGGATAGGTGGGAGACTGTGAAGCTGGGGTTTCGGCCTCGGTGGAGTCATCCTTGAGATACCACTGTTATTGTATTGAGGTTCTAACCGAGACCCGTGAATCCGGGTTCGGGACAATGTCAGGTGGGTAGTTTGACTGGGGCGGTTGCCTCCTAAACAGTAACGGAGGCGCCCTAAGGTTCCCTCAGCGCGGTTGGAAATCGCGCGTCGAGTGTAAAGGCACAAGGGAGCTTAACTGTGAGACGTACACGTCGAGCAGATGCGAAAGCAGGGCTTAGTGATCTTGCGCTCCTGTATGGAAAGGGCGTGACTTATCGGATAAAAGGTACTCCGGGGATAACAGGCTAATCACCCCCACGCGTCCACAGCTACGGGGTGGGTTGGCACCTCGATGTCGGCTGGTCTCATCCTGGGGCTGAAGCAGGTCCCAAGGGTTTGGTTGTCCACCAATTAAAGAGGCACCCGAGCTGGGTTTAGAACGTCGTAAGACAGTTCGGTCCCTATCTGCCGCGGGCGTAGGATATTTGAGAGGAGCTGCCCCTAGTATGAGAAGACCGGGGTGGACGGATCCATGATGTACCAGTTGTCACGCCAGTGGCATAGCTGGGTAGTCATATCCGGAAGGGATAAGCGCTGAAAGCATATAAGCGCGAAGCCCACCTCAAGATTAGATATCCCACATACATGTTATGGTAAGGACCCTTCGAGATGAGGAGGTTAATAGGCCGGAAGTGTAAGCAGTGTGAGCTGTTCAGCTTACCGGTACTAATTGTCCGAGGGCTTGATTGCATTGTAAGATATGGCTTACTTCTGCGCTATGCAGTTGTCTTTTTAACATTTTTGATTTTAGACTTCTGAGAGCAGATCGCAGATCTAAAATCGAAAATCCAAAATGTGTTCTTTCCCCGGTGGCAATAGCGGAGGGGCAACACCCGTTACCATTCCGAACACGGTAGTTAAGTCCTCCAGCGCTGATGGTACTTCGAGGGCGACCTCGTGGGAGAGTAGGACGTTGCCGGGGATTCTTGTGGCCTGCTTTTAGCAGGCCTTTTTTTTGAGGAACTTAGGACTATGTCCTAGCACTCATATTCATTGTAGACATGGCAAAACAGATAAAGAGATACAAGAAAACCTTTGATTATTCATATAGCCTGGGTGTTTCCCCTACAATAGAACTGCTGAACTATAGAAGAGAAAATATACTGAAAATACTAATTAGTTCAAAAGGGGACAGAAATACCGGCGTTTCGGAAATACTAGAGGTATGTAGAAGCAAGAATATTGAGGTCGAAGTAAACGATAAGTTGATAAATAGATTATCGCCGAAAGATAACTATTATTCTATTGGCATATTCAAGAAATTCCAAACAAGATTGAGTAACGCTAGAAACCATGTTGTTTTAGTAAACCCAAGTAATATGGGGAATCTTGGAACGGTAATAAGGACGATGGCAGGATTTTGTGTGGACTCTCTAGGACTTATTAGGCCTGCAGCAGATATATTCGATCCAAAAACAATACGTTCCTCAATGGGATCGTTTTTCCAAATATCTTTTCAGTATTTTGACAGCATTGGTGAGTATATCAACTCTTTCAATAACAACCGTTACACATTTATGACAAATGGGGAAAAGAATTTACATGATGTATCTTTCAAAGAGCCCTTTTCTATCATATTTGGTAATGAAAGCTCAGGACTTCCAAATGAGTATTTGAGGCTAGGAACAAGCGTGAATATACCGCATAGTAAGATTATTGACTCCTTGAATCTATCAGTATCGGTAGGCATAAGTCTTTATGAGATTTCAAAAAAGATGCGCTGAGCATCTCTGCTTCCATAGCTCCGTCCACGTATTTATGCAGAACTTCCCATTCAATGTGGCGAGATCCTGCCAATCGCATTATTGAAAAACCTGAAAAGAAAAGGCTTGAAACAGTCAAGCGGCTGGTGTATAATTTTCCCTAGTTACCTGATATATGTGCAAGAGAGGAGGAATGGATAATGTCCGGCCATTCTAAATGGGCAAGCATAAAGCATAGGAAAGCGGCTGCTGACGCAAAGCGTGGTAAGCTTTTCACTAAACTCATAAAGGAGATCACCATCGCAGCCAGACAGGGAGGAGACGACCCGGACGCTAACTCCAGATTGAGAACAGCTATTGCCAGTGCAAAGGCGCAGAATATGCCGTCCGAAAACATAGAGCGGGCGATCCTGAGAGGCACAGGTCAACTGCCCGGAATTAGCTATGAGGAAGTTTCATACGAAGGCTATGGGCCCAAGGGCGTTGCCATAATTGTAGAAGTGGTGACCGATAACAGGAACAGAGCTACTTCAGATCTGAGATACATATTCTCAAAGAACGGCGGCAACCTCGGTGAGAGAGGATGCGTATCGTGGATGTTCGATAAGAAAGGGCTTATAGTTATTGACAAAGATAAAGCTGAAGAAGATGAACTGATCATGATAGCTTTGGAGGCAGGCGCTGAGGATGTTCAGTCCAGGGATGATTCCTTCGAGATCACTTCCGCTCCACAAGATTTTGAAAGCGTGAAAGACGCTATTCAGGAAGCAGAAATTGAAATGGCCCTCGCGGAAGTCAGTATGATCCCTCAGACAACAGTAGAATTGGATGGTAAAGAAGCGCTTCAACTGCTGAGGCTCATGGGGAGTCTTGAGGAGCACGATGACGTTCAGAATGTATACGCTAATTTCGATATTCCCGACGATATAATCGAACAGGCAGCTTAGTTAGTGATCAGTAATCAGTGATCAGTGATCGGTAACAGGTCGCTCGTTGCTGATCACTGATCACCGGTTACTGATCACTGATCACTGATTATGATTGCTTTAGGTATAGATCCCGGCACTGCCATCACAGGGTATGGAATTGTTAAAGATGCCCCGGATGGGAGACTCTTTGAGATCGACCATGGTGTCATCCGCACTGATCCCAAGACACCTTACCCACTCCGTCTGAAGAAGATCCACGATGGCATAGCTCTCCTCATAGAGCGGCATAGACCTCAGGTTGCTGCCATAGAAGAGCTGTTTTTCAGTAAGAATGCCTCCACCGCCATGATTGTGGGGCAGGCCAGAGGTGTGGTGATCTTAACCGCTGTCTTAGCGGGTTTGGAGCTATCCGAATACACTCCCATACAGGTTAAAGAAGCTGTGACCGGTTACGGGCGCGCAGAGAAAATGCAAGTTCAGTATATGGTGAAGACATTGCTGGGGCTACCGGAAATCCCTAAGCCTGACGACGCGGCGGATGCCCTCGCTCTGGCTATTTGCCATTTGCATTCCTATAGGATGAAACGCGTCCTTGACCGGGTATGAAATACAAAAGGGGCTATGTATGATATCATACGTTAGAGGAGCACTGGATCACAAAGAGCCGAACCGCGTGATAGTGGACGTGAACGGGATAGGGTACGAAGTTTTTATACCGCTTTCAACTTACCAGGAACTTCCCGCTATTGGTGGTCAAGTCAAGCTTCACACACATCACCATGTAAGGGAGGATGCCTTGAACCTGTACGGCTTTCTTTCTTCTGAAGAGAAAGAGATCTTTGAGATGGTGCTTTCTATCTCGGGTGTGGGAGCGAAGGTCGCGCTTAGTATCCTGTCTGCCATGTCGGTGGACGAGTTCAGGCGCGCCGTTGCACAGGGCGATATGAAGACTCTTACCAAAATACCGGGCATTGGCAAAAAGTCGGCCGAGCGCATGGTCCTGGAGTTGAAGGATAAGATCGGCAAGATCCATATTGACGAGCGCATGGCGAGGCTTCTGGAGGCGGAACCCGCTAACGATGCTGTAGCTGCGCTTCTCAGCCTGGGAGCCAGCCAATCTGCCGCCGAGTATGCTGTCTACAGAGCCGAACGTCTTCTGGGCAAGGAAGCTGCGATAGAAGATGTCGTAACTCAAGCGTTGAGGCTTCTAGCAGGCTGAGTGATCAGTAATCAGTGATCGGATATTACTGATCACCCATCACTGATCACTGATTACTGATCACTCATTACTCATTTTCAGGCAGGTGAACGAGATGTCAGATCGCATTGTGGATCCTGGGTCGCAGGATGAAGATAGATGGGACGGTTACACCTTCCGCCCCAGGCGCTTCCGGGATTTCATCGGCCAGGATAAGGTCAAAGAGCAACTCAAGATCGCCATCGAAGCAGCCAAGAGTCGCGGTGAAGCTCTGGAGCACGTCCTCCTGAGCGGCCCACAGGGTTTGGGAAAATCCACGCTGGCGAGTATTATCGCTCATGAGACAGACGTGGGTATAAGAACTACTGTAGGGCCTCTTCTGATTCAGAAGGCGGACCTGGCAGCTATACTTACCAACCTCCAGCCGGGCGATGTATTGTTCATAGACGAGATCCACCGCGCCAGAAACGAGATTCAGGAAATGCTCTACCCGGCTATGGAGGATTACAGACTGGACATCATACTTGGACAAGGCCCCAGCGCGCGGACAGTACCCATTCCGCTGCCGAAATTTACCCTGATAGGGGCTACCACGAGAATGGGGCTGCTTTCAGCTCCCTTCAGAGACAGGTTTGGTATAAATCTGCGCCTCGATTTCTATGGTGTGGATCAACTGAGGGAGATCATAAGAAGAGACGCGGAATTGCTCAAGGTTGAGATCGACATAGAGGATGGAGCGGATGAGATCATTGCCAGCCGATCCCGCGGAACTCCCCGAGTGGCCAAGCGTATGCTCCGAAGGGTCAGGGATTACGTCAAAGTCAGGAGAGATGGCGTTATCACGGCGGAGTCGGCTTCAGAATCTCTGGAGTTCTACGAAGTGGACGAACTAGGTCTGGAGGAGATGGACAGGGGGATCCTTCGGACCATTATCGAGAAGTTCAGTGGCGGCCCGGTTGGCATAAGTACAATAGCGATCTCGGTGAACGAAGAGGAGCGTACTATAGAAGATGCTCACGAGCCATATCTGATCCAGGCCGGTCTCATCAGCCGAACCCCAAGGGGCAGAGTGGCGACGAAACTGGCGTATGAACATCTGGGACTTAAAGCTCCCATGCAACAGCAGGAACTATGGGATTAGGATAAGGAGTGAGAGTTCAAATGGATTCCACACATCTTGATATTCAAGAGGTACGAAAGCACCTGGAAAATATTGAACGAGAACTGGCTATATTAAGGAAGTTAATCGGAACTCCGGCAGAAACGCGAGAGGACAGGGATGAGGCGCGAATCCGAGAGCTTCGTAAGAAATTGCTTGATGAAGGTCTGTACGAGAGACTTGTTCGACTGGTCGGGACTGTCCCTCTACTCCACGATGACTACAAAGAGGAAATCAGGGCTGTGATCTACGAAAGGTATCAACGTAAATAAGGATGGAAATTCGTGGTAATTCGTGTAATTAGTGGTTAGGGCCAAAATCGCAAATGTGAGATGAAACTGCTGTTGGGTAAGATTCTGATAATAGGCGGACTTCTTTTGGTCATTCTGGGTGGCCTGGTATTGCTTTCGGGTCATATTCCGTGGTTGGGCAGACTGCCCGGGGATATTCGCATCAAGCGCGATGGATTCTCCTTTTACTTCCCCCTGACAACTTGCATTATCATAAGCGTTATACTAACGTTGCTGTTCCGTCTTTTGGGACGGCGATGAAGGATGGTGGTCAGTGATCAGTAATGAGTAATCGGTTTACCGATCACTGATCACTGATTACTGATCACTGGTATGAAAGTAGCTTTATTCGACTACCACCTGCCGGAGGAACTTGTCGCTCAATATCCACTTCCTGAGCGGGACGAATCGCGCCTTATGGTTCTCAACAGGAACGCCGGGGACATTCAGCACACCACGTTTGCGCAACTGCCTGAGTTTCTATCCCCCGGCGATCTGGTGGTTTTAAATAACACGAAGGTGATCCCCGCCCGGCTCATCGGTAGGAAAGAGAGGACAGGCGGCAAGGTCGAGATACTGCTTCTATCGCCATGCGAAGGCGAAGGTCTCTGGGAAGCACTGATAAAGCGCAGCAGCAGAATGGGGCCGGGCACAAGGGTGATCTTCGGCGATGGCCGACTTGTGGCAAAGGTACTGGGCAAGACAGATGCCCAGGGACGGCTGATCCAATTCCAGCATAATGGCGATCTGAGAGGACTCCTGGAGGAGATCGGTCGGCCACCTCTCCCACCATACATAAAACGAGAACCTGAAGATAGTGACATAGAGCGATACCAGACCATATACGCAAAGAAAAACGGTGCTGTGGCGGCTCCTACAGCGGGTCTCCATTTCACAAAGGCTCTCTTTGCCAGAATGGGAGACAAGAACATAAAGACGGTTGAACTGACGCTTCACGTGGGATTAGGGACTTTTCAGCCGGTGAAGGTTGAGAATGTTGAGGAGCATAATCTCCATGCCGAGAGCCTTGAGATCACATCGGAGGTTGCCCGGCAGATAAACGAAACCAGAACTTCAGGCGGCAAGATCGTAGCTGTAGGAACTACCGCCGTCAGAGCGCTTGAGTCATCGACGGACGCCAGTGGCCATGTCCTTTCTCGGTCTGGCTCCACTGACATGTTTATATATCCGGGCTATAGGTTTCGCACCGTTGATGCCCTGGTGACCAATTTTCATCTACCCAGATCGACGCTGTTGATGCTGGTATCTGCTTTTGCCGGTAGAGAATTGGTCATGGAGGCATATAGAGAGGCGGTGAGGAGACAATATAGATTCTACAGCTATGGTGATGCGATGTTGATTCTATGAGAGTGATCAGCGAACAGTGATCAGTGATCAGTGATGGG
>Ga0209636_10008472_pt1 | contig 10471 bp, 6 predicted proteins | sample DeeMarSWOR152_54_FD_187464 | JGI IMG/M metagenome (GOLD analysis project Ga0209636, IMG submission 187464) | Marine sediment microbial communities from White Oak River estuary, North Carolina - WOR-1-52-54 (SPAdes) (version 2) | ecosystem: Environmental > Aquatic > Marine > Intertidal zone >... | reverse complement strand
GTGAGCATAGTCTTAACCGTCTTCATGGGTGGCCTGGGCCTGGGCAGTTACCTTGCAAGCAGAACCATAGACCGCATAAAAAACCCCCTTACATTAGTTAGACTCTATGGAATCCTGGAACTGGCAATAGGCGCCTACGGCATTATCCTTCCGTTGCTCCTCACCCTATTCAGGCCCCTTTATGCAATTATCTATAATCATCTCTTCGGCTATTTCCTGGGCTACAATCTCCTGACATTCGCAGGGTGCATCCTTCTGCTGATAATACCCGTCACCTGCATGGGCGCAACACTTCCGGTTTTATGCCGTTTCTACGTAACAACACTTTCCCGTATCGGCACCCATGTGGGAAGGCTCTACGGGTTAAATACAATCGGCGCAGCAGCAGGCTCACTGTTGTGCGGCTTCTGGTTAATAAACTACCTGGGGGTATGGGGCTCTCTGAGCTTCGCAATAGTCCTTAATGTAATTATCGGCATGGCCTGCGTTCTTGTGAGCTACGGTCTGACAAGGCGAAAAGCGGTCCCGGAGATAATGACCGAGGCTGTAACAAGATCCCGGGAGAGTGAAGCTCGTGAGATAGATATTCCCGAGAGTCCCCGGAGATATAGGGTATATGCCCTTACGATCTTTGCCATCTCCGGTTTCTGTGCCATGGCCTATGAGGTGGTATGGACAAAATTATTAGGGTTGCTTGTCGGCCCCACCACATATTCGTTTACCATTGTGCTGGTGACATTCATCTCAGGGTTGGCGCTCGGCAGCATCTTCTTCGGATGGCTGGGCGACAGGGTTAAAAACGTAACCCTGTTGTTATTATTCACACAGATTGCTGCGGCCCTGTTTGCATTATTGTTCAGCCAGATTGTGGGAAACAGCCAGATCTTTTTCGCCAAACTGATATATCATTTCAAGGATCACTTTGTTCAGCTTACCTTCCTGAAGGCATCCATTCTATTTGGCTTCATGTTTTTCCCCACCTTTTGCCTCGGCGCCACCTTCCCACTGGTGGGAAAGATCTACACCCGTTCCCTGGCACAGACGGGGAGGTCAATAGGGTTTGCATATGCGATCAATTCGGTTGGTGCGGTACTGGGGGCCTTTTGTGCGGGTTTTCTGCTCATACCGTTGATTGGCAAAGAGCAAAGTTTGAGCTTGCTCGTTGCGGTTCAAATTCTGACCTCTCTGGTCATAGGGGTCCACCTGTTCTGGAAGACGAGCGAGAGGGCTTTGAGATGGACTCCTCTGGTGGTGCCCGCTCTTGTTGGATTGGTGCTCGTGTTCCCCTGGCCTCACTGGGATCGTAAGATGCTCTCCATAGGGAAGTATCATCGTTTTGATAAATATGATGAGATAAGGGATGTTGGATGGTTTAAGGCCCTTCTTTCCGGAACAGAACTTTTCGCCGGCGATAACGGTAGCGAACTTCTCTATTTTGGTGATGGCATCGGAGGGTTCACCACTGTATTTAAAGAGGATATCGATATCCTTGGAAATGAAAATATTTGCCTTTATAACAGCGGGAAACCGGATGCCTCATCCAGACTCGATATGGACACCCAAACACTTTCAGCCCATCTCCCGATGCTCTTTCATCCAAATCCCAAGAGAGTCCTGGTGGTGGGCCTGGCAAGTGGTATAACTGCGGGCGAGGTTCTCCATTATCCTGTTGAGCAGTTGGATGTCATCGATATCAACGAGCAGGTGGTAGCCGCCAGTGATTTTTTCATCCCCTGGAATAGTAATGTCCTTTCCAACCCAAGGACAGAGCTCATCATTCAGGATGGCCGGGCTCATTTGGAGTTATCTGAGCGCAAGTATGATGTTATCAGTTCTGAGCCATCCAATCCGTGGATGGCCGGGCTTGCCGCCCTGTTTACGAAGGAGTTCTTTAGCCTGGCAAGAGACAGGCTTAATGATGGCGGCATATTTGTTCAATTCATACATTCCTATCAGATGGACTGGCCCACCTTTGCCCTGGTTGGACGCACATTTTCACATGTCTTCACGAACAGTCTCCTTGTGCGCACAAATCCTTCAAGCCTCGGGCCTGACTTTCTTTTGGTTGGCATTAAAGGTGAAAAAGGACTGGATGAGGATATTGCGGCGCGAAATCTACGCTATGCACAGCAATCGAAACATATAACCCTTCGCAATCACCGGGTATTTTATCACCTCATTGTCAGCGAAGATCTGCAGAGGCTTTTTGGCGAAGGACCTATCAATACGGATAACCGGCCATGGCTTGAATTTTCTGCGCCAAAACTGCTGCATTTTTCTGATGCAACGATAGTTAAAAAGCTCATATCAAACAGGTGGCTCAGTAAAGAGACAGCAACAATATTAAAAGAAGATTCAACAGACATTGATGCGTTGATTGATTTTGCCGATTATACCCTCACAATTATCAGACCTGAAATGCCATTTCAAACTCCGGTTGACCTCTCCAGGGCAACACCCTCACAGAGAGAGCGTTTTTCCAGGCTCATGGAAAGATATTGTGCGAATAATATTGTAACAGATTTTTCTTTTTTAGGTGATGAAGATTTGAAGAAAAGATGTGTTTCTATTCAGATTGAAACAGTGCGAGAAAGGCTCCATATCAAATCGGACAAGGCACCTTTATATTTACATCTGGGGGCTCTTCACTCTGAAAACGGAATGCTGGATGAAGCTTTCAGAAATTTTTCAGAGGCGCTGCGGATAGATCCGGGTAATGCTGATGCACATTACAATATGGGGATTTTTTTGGCAAAGCAAGGGAGGACAGCTGAGGCTATCAAACATTATTCAGAGGCGCTGCGGATCAAACCCCACTATGCTGATGCCCTCAACAACCTGGCATGGATATTTGCGACACATGAGAATTCGGAGTTTCGTAATGGCGGTAAAGCAGTCCAACTGGCAGAACATGCATGTGAGATTAGCGACTATAAAGACCCTTTCCTATTAGACACCTTGGCTGCAGCTTATGCAGAAGCAGGCAGATTTGAAAAATCACGCTTGACTGCACAAGAAGCTATAAGACTGGCGCAATCAACCGGATATGAAGGATTGTTGAGAGATGTCGAAAAGCGGTTGCAATTATATAAATCAGACCATCCTTTTCGCGAGGATCTATCATTCACAAAGCCCTGAATTGGTATAGATAAGTGATACTAATCAGTAGTGAAAGATAGAATCGCTCGATTGTCATCAAAATCTTCTTTGTTGTGGATGATAGAGCAGAACGTTCATAACAATTGCGTCTAATCAATCATGTGATGTAACAACATCGTGAGGGGGATTTATCATTGAGACATAATCCTAAATTATCTATACCCCCAAAAAAGAGATTCTTGTTGGAAAAGTTAATTTGAAAAAGGAGGTAAATCATGAGCACATCTGATTACGAGGTAATATTTAGTTGCAATCGCCGTGATTTTCTGAAAGCCGCCGGATTGGGTGCAGCAACGCTCACCATCCCAGGCATGGCCTTTACTAATCCAGGGGCAAAGTCAATGTCGCAAGTTAAACAAGAAGAGATTGAGACCGATGTGCTTGTAATAGGCGGTGGCTTTGCAGGAGTATTCGCGGCCGTAAAGGCAAAAGAAAAGGGTGTGGATGTTACAATGGCAGTGAAAGGCTATGTGGGAAGATCCGGCATGACCCCTTGGGGCGACGCATTTCTCGTTTTTAACAAGGGGTTCCACAACAAGGAGGAATGGTTAACGCTTTTCAAGATGGGCGGTGATTACCTGACAAACCTGGATTATGCAAATCTCCAAATCGACTACTCATCGAAGATTTACAATGATCTCGTATCATGGAATGCCCTTGAAAACAAGGCAGAGGCATTCAGGAATAAGGTCCTGAAAATGGGCACAAATCTCATTGAAAGGTTGGTCATGAACAATCTGCTTACAGATGGTAGCCGTGTTGCAGGTGCAATAGGCTTTCCCTTTGAGGAAGACAAGGCAATCGTAATAAAAGCAAAATCCGTTGTAATGGCCACCGGTGCCGGAGCATATAAGCCGGCCGGTTTTCCCTTGTCCTCACTCACCTTTGACGGCGATGCAATGGCCTATAAGCTCGGTGCAGAATTAACCGGAAAGGAGTTCAATGATACGCATGATACCCAGGCCGACTATCCCGCTGACTGCTGGCAAGTCAGGAATTTTATTCATAAGCATTCTTTTCTCCACTACGGCCCCCTTAATTTAGAGGGCGCATTCGCGGCGCACCAAGGGCAGCTACCTTGGATCCGACCAAGGCCACTAGGGCCAGAAGGTCCGCCACCTGGAGGCGGGCCTGAAGGAATGCAGGGTTTTCGTCCTCCTCCGTGGCCAAAGGGACCCTCAGTAGGCGGTGCCTCAGGAGGACATGCTGGTCATAAGACCGAAGGTATATGGCCAGCGGACTCAAGGTGCGGCACATCCATAACAGGGCTATTTGCTGCTGGTGATGCCCTGGGATCAATGCAGTGTGGGGCCATGTATCATGCACCAGGTGTTTCAGGATGCGGCTCCTGTGCCCAGGGCTGGGTTGCGGGAGAAAGAGCTGCAGAGTACGCGAAAGGCGTTAAAAAACCATCAGTTTCTATGAAGCAGATTGCAAAATTGAGGAAGGATATGCTTGCTGCAAGGGAGCGTGAAAAAGGCTACTCCCCTGCATGGGTAACCCAGGTCCTTCAGAATCTTCTGATACCCTATTATGTCACTCTTGTTAAAAAAGAAGACCGCTTAAAGGCAGCCCTTACCAATATTGAATTCCTGCGCGATCACTTCATTCCAAAGCTGAAGGCTGAGGATACTCATGAGCTAAGACTGGTCCATGATACAAAGAACATGGTCCAAAACGCGGAGATGAAGCTGAGAACATCCCTTTTCAGGACAGAAAGCAGGGGTACGCATTTCAGGGAAGACTACCCCTACAGAGACGATAAAAACTGGTTGGTATGGATAACCGTAAGAGATAATAAAGGCAAGATGCAGCTTAGCAAAAAACCGGTCCCAAAGGATTGGAGACCGGACATGAGCCTGTCATATGAAAAGAGATATCCTTATACTAGGTTCCCCGGTGAGCTTAAGTATGTAAAGAAGTTGAAGCTTTAGGATCCGCCCGATTAGAAGATTATCAATCATGATGCAAACAGGAGGAATATTTTATGACTATAGAATCGATTAATGAAGATACGTGCATAGGTTGCGGGGAGTGTGTATCAAGTTGCCCAATGGATGTAATCAGGATGGATAAAATGACAAAGAAGCCGGTTATCAAATATCCCCAAGACTGCCAGACATGTCATCTGTGTGAGTCATTCTGTCCTGTAGAGGGTACTATTACAATATCACCGGTCAAGTGTGAACGGCCCATGGTGGGTTGGGGATAATTGAATTAAAGTCTATGTCTGAAAATAATAATAATGTGTTTTCTTGAGACTTCGGCTTCCTGATTAATACAAGCCTTAGTCTTTTGGGAGAATTACTTCGCCTGAGAAATCATAAGGAGTAGAATCGATGCAACAACAGCGTCAATAAAAAGAACGAGCCAAAGGGCCAATCATGAAGGCTATGAGCTCGTCCATGGCAATTACTATGCGCAACTGTCGAATCAGCAGCATATGCTGGAGGATAGGATAAGAACTGCTACTTACCAGTCATCAGTAATAAATAATTTCAGCGGTTTTATGTGTAAGGTTGTCTTGGACGTAGGAGCCGGGTCTAGGATCTTGGCGTTCTTTGCGGCACAAGTAGGTGCACGAAAAGTCTATGTGGTAGAGGCCACATCAATGGCGGAACACGCCAGCATGCTGGTGACTGGCAATGGGCTGGCCGACCGAATCCAGGTCATTAAAGCGAAGGTCGAAGCTCTCGAGTTACCCGAAGAGGATGTTGCACCAGGTACGAGCGGATTTAAGCGCTTTGTCAGGGTATTTTTCAGTCGTGGCGTGGTTGTATTTGGCCTCGTAGTCATCCTGGTTTTAATTTTTACGGCTGTTTTCCTTTTGAGTCTCTCCCTATGACCCATATGAGACAGACCTGAAAAGGTTTTCATTAAACCCAGTATGGTACATCCCCTGGGAACCAATTACCTGGGAAAAGATGTTCTAAGACGTATGATATACGGTTCTCGTACCTCGTTGATTGTAGGTTTAGTGGCTATCGGTTTGGCCGCCGCAGTTGGCATGACCCTGGGATTAATTTCTCCATTTTTTGGTAGTAATGTGTACGCAACCATCATGAGGTTTATAGACACATTCATGGCTTTACCCCAGATAATGCTTGCCATTGCCATCGCGTCTCTTCTTGGAGGCAGGCTCAAAAATATTGTGATCCCTCTCGCAGTCTCCATGATACCTCCCTACGCCCGGATAATGTGCGTTCAGGTCCTCTCAATCAAGGAGAATCACTATTTTACTGCCTCGCATGCTATAGGAGCCGATAACCTAGGCGTTATGCTAAGGCACATTGTCCCGAACTTCTTTCCCCCCACTCATAGTACTTATGACCATGATGATGGGACGCGCAATTCTTGCCGAAGCGGGCCTCAGCTTCCTAGGCGTAGGCATTGAACCTACTGGAGTTGCAATAATGATCGTGGTATTCGACTTTAACATGGTGGGTGACGGTTTTAGGGATGAGATCGATCCCAGGCTCAGGGGAACGTTATAGCTATTTGGCTTAGGCAAGATCTAATGATGCCATAGCCCATAACTGCAACGTGAGATGAAAATATCTCAAATAATCTATAGGTAAAGGAGACTACAAGATGAGTGGCAAGATTGTTAGGCGACCCTGCTCACCGTGGGTGTCCTATTACGCACCGGAAAAAGCGTATAACGGTTATACCTTGTTCACGCCAATGATGGGGTCAGTAACCTGGTTAATCGATATGGAAGGCCGCCTCGTCCACTGCTGGGAGATGCCATACCCACCAGGAGGATACGGTAAGTTGCTTCCCAACGGAAATCTGCTTTATCCCGGAAAAGATATAAAAGGGCCAGCAACCTGGGTTGGTGCTTCTGGCGGGGTAATCCTGGAGGTGGATTGGAATGATAACATACTTTGGGAGTACAGGGAGCCATACCAACACCACGACCTCTGCCGCATGGATGATGGCAATACCATGATTCTCGGCCTGGTCGAGGTACCCGATGATATCGTCCCTAAGGTACGGGGCGGCATACCCGGGACTGAGATCGAAGGAACGATGTGGACGGATTTCTTCCAGGAGGTTACCCCTGCCGGTGAGGTAGTCTGGGAATGGTTCGCCTACGAACACCTTGACACCGAGATAGACATCATCACCCCCCTATCTACCCGTGGAGAGTGGACTCACGCTAACTCCTGCTTTGTCATGCCTAACGGAGACGTTTTAACCACCTTCCATCATCTTGATACCGTTGCCATTATCGATAAGAGCACAGGTAATATCAAGTGGCGATGGGGTGTGGGTGAGTTAGCACACCCTCATGACCCAACCTTGCTGGACAATGGCAATATCCTAGTCTTTGATAATGGATCACGTCGGAGAAAAAGGCCCCCGGATTACTCCCGGGTAGTGGAAGTAAATCCAAAGACAGGGGAGATCGAGTGGGAATATATGGCTGACCCACCACGCAGTTTTTACTCACACTTCATCTCCGGTGCCCAGCGCTTACCTAACGGGAATACCCTCATCTGTGAGGGAGCCTGGGGTAGGTTCTTTGAAGTTACCCTTGACAAAGAAGTTGTCTGGGAATTCATAAGCCCGTTTTACAGCAGGAGGTCCGAATTTGGCTGGACTAACCAAGTCTTTCGAGCCTACCGCTATAATCCTGAGCATGGGGCTCTGAAAGGGAAAAATCTCGACCCTGACCGAGTTGAGTTAACACTGAGGGAAAAGCCCATGGGGGAAGAGCAGGCTGAATTGGAACGCCAAGGTCGTCTTAACTATTAAGACAGGGAATCGGTCCCCATTTTCTTACTGTGACAAAAAAACTTGACGTTACCGGGTGTTCATTTGGGCTTGACAAACAACCATCAATTCCTTACACTTTTCGCACAAAAAGCGAGTTTTTATCAATTAAAGGCTATATTAAACATTTAGGGAGGATTTGAAATGCACTATGAAGCTCGTTTCGTTGTAGACACTCATATCCATATAACAACACTATATAGGCCGAAGGGAAAACCAAAAGGGCTTTGGACTGGGCTTCCCTCTGCTCCCGAAGATGGAGAGGTTGAATATTATGACAACTCAGCTCTATGCCTTTACGACATGGAGCGGTACGGCATCGACATGTGCCTTCTTAAACCAAGCGTAACCGGCACAACCAACGAGAAGCAAGCTGAGCTGGTGGAGAGATATCCGGACAAGTTCCGTGCATTTTGTGCCGACCAGACACTTAAGATTAAGTGTGCAAGAGGAGAGGCAAAATGGACTCTCGATGCGGCTGCTGAAGAGGTGGAAGCAGCGCTAAAGACCGGTAAGTTCGTGGGCATCGGTGAATTCGTTCCTAGGGATTGGGATCGAAAGAAAATATATAGCTTCAAGGAACGCCTAGACGAATACCGTGTTTTCATGGAACTTGCGAGGAAGTACGACGTTACGTTGGATTTTCATGACTTTGCTTGGGGTTATGAATGGGACCCTTGGCAACTACTATCCCGAATTGCCATGGAATATCCTGATGTACCCATCATTGTATGTCATAGTGGACATTCAATAGGATCCTACATAAAGGGAGACGAGGCTATAAGAAAGGCATGCGCGGCAGCAGGGAGCGCAGTTGGGGGCGGCGTAGAAAACATTTATCTAGAGACAGGTACCTGGCCGGCCGAATACTTTAAGATTGCACTGGAAGACCCAAACGTTGGGGTAACACAGCTCATCTGGGGAGGAGACTATGGTCACGTCCCCCAATACATCACCGCCAATCCAGGAAGGGAGCCATCGAGCTTCTCGACCGCGATGAAGAGGTGGCCGCGTGTGCCTACCTACCAAATCGACTGGTGGGGTTGGGCCCTCCACCAGATACACAAAATCAGAGACTGGGTAACTCAGGATGAGATCAACCTTATTCTGGGAGGAAATGCAGCCAGGATATTCAAGCTCCCAGTGCCTCATGAGCGAATGTTTCTGGATGGGAGGCCTGACATCTATGGCGTCAACTGGGAGAAATCCGTGCCTTTCATCCCTAAAGAGCAGATCCGAAAACCCTAAAATACTTTTCTTCTTTTTCGCAAAATGCATGGTCCGGTTTTAGGAGCAAGGTGTAGGCTCCGTTCGCATCGAATAATACGGTTTGCATTGATTCCAATGGCTTCGAACTGAAGTGGAAGGGTTTGTGAGTCTTTTCTTCTAATTAACGTCGTTGAATCTATTGAATTAATCTTTATCTGTCTTGCCTACTGCTCAATGAGTTCCTCTATCTTTTGCCTACGCATGTCAGCTTAAATACATGCTTTAAGTTATCATCACCCTCAGAACGGATTAAAGCACCGCCACCAACTACGGCCATCTGCCATGTGGAATGCCCTCTTGAACATATTGATCATAAGCTGTTTTAGCCTGCCATGGTATAGTCTCCACGCCAAATCATCTATTGATCATGATTTACTACGATTATTCAGCAAAGCGAACAACTTCCCCCCAAGCTCTCTATCTCTTGAAGACCTTCACGAAAAGGATGATCGAGATTGCCTGATACCTTGTAATCACTTCTTCTAAAAGCGACTTTTAATAACTTCGGAACGAATAGAGAAATCGAAGCCAACATAAATGAAGTTACAATTCTGCTTAAAAGCACGGCATGTACGGAAAATTCTTCCTGAAGGGAATGCATCCGAGTCAATTTACTTATATTATTATGGGAAATAGGAGGTTCAGAGCCCTGTATCTGGGGACAAAGAACGGATAGGGTGGGATTTACCTTGGTTATTCCTCCCCTTCCTCAATCATAAAGCCCGATGTGGTTACGGAGATTCGATAGATTTTGGTTTCGGAAGGAAAGGTGAATACCGTATTGCCGTAGACAGCAGTTACAAAAGGCAAACGCGCGCCATATTCGTACAGCCAGCGCCAGCTTGGATCCTCTTCGTTTTCGACTAAACTGAATGCTGTGGCAGGCTTGCCCGCTTCTTCCTCAGCCCGAAGGTAACGACCGCGCACGCGGGTGAGCTTATATATCGTGCGAATACCGAGAAAATTGAGCCAATCATCCCACTTGAGAATATGTCCCTCGACGGCCCACTGTTGGCCACGTAGCCTGTAGTGACTCAGGAAGCTGACGGCTGGCGACTCAAATGTCATGAGCCAAAGGGTCATTTCATCCTTTGCGCCCTCTACCGTCGTGCAATATACCCTGGCGGCCAGTTGGCGGTCAGTGAAAGCGGTGTAGGATTGGATGAAGGCGAACAGGAACAAAACGGCGGCCGAGAGGGCGACGGCAAGCAGAATCATAAGTAGCCGCAACGTACTGATAGTAATTCCAACCCGGCGCACTGGT
>Ga0209636_10008471_pt1 | contig 10471 bp, 17 predicted proteins | sample DeeMarSWOR152_54_FD_187464 | JGI IMG/M metagenome (GOLD analysis project Ga0209636, IMG submission 187464) | Marine sediment microbial communities from White Oak River estuary, North Carolina - WOR-1-52-54 (SPAdes) (version 2) | ecosystem: Environmental > Aquatic > Marine > Intertidal zone >... | reverse complement strand
CAAATCTCAGGGGGAGGTCCCGGGGCAAGTCTTGAATCAATTTTCCATGGACGAATACCAAGGATATTTCAGGATAGCGACGACGACCGGATGGATGGGCCAGAACAACGTTTACGTGCTTGATGGGAATCTCGACATCGTCGGAAGGCTGGAGGGACTCGCTCCTGGGGAGAGGATTTATTCCGCAAGATTCATTGGCAGTAGGGCGTACCTAGTAACCTTCAAACAAGTTGACCCTCTATTTGTGATAGATCTGGAGGACCCAACCAATCCAAGAGTTCTTGGAGAGTTGAAAATACCGGGGTACTCCGATTATCTACACCCCTACGATGAAACTCATTTGATTGGCGTGGGCAAGGAGGCCGTTGACGTGGGATCTTTCGCGTGGTACCAAGGCGTAAAGATAGCACTCTTCGACGTGAGCGACCCAGAAAACCCAATAGAAATATCAAAATACATAATAGGCGACAGAGGAACAGATTCCTACACCTTGCAAGATCACAAGGCATTTTTGTTCAGCAGGCAAAAGAGTCTTCTCGTGTTGCCCATCTTGCTCGCGAAAATAGACGAAGAGGGATATTCGGAAGAAATACCCCCTGATGCTTATGGGGAATATGTCTGGCAGGGCGCCTACGTATTTGATATCTCTTTAGATGACGGGTTGGTGCTTAAAGGAAGGATAACCCATTTCAACAATGATGAGGACATCAACGAATGGGGCAGATATTATTATCCCTATGATTATTCGGTTCAAAGATCTCTTTACATCGATAACGTGCTTTACACCATTTCAGGCAAGTTAGTAAAAATGAACAATCTGGAGGATTTGAGCGAGATAAGTGAAATAGAATTGCCACAAGGAGACCTCCCAATTTTCCCAAGAGGAATGAAATGAGGATGGAACTAATCGCAGGATCCTTGATGGTTATCTGCGTCATGGGGATTTTTCTTTATCAAAAGTCGAGCTCAGAGGCCACGGAGGAGAATACTGCAAACGTGGTTGAGAACGGGGCGAAATTCACGATAAGTCTGGATAAAACGGAATTTAACCAGGGAGAAAACATCGACATAAAACTCGTTACGCAGAACCTCCGCGAAGAAAACGTTAATTTTACCTTTTCGAGTGGATATCAAATCGACTTGGTTGTTTACAACGAAAATTTCGAAGTGGTTTGCGCATGGTCAGACGACAGGGGGTTTATCGAAGCATTTACAAGTTTGAGCCTTGGACCTGGAGAATCCCACAATTGGGGTTGGAATTGGAATCAGATGGTCTATGACAGGCCCACAGGTGAGTACTCGCCCATCGTTCCAGGAACGTACCATTTGCGCGGCATTTTAATTGGGTATATGGAGACGCCTTTCCTAAGGATAACTATTTCGTAGTCTTTATCTAAGCAGGTAATCCGTCTTCGACAAATCCTTGAGCCGCTCGACCGCCTTGATCTCCCGCATCACTTTGACCACGGCTTTTGGCACCAGTTCCTCCCACCGTCCACCCTTGATCATCCGATCGCGAATTTCGGTCCCCCAGTATTCTTTTCGCTTGAACATTGGCTGTATTTTTGTCTTGAAACCTGCCTCCTTGAAAAGGCGTCTAACCAGCGGGTTGCCTGAGTAGACGATTTCAAAGGGCGGGGAGAGCGAAATCACGTGTGATACCCAGACCGCATTGTTGTTCACGTCTGGTATGGGAATGAGGTGCACTCGCGAGAGGTCTATCCCTGCCGCCGCTAGGGCGCGGGTGAGCATGAGCACTCGCTCACCTGCCGTGAAGGGGTTCTCTAGCGTGTGGCTCTCCTGCGCGCTCCCTATCCCCACGATTAATTCGTCGACTTCGCGCAGGATCTGCTTCGCAACTTCGATATGTCCTTTATGGGGGGGTTGCCAGCGCCCGATAATCATGGCACGCATTAAGATACACCTTTTTATTACTTTCAATGACCCCTCGTATAAAGACGCTTAAAAATATGCGGGGTAAAGAGTGGAGAGAAATAAAATTTGCGGCGGGAAGTCCACTTTTTCGGGCCGAAGCAAATTGCCGACTTTCGGTCACCTTCTATAATGAATTTTCCTTCACCGCAAGTTAGTGGTAATTGGTCAAATTTGAATCGATTCTAAGCCACTATATGTACCTAACGTCTAGAAGATTTTTCCACATATCCGAGTCGAAGTCTTTCCTTATGCACTCGATGAATTCGATGTGCTGGTGACCCGTGTTTCTCCGACCCTATCGCTCTCCTATCCGTTCGGTAAGTTTCTGGGGCCAGAGATCATTTCTGCACATTAATGAGCTAATTTGGGGCCAAACGCCGCTAAAACGGGCTTAATACAAGATTGCAACCCTCTCGCCCTCGTTTAGAGGTTTTCGGTAAAAAGCGTGCCTCACCCAATAAAAATGCGTTTTCATGACATATTTATAAAATTTCAACAAATTTTAACTAAAATTATCATTAATTTGTCCTAAAATTGTACTTGTAACAGAAAAGTATTTAAGGAATAAAGAACCAAAAAGATAAGGATTTTCCTATGAAAAATTAGAAAATTCTATCCCAAAAAGGGAATTTTCATGTATGGAGGCTGGCAAAAGGGTTGGCAAAGGGACTGGCAAAAGGGTATTGTGAAGCGAAGGGGTCTGATCGATATTTACGCTGATATTCTGAACGCGATCGACCATGGGGCTTGTAAAACCCACATTGTTTACAGGGCCAACCTGAACTTCAACCGATGCAAACGATACGTAAGTGACCTAGTCAAGGGTGGACTGATAAAAGTTCAGACCAACTCGCCATCGACCTGGGCGATCACCGATCGGGGCCATGAGTTCTTAAAAAAACATAGGGAACTTAGAGGACTTCTCTCTTAATAGAATCCTCCTCCCATAGGGTGTCGCCTTACCTCCTCTTTCCCTCTCAAACTCGATGAACTTAAACTCGGCCAAAAAATCAAGGACCCTTTTCACCTTGGATTCAGGGAGCGCGACTTCCTTCGCTATCTCCTCAACCTCGTGCCATTTCCCGTCCCCAAAAACACGAAAAATGTCATCTATCTGTGGCATGTCTCAAGATGTTCATTCGGGTAAATAAGCCTTAGCTAACTTGAAGTTCTGACTATAGTTCTAACAACCGATGGCACTACTAAGAGTTCTGACCAAGAGTTCGCAAACCTCTTTTCGGGCGGGTTTACATTATCTGTAGTGAAAATTAAGGGAATTTCCCTATGAACTAGGGAATTTTCGATGAGGTGAGGCTGGCAAATGAGTGGCATGAAGCGAAGGGGTCTGATCGACATTTATGCTGACATCTTAAACGCAATCGATGATGGGGCTTGTAGAACCCGCATTGTTTATAAGGCCAACCTGAACTTCAGCCGATGCAAGCAATACATAAGAGACTTGGCCAAGGGTGGACTGATAAAAGTTCAGACCAACTCGCCATCGACCTGGGCGGTCACCGATCGGGGCTATGAGTTATTAAAGAAGCACAGAGAACTTAAAGGATTTCTCTCTCGATAGAATCCTACGTCCATAAGGTGTCGCTTTACTCTTTTTCTTTCCCTCATCGAACTCGATGAATTTAAACTCGGCCAAAAAATCAAGTATCTTTTTCACCTTGGATTCAGGGAGCGCGACTTCCTTCGCTATCTCCTCAACCTCGTGCCATTTCCCGTCCCCGAAGACGTAAAATACATCATCTATTTGCGACATGACGTAAGACTGTATTCATCCAAACAAATAAACCTAACTAAATTCAAATTCTGCACTTAATTCTACCACCAATGGTACTACCTAGGGTTCTGACCAAGAGTTCGCAAACCTCTTTTCGGGCGGGTTTACATTATTTTTTGAACTGGGTGGATGTTTAATTAGGGGGGTAAAGAAGTAACCAGGAGGTGAGTATGATGACTAACGAGTTGGTCGCGGAGGGTAAGGACCTCATCGAACTCGAGGACGCAGAGCGAGAAGCTATGGCGGTCATAAGAAGGCGCATACACTCCAAGATAAAGAACCTGTTTATAGAAGCCTCTGATCTTAAGCGGACTGGGGACCTAACCACTTATGATATCAAGGGGCGCTTGGACATGGTGACCAAATCTAAGGGTGTGTTCAGTAAGGAAAAAGTGGAGGAGCGAGATTTCAAGATCGTGATCGATGCCTCGAACGGAAAGTGCATAGGAGCTAGGGTCTAGACCGAGTCTCCGCGATTAATGGGGTTAAGCCCTTAAATCGCGGAATTGTTAGTTATTGTTTGAATTAAAGGAGTGGTGGTTTTGTGCCCCGGGCAATCGTGAAAGGAAAACTTGTTAGAGTTCCCTATAATCATAGATTACCTAAGCCAAAAAAGAAAACTACAAAAATGTCGGATTCCGCACTTCAATCACCTTCAGAAGAAGATTGGAAATATCAGCCCGTTTTACTGGATGGGGAAAAAATCATTTCATGCAAGAGGACAAGAGTAGCAAAAAAACAAGGCAAAGAAACCTACGAGATTGATGAAACACCTTATGGCAAAATTAACGTGATAAATGATGATCTTAAATGGAGAGCTAACCCTTTTTGTGGCGCACACCACAGTGGACGGTTATTTTTGACGACCAAACGATTGGTGCATGTAATCAAACAAGGTTCAGTGATGGGCATCTATCCAACATATGCAGTAGATTTCGACCGACCGTTAAGTACCCTCCAAACCGCCGCTGTCGAAACAGGAGGTCCCACTTACTGGGGAAGGTTTAAACGTAAAATGTATTACCCTGGAAAAAGGCTCGCGGTGCAGTATTACAAGGGAGATGTGGACATGTTTGGAGACACCATATTGGCACAACGAGGAGGGACTCCGGTAGATGAACAAAACGAGACATCTAAAAAGCGTGAACTACGCGAAAAACGCGAACGACTAGAACTCGAAATAGAAAATCCCAAACCAGGGGCGAGCAAAGCTGACCAGAACAAACTTAAAGAGGAACTAGACACGATCAAACGAAAAGAGATTGAACTAGACAAGCGCAGCCCAGGAATCACACTAGAAAAGCGCAACCTAAAAGAGCGCGCGCTATTAGCAGTAGCTGGACGAAGAGAAGCCTTTCTAGATCGCGCCCCTGAAAAGCGCAGATTTCATATAGTCAGCGACAAAGTAGACGAGTTTTTGAAGGAAATAAAAAGGAGAGCCGGAATTGAATAAAAGCGCGGATAAAATCGCTGGATTCCTGAAGATTGATCAATTATCTATCAAACTTAAGACATGGGATTTGCACAACCGCTTTTCTTTAGCAAGCAATCATTTAAACTAACTTGGAGGAGAAACTTAAACCGGCTGCTGACGGGGGCAAAAATGAAGAAAAAGCGTGAAATTATTTACTTCAAGGCGAAAAGCAGAAAAAGTATGCGGGGGAGGGAAAAAAGGGAAGGTGAGCGAATGAGCTTATTCGATGAGGAGAAGGAAATGATCAGTCTTGAGGACGCAGAGCGAGAGGCCATAGCGGTCATAAGAAGGCGCATGTATAAGATAGAGAACATGCTCATCAAATCCTCTAATCTCACGCGGGTTGGGGATCGATACGCGTATGAGATCAAGGCGCGCGTGGATACCGTTCCCCAATCTAGGGGTAGATTCCGCAGAGGTAAAGTGGAGACGCAAAACGTCGCGATCTTGATTGATGCCTCGAGCGGGGAGTGCATAGGGTTCAGCGAAGTTGAGCTGGAAGAGTGATGCAGGAACTAATCGCCAAACTCGTTAAAGACATGGGTCCAATCTCGGCAAATGTCAATATAACTGCCAGCTTCCAGTGAAGGGAGAGGGAAAGCCATTCAGCGAAAAGAAGTTACAGCTTAGGAGAAAAACTGAAAAGTCCGTGCGATTCATCGATATTTAAACATTGCATTCTCCAATTGTAGGTGTTGATGACATGTGCCTCAGTTGCCAATCTAGCTAGATATTAGGCTAGGGCACATATTCACGGAATTTAACTTATTGAAAATCCTTACCAATAGTTCCTAAAACATTTACAGAACACAGATTATCTTTTCATCGGATAATCATGCCCTCCATCTGGGTCTCGGACGAGGACTATGAAGCTCTGATATATATCAAGGCTGACTTGGAGAGGTTCCGCAAGAAGCCCGCTAGCTTTTCCGACGTTGTATCCCATCTGATGGTCAAGAAGCGAATGTTGGGGGGCAAAAGTAGGAAGGAGGTAAGAGAAAAATGATAGTGGAGCTCGGTGCTGGAATCCTCGCCATAGGCGCGTTGGGCTATGCGATCCATTGGCAAAGGAGGCAGGCGAGGTGGGCAAGGATACCGCGGTGGGCTAGGATACGCGAGGAGCGGGTGAAGAAGTTAAAATGGCTCGGGAATCGCATAGATTCGCTCTGGAATGAGACACACAGAGAGGAGTTGAGAAGGTTAAAACGGCTCAAGAAGAGGAAAATCGAAGAGGGGGAGTGAGGTGGTGATGGTCGGGCTTGGAGTCAGTGTGTTCGCGATAGGCGCCGCGGGCTACTCGCTCTGGATATTGCGCAGGCGGAAGGCGATGCTCAGGAGGCACGCGCTGCAGCAGCGAAAGGTAATGAAATACCTAGAAGAGAAATAGGTCTGAAGAACCCGAACACCCCCAGCTCGGCAGTCTAAAACGCCGTAATAATAAGGAGAGCACCTTAAACCAGCACACGACCCAGAGTTCGCAAATCATTTATTCTGACACTTCGATTTTTTTTCGATTTCCGTGGAGGATGAATGAGTGAAAGAAAAAATTTTAACGACAACAATCTTGGCATCCATGCTGATTTCGCTAATGTCAGTGCTTCAGGTGGGGGGTTGAGTGGACTCTTCTAATTATCTAGGGTTGCCCCTCTTTGTGGCGATCCTTCAAGTGGTGTTTAGATGAGGGTCAAAACTGGAATCCCGGGCCTAGACGAGCTAATCAGGGAAGGGATACCAAAGGGCAACTTGATCCTCCTCTCGGGCAAATGTGGGACTGGCAAGACCACCTTCTCGATGCAGTACATAATTAAGGGAATCACTGACTACGGGGAGCCAGGTGTGTTCGTTTCGTTCGAGCGGAAGCCAGAAGTTCTCTGCGAGGAGATGAAGAGTTTCGGCTGGCACCTCGAGACTCTAGAAAACCAAGGGAACCTGGAGCTCCTGGGTGGCCCGCTCGACAGTATAGTCAAGTTCGGGAAAAAGGTTGGGGCCAAAGAAGAGGATATGATTGAGGAGATCATCGAAGTGGTGCGGGAGAAAAAAGCTGGGAGGTTGGTCCTAGACGGCTTAGGACAATTCTCGATGATGTTTCCAGACAAGCTTGCGTTCAGATCCAGCTTGGCAAGACTGCAACAAGAGCTCAATAAACTCGGCTGCACCTCTATCTTTACCTCAGAGATAGAAGAGGGAAAAGAGGGACTTAGCAGGTTAGGCGTCGAGGAGTTCATTGCTGACGGGGTGATCATCCTATACTACGAGGGAGACGGGCTGACGCGCTCCAGGGGCCTAGAGATAAGGAAAATGCGCGGGACCGAGCACAGCAATTACCTCAGCTTCTTCGAGATTGCGGAGGAGGGGATCAAGATCGTGAAGCCGGGAGAGGGCTCATACCTAGAAAAAGAGCCTAAAAAAATTGAGGAAAAAAAGGAGGCAATCAGCCTAGAGCAGGCTGAGAAGGCGGCCGAGCACATAGTGACGCAGCACGTGCAAGAGAAGGTACGAAGCCTGATGATTGAGAAATCGGACATCACGAAAATCGGGGACACTTCAGTATTCAAGGTCGCGGGCACCGTGGAATACATCGCCGAGCCTGGCGGTTTTCTCCGCCATGGGGTGACGGAAAAGCGATTCTGGACGGTCCAAATCGACGCCCGGAACGGGAGGGTTCTCACGTGCAGGATGCAACCTTGAATGGGGCCCCACCTTTTAAATATATCAAATTAAAAGAAAACGGGGGTAGAAGATGATAGTAGAGCTTGGAGTTGGGCTACTCGCTGTAGGTGCGTTGGGTTATACGATCCACTGGCAAAGGAAACGGATGGAATTGATGAGGATACACAAGAAGCAGATAGAGCGGTTAAAATGGTTGAAGAGGAATCTCGAAAGAAAGAAGTAGATGTGGTTGCATAATTTTGGAATAAACTATTATTTCCCTCCTTTTTGGTAAGTATGGGCCATCACCGAGAGGGGCACTAGTCCCTGAAAAAACACGGGAAACTCAGGGAACTTCTCCCTCGATATCGTCTTTGGATTGATCTGCAAACGTCCACCTACTTTCCCAAGAGTCAAAGACTAGAGGTTCTGACTAATAATTCACAATCCACTTTGGGGGGTGCTCCGACCCCAAAGTAGTAGTCCTGTTGACGGGCGTCCTCATCTGGCCGAGAAAGAGGAGGAAGAGAATCCTTGCTTGGCTAAAAAAAAGAGAGTAAAAGAGGGAGAGAAAATATGTTGGGAGAGTTCGGAGTTGGGCTACTTGCTATAGGTGCGTTGGGTTATACGATCCACTGGCAAAGGAAACGGATGAAGTGGGTGAAGGTACGCAAGAAGCAGATGGAGAGGTTAAAATGGTTGAAGAGGAATCTCGAAAGAAAGAAGTAGATGAAAAAGCGGTTGTAACGCAGTTAAACGGTAAAAATTGGGTGATTGAGTTAATCTCTCCTCACGGCAGGTTGAACTATGGGTAGAGCCATAAAAGTCTTAAAAGCTTTCAAAAATGACAAATTGTTTCGTACGACTAGTACCAGTCTTAAGATTTTACTTGCTTTTTTTGTACTATTAAGTTTGACAGCAATAATAGGCGTATCTTATGCACATTCGCTTCCCGTCGAAGAGGAGAATGTCATCACATTATCCAGATATCTACATGCGGGTGAATATGATTACACAGCTGAACTCAAGCCTAATGAAATCTACGACAATCAATTAACGCTGAGTCCTGGTGAAGGAACTCTCTACATCAACATAGTCGAGAACGTGGCGATCACTTTTCATTACACTTTTAGTTGCGATCGCCCGGCCGACATCACGACTGAATATTCGGTGGGCATGGATCTAGAATCACCGGAGAAATGGATAAAACACCTCCCCGTATCCTCGAAAAAATCAGTCAGCTCCAGCGGGAGGACGGTGGACTTTTCGACCGAACTTTTCATCACCACCCCTTGGTTCGAAGAGCTAAAGGCGGTAATCGATGCCGAAACCGGGACCTCATCATCTACGTACAACCTGAGGGTTAAACCCGAGATCCGTACGGTAGCTGAGACCGACGTAGGGACCATCAACGAATCCCTCGTCCCGGAGTTGGTGATGAGCTTCAAGTACGGGGGCGAAGAAGGCGACCAAATTGTGATGAGCGACTTGGAGAATACTATCCCGGGCACAATTCAACGGACCGAAACGATTCATAATGGGGATGTTTTGACCTACAGGCTCATCTTTTACGTGGCCTCCGCAGCGGCGTTTGTGGGCTTAATTTGCACGGCATGGATTTTTATGAAAACCAGACCCAAGAGACCCGAAAAAAAGGTGGAGAAGATCATCGAGCCGTTCAAAGAAGCCGTCGTGGAGGTGGCTGAGGAACCATCGTATAAGGAGCAGAGGGCGACAGTAGCGATGAAGTCCCTGGAGGATCTCGTCTCCTTGGCTGAGGGTTTGGGTAAGCCAGTCCTTTACTTTAGAAAACCTCCACGCATTCCAAGTGCAGAACAGACGCACACCTTCTATGTGCTCGACGGCGCGACAAGATATGAATACAGTTTCAAGTTGTCGGGCGAGTCAGGTTCGAAGGCCTGAGAATATCAGTTTGAGTCCTGAACTGGGTTTCTAAATAACATTTAGCGCGGAACCAGCGGGCGAGCTAGATACCTAAAGTTCCTAAATTATTTAGGACTCCGAAGGGGGCAATTCACGTGAGTGCCGAATGAGGCGCCGTGTTGTGACCTTGGAGCACGTTAAACAAGCCGGGTTCGGGGGACTAACAGGGAGCCCCCGTTAAAGGGAGGCGAGAGCCAACCGATGATAGCCCAAAAAAAAAGGAAATGATCGTGTCGTCCGCGCTGGCTTTGCGGTATTGAAGCGATGCTTACAGGTATTTGCGTAATAACTCAGGGCACACACTTTGGAAAAGTCACGGTTGGAGCATTATGAGGAGGATGGGGAATGAGGCTGGCTAGCAGACGTCTATATTCTTCTAATTTTCTTTCACTACTCGGCAATCCAAGACGTAGAAAGATTATCACGGTCTTGCACGAGGTTGGTGGGGCGGCTTGTGTACGCGAGGTCGTTAGAAGGGTGGCGGAGATGGAGAAAGGAGTTCCGTCTGACTGGAGGTCGAGGAAAAGCGTGTACACGGGTATCATTCAGAACCATCTTCCAAAGATGAGACGGGCTGGCTTTCTAGAGTACGATAGGGGAAAGGATATCATACGCCTCCTTCCCAAGGGAAAACATTACTACCTTGAGACCACCGAGAAGGGAGATGTGCCTTGGTG
>Ga0209636_10008470_pt1 | contig 10472 bp, 16 predicted proteins | sample DeeMarSWOR152_54_FD_187464 | JGI IMG/M metagenome (GOLD analysis project Ga0209636, IMG submission 187464) | Marine sediment microbial communities from White Oak River estuary, North Carolina - WOR-1-52-54 (SPAdes) (version 2) | ecosystem: Environmental > Aquatic > Marine > Intertidal zone >... | reverse complement strand
GAAGATTGAAGCTCGTGAAGGCGATGTCATTGAGACCACTGATCAAATCTTTTTTGATGTAAAGGGTTTGGTCCATCCTCCTGACAGAATCATTGCTTTCCCGCGTTTTGTGCCCGATTTGGAAGCTGATCGGAAACGAGGTGAGGTGACATACCGAAAGATCTACGCTCTCCCTAAGCGTTATGCCCTACTGAAAAAATCTTTTCCAGAATACTTGGTTTACGATCCAGTTTTTGATGAACACCTTTGTGAGGTTCCCGTTGAAGCTGTCAAGCGTCATTATCGCCCAGTTGACCGTTTGCATGAACTGCGTCATAGTGGCCAGTTAGAGGAGTTGGAAGATCAAGCGTTGCAGTTTATGCAGCTTCTGAGGGAAACCGCGAAAGTCCCTTGGAGCCAGCTTGGCGTTTCAGGTTCTATTCTAGTCAAGCTTCACACTCCAGCTTCTGACATTGATCCTGTTGTCTATGCATCGAAAACCTGTTACAAGGTTTACGGGGCCTTAAAATCTCTGCTAGAAGATGGGAAGAGCCAGTTTAGACCCTATCGCTCTGACGAGTTGAAGAAGCTGTTCGATTTTCGTTCGAAGGACACCGCCATGTCTTTCGAAGACTTTGTTCGAACTGAGTCGCGGAAGGTTTTGCAAGGCACGTTTATGGAGCGAGATTATTTCGTTCGGTTGGTGAAGGACTGGAACGAAGCTGGGGAACGATATGGCAGTATTCGATACAAGAGTGCTGGCTACGCTAGAATTAAAGCCAAGGTAGTGGACGACTCCGAGATGATCTTCACTCCGTGTTGCTACAGAATCGAGGACGTGAAAGTTATTGAGGGAGCTAATGTTGAAGCAATTGAAGAGATCGTGTCCTTTCGTGGAAGATTCTGTGAACAAGCTAGAAACGGCGAGGCTGTGATTGCGCAGGGCAAGATTGAACGGGTGCAAAAACCGAGCGAGCGTGAACACTACAGACTGCTTCTAGGAAACAATATCTCAGATCACATGATATTAGTGTAAACGTTCGTGGGTTATGGCTGAGAAATGGAGACAAGAGTTGAAGACGATTGAGAAAGAAAACAACAATCCACACCACAACAAATAAAAACATAACCCTCCACAAACTCATAGCCTATCGAGGCCAAACCCATGCCTAAAGAAATCTTCGACCTAGACCAATTCGTTCAAATCTCTGAACGTGCAGAATATTGTGCCATAAAACGGTTAAAGAAAAAAGTGAAACTGAAACTTCGAACTCCCAAAATCCTCTACACCCTAAAGGTTGAACCAACCACAGCCGAAGAAATCATTAAAAAATTGGGGTGCGAAATCCGCGAGGTCTAGCCTACAAAACCTAAAAAACCTTTAAACTCTTCACAACCAGTGGATAACACCTCTCACAAAAGCCAAGCTTTTTATTATCAGTATCTTGAATGGAGTTGGAAAAGAACATGATGCACTCTGAGTTGCGACAGTGCCTCAGTCCCAACGTATGTCCCACCTCGTGAACCGCCTCTTTCACTGAACGCTCCACAAAAAGCTTTCTATCGGCTGATTGCCCATAAAACTCAGGCTTAAGCCTATATAGCGATATGATAGCCCGTCTACCCGGACACTCGGCCTCTCCGAAAACGAAGTTGAGACGCGGCACGTAAAGATTAACCTGGGTTACCCCCAAAATACGGTTCACATCAAGCTGTGGAACATAACTGCGCATCTTCGCCAAGATTCTACTAGAATAGTATTGCTGTCTCCTCGAGTTGTACGTATCTTGAGGAACAGGCATCGTGTCCCCAAGAATCACACAATCAACTTCGGGAAAGGCCCTGCGTAAACCGTTTTGAACTTCACTCATTAGATCCATGTCCACATTTCCGATGCGGAGAATCGCTATTTTCATTGGGTTTCCTCAGACAGAGTAAGTGTCTCCAGCTTTCGGAGCAACTGCCTTGAGGCCGGTTTCCTCTCTCACCCACCTCGCGAATTTTTCGCAATTCCCTTCGGCTCCATGTACGACATACACCGCGGGGTTTCCCTCTACCATCTTCACCGTTTCTTGAAGTTGGCTGGCTCCGCCATGAGAAGAAAAATCGAAGTGTTCAACCGCAGCCTTTATCTTGCGCATTTTCCCGTCAATCACGCATCTCCCCTTCTCCAGCAACTCCCGACCAGGCGTTCCCGGAATCTGATAGCTCACGAGGAAAACAGCGTTGTCCCGTTTTTTGCCCAATTTCTGTATGTAGAACGCAGCTGGGCCACCCTTCAACATCCCTGCTGGAGATATAATTACACCCGGCTTTTGAACCGCCACCCTACGGTCCTTCCATCCCTCAACCCAAGTCGTAGAGTGAATAGCATCCCTGAACAGCCTTGAATCCCTCAGGTACTCGGTGTGATTCATCAGTATCCGATTAACTTTGCGAGCCATCCCGTCCATTGTGATCGGATACTCAAAATGATGGGCGGCGAGTATGCAAGCGATTTCCTGTGATCGACCCACACTGAAAGCGGGAACTAGAATGGTTCCACCTCTCTCCACCACATCGGTGATGTGCTCCACAAATTCCTTTTCTAAAGTTGCTCTGTCGCGATGATCCTCATCAGCGTAAGTGCTTTCGATGATTAAAGCGTCGAGTTTTCCGTAGTCTCTGTCCGCACCACTTAGAAGACGCGTGTCGTTGGGGTTGTAATCGCTTGTGTAGAGCAGTCTCTTTTCGTTAGCCTCCACTAAGGCTTGGGCGCTTCCTGGTATGTGCCCGGCGTCCAAGAGCTGGAAGTGGATGTCTCCTAAGGTTTGTGCTTTTCTGTAATCGAGGTGAACGCAACTTCTCATCATAGAGCGCAACTCAATGTATTCGTAGGGGAGGTAGTAACCCGTTAGATGGATTAAATCTGAAATCAACAATTCAGTTATATCAAAACATAACTGGGTTCCATACACGGCTTTCTTCTCCTGAATGTGAAAAATCGGAACAGCGCCTGAATGATCTAGATGACTGTGGCACAGAACAATAGCATCCACCTCTTTGGGTGGAATGTGCATAGGAAAACCGGGTGGGCGACCCATCAGGATACCGTATTCCAACAACAGCTGAGTCTTCTCCGTTCTAAGAGCTATCGCTATTCTTCCGATTTCCCTTGTACCTCCAAGGAACCGTATTTTTAATGGTATCTCATTCACTGTCCGTTATTTAATAGGACTCGATGATTTATGCTCCAGAATTGGTTTTGGAGCCTTTTAAACGTTTAAATCTGCCTTGTTGATTTCGCCTTTACCTGCCCTTTTCTTATAGCGTTTGGAACGACCTGAGTTTTACCAACAAGGTCTTTGCGAATTTTTTTGTTCGAAAAAAGAGGGACCCCCTCCCCCTACCCTTTTGAAATACCTCGCACCGTATGATCCAAATATGACCACGTCCTTTTTGATACGAAGACACCGGTGATCGTTCCAATCAGGCGCGGGCATAATAATAATTTCTATTGTAAAAAGTTCCACAATTATATGAAAGAAAAGGTGCCAAGATCACTTTAACTAGTATGCGCTACATGTACGACAAAAACAGAAAAAGAGGGAAATTGCAGGGAACATCTCCACAGTCTGGGAAAACCATATAAACCCCCAGCCTTTCTGTTGATTGCCAGTTGGAGAAATCCACTATGCCAGAATGGGGATACTCGGTGCTGGAAATAGACCCTGAAAAAACCGCGAAAGCCAGCGGACGCGAGCTCAGAGTATCCCCTAAATCAACCAGAGAAGTTTGCAATACCATAAAGGGAATGAAACTCGACCAAGCAAGAAGCTTTCTTCGCCAAGTCATTTTAAAGAAGAAGCCAGTGCCCTTCCGTAGGCACACAAAAAAGGTGGGACACCGACGCGGGCTACAAAAAGCCTACGCAGGCAGATACCCAGTCAAAGCAGCTCAAAAAGTTTTGGAGGTACTAGAAAACGCTGAGGCAAACGCCGAATACAAAGGCCTCGACATAGAAAGGCTTCGAATCATCCACGCATCCGCATACTCAGGTATGAAAATCAAGAGGTACATCCCAAGAGCCTTCGGCCGGGCAACACCCCGCTTCGAAACCCTCTGCCACGTAGAGCTGGTTCTGGAACAAATGGAGGAAACCTAATGTCAGTGGTAAAACACTTTATAGAAGAGTCTGTGAAAAAAGCCGAAATTGATGAGTTCCTACGAAACGAATTCGAAAGAGCAGGATACGGCGGCGTGGACATCACAAAAACCCCACTGGGGACCCACATAGTAGTCTACACCATGCGGCCAGGCATGGTCATCGGACGAGGTGGAGAGACCATAAGACAACTCGCTGAACAACTGGAAGAAAAGTTCCAGCTACCGAACCCACAGATTTCTGTAGCTGAAATCGAAATTCCAGAACTCAACGCGTACGTTATAGCGGCACGTGTAACTTCAGCCCTGAAGCGGGGCGTTCACTTCCGAAGAGCCGGCTATTGGGCACTAAACCGAGTCATGGAGGCTGGAGCACTAGGCGCCGAAATCATCATCAGCGGAAAGCTACGAACCGATCGAGCTCGATACGAAAAGTTTCGCGCGGGCTATCTACCGAAAAGCGGAGATCCCCCTACTAGATACACGAAAAAAGCTGAGTTACACGCCCAGCTAAAACCGGGTATCCTAGGCGTAAAAGTGCGAATAATGCCTCCAGACGCAAAATTCCCTGATCAAGTTCAAATGGTTGAACAAGTTCCAAAAGAGGAAGAAGCTGAAGTAGCTGAAGCTGCTGAAGTCACTGAAGTCAGTGAACCGACTGAAACCACTGAAACAGCAGAGATAACTGAAACAAAGACTGAGGAAACCAAGGAGCCTGAGGAATAATATGCCAATCCTGAGAACAAAAGACATCCGAGCGATGTCTTCTGAGGACCGAAGAAAAAAGCTCACGGAACTGCGAACCGAACTCCTAAGACTGAAAACGATGGTTAAAGCTGGAGGGGCCATAGAGAACCCTGCTCAAGTGCGAGAACTTCGCAAGGCAATTGCCCGTGTTCTCACTATCGAAAACGAAGAGAGTCGTTCAATGAGGAGAAAAAGATGAAGTTCGCTCCAACAATCCTCCAACATGAGTTCATCGGACTAAACGCCAAGGTTGTTAAGAGTTCCCATCCCAACTATGTGGGCATCGAGGGGAGAGTAATCAACGAAACCCGCAACACACTCGTAATAACTCACGGAAACAAGAACAAAACAATTGCAAAGAACACGGCTGTTTTTCACTTCACCATGCCCAACGGAACAATCGTGGAGATCAACGGAAAAGCCATTGTCGGACGGCCTGAAGACCGAATCAAGAAGAAACTTAGGAGACGATGGTGAATGAGCGCTCTTTCTCTGAAAAAACCCAAAAAAAGCTGTAATGATCTAAACTGTCCCTTCCACGGAACACTCTCAATCAGAGGACGCGTACTGGAAGGAATAGTTATCAGCGCCAAGATGGACAAAACCGCTGTTGTACGGCGTGATTATCTGAATTATATGCCAAAGTTCAAGCGCTACGAGCGAAGGCATAGCCACATACCCGCCCACAACCCGCCATGTATAAACGCGAAAGAAGGCGACCGGGTGAAGATAGCCGAGTGCCGCCCCATAAGCAAAACCGTCTCCTTTGCGGTGGTGGAAAAATTGGAGGAAAAACGAGGTGGCGGCAAGAGCTAGAACGCGCGCCCTAATGGCCAGAGGAGTGATAGGACAGAGGCCCAAGACCTCTAGGGGCCTACCCGTCGGTTCCGTTGTCAGATGCACCGACAACACAGGGGCTAGAGAGTTGAGGATCATTCAGGTTATGGGATACAAGGGGCGACTTAGGCGCGTCCCTTCAGCGACTGTAGGAGAGATGATCGTCGTTTCGGTGAGGAGGGGAACACCTGACATGAGGAAAAAAATCTTTCAGGCAGTCGTGGTTCGACAGAGAAAGCCTTATCGACGTGCCGACGGGACATGGGTTCAATTCGAAGACAATGCAGCTGTAATAATTACTCCGGAAGGTGAAATGCGTGGCTCAGAGATTCGGGGACCTGTGGCGAAAGAGTCGGCTGAACGATGGCCAAGGATAGCAAGTGCCTCGAGCATCATTGTGTAGGAGGCGACGACGTGAAAACAACTAGACCCAGAAAACAGCGAAAAAAACTGTATCAGGCTCCTTTGCACAAGCGATACAGGCGATTTTCCGCATCGCTTTCACCTGATTTAAAGTCGTCCCACAACACTAATTCAATTCCGGTGAGAACAGGTGACACCGTTCAGGTTATGAGGGGAGACTACAAGGGATTTGAGGGGAAGGTCACTAGTGTTGACCGAAAAGAGTACAGAATCTTTGTTGAAGGAGTGACCCGGGAGAAGGTGGATGGAAGTACCGCCTTCATTCCAATTCATCCGTCTAAGGTTATGATTACTCGTCTCAATCTCGATGACAAATGGCGGAGAGAGATTTTGAAGCGGAAGGGCGGCGTCGCCGAGAAAGTTAAATTAACCGAAGAGGAGATTGTGGAAGAAGCAGAACCTCCTAAGAAGAAACGAAAAAGAAGGAAGACAGCACGGAAAAAAGCCGCGGAATCTGGAGGAACGTAAGTTTGGGGAAAAAAGGTGGAAAGAAACATTTAAAGCGGAAACCAGCGCCAAAATTCTGGCCTATTCACCGAAAGGAATTCGTTTGGACATTTAAACCCAAGCCGGGGCCTCACTCCACCTCCAGCTGTGTACCACTTGCGCTTGTCATCCGCGACGTACTTGGTTTCGCCAAGACACAAAGGGAAGCCAAGGCGATAGTTTCTCAAGAAAAGATAATGGTAGACGGGAAAGTTCAGAGGGATGAGCTGTTTCCAGCAGGTTTAATGGATGTCGTCTCCATACCAGATGCGGAGAAGACGTATCGAATTCTGCCCTCTGAAAAGGGACTTACTCTCCATCCAATTGAAAAAGAGGAAACAGGATTCAAACTTTGTCGAATTCAGAGTAAAACGGTTGTCGACGGAGGAAACATACAACTCAATCTACATGATGGAAGAAACGTTTTGATTCAGGTGAAGGATCCTAAAAAACCTGAAAAAGACGTTTACCACCCCATGGATACCTTAAAGATAAGCGTTCCTGATCAAGAAATTATTGAACATACAAAGTTAGGTGAAGGCGCTTTAGCGATAATTATTGGAGGTAAGAATGCAGGTAGACACGGCAAAATCGTTGCCATCGAAGAAAGACCGGGCCAAAAGCGTAGAAACCAACTTGTCACCATTGAGGACGCCAACGGGAAACATTTCCAAACGACCCTAGATCTTGTCTTCGTTGTCGGCGACACTGAGCCCTACATATCCTTGCCGGAGGTTACATGATTTGTCTGAGGAGGAAACGCGCGAAAGGTGGCAAAAGAATCCTATGTTCAAACCTAGAATTGAAAAGGTGACCGTGAACATGTCCGTGGGAAAGTCTGGAGAGCCCCTTGAAAGGGCGGCAAAGGTTTTGGAAGAACTAACGCAGCAGAGACCTTGTAGGCGAAAAGCCAAGCAAACTATACGAGATTTTGGCATCAGGAAGGGGGAGTCCATTGCTTGTCTCGTAACTCTTCGAGGGGAAAAGGCGAGAGATTTTCTGAAGAAGGTCTTTCAAGCCCTTGACAACAAGCTTTTAAGGGATAGTTTTGATCGTTACGGCAACTTTTCTTTTGGTGTTAAAGAACATATTGAAATACCAGGCACCAAATACGTGCCAGAGCTTGGTATACACGGCATGGACGTTTCAGTCACCCTAGGCAGACCGGGATTCCGCGTCAAGCGGCGACGTCGCGCTAGGTCTAAAATTGGGTTACGCCATCTACTAACACGTGATGAGGCAACCTTTTTCATCAAAGACGAGTTTGGGGTGGAAATCACATAGCGGTGAGTTAGCTTGGTGAAACAGAAACCCAAGAAGGAGCGAAAGTACGGTAAGGGTAGTCGACCGTGCAGGCGGTGCGGTTCCTTCGGTCCGATCATTCGCCGATACGGGTTGAACCTGTGTCGTCAATGCTTCAGGGAAATCGCTAAAGATCTGGGCTTTAAAAAATATGAGTAGGAGGTTAACGGTTTGACAATGACAGATACGCTGGCAAACGGGTTGACCACTATCATGAACAACGAGATGCGAAACAAGCCGGAATGTGTAATCAGTCCAGCCTCGAAGCTTTTGGGGAGGGCTTTGAGGGTGATGCAGCTGAGCGGCTACATCGGCGAGTTCGAATTCGTGGACGACGGGCGCTCTGGGAAGTTTAAGGTGCAGCTCCTAGGGCGGGTGAACAAGTGCGGCGCCGTAAAGCCTCGCTTTTCTGTCAGCACTGATGGGTTTGAGGTGTGGGAGAAGCGTTTTCTTCCATCTAGGGACATTGGCGTCCTCGTGATCTCCACATCTCAGGGGGTTTTGTCTCATCGGGAGGCCAAAGAGAAAAAGATCGGTGGGCGGCTCCTAGCGTTCATCTATTAGAGGGTGATTGGAGATGCGCTCCATAGAGGCAGTGAAGTCAGTTGAAGTCCCCGAGGGTGTCGAGGTTAGGGCGGAGGGAAGGATTGTGACGGTTACTGGCGAAAAGGGGACGTTGACACGGGACTTTTCTCACGCTCCTGTATCTATTTTATTAGAAGGCAATTTGGTTAAGGTTCAGACGAACTGGCCTCGCAAAAAGGAGGCGTCTCTGGTAGGAACCGTTTCATCCCACATCAAAAACATGATAACGGGTGTAACGAATGGTTTCACCTACAAGCTGAAAATCGTGTTCTCTCATTTCCCAATATTAGTTAAGGTTAGAGAAAAAACGGTGGCCATAGAAAACTTTACCGGAGAGCGAAGCCCACGCGTGACTAAGATAATGGGTGAGGCCAAGGTTGTGGTAAAGGGTGAAGACGTAATTGTCAAAGGAATCAACATTGAAGATGTCAGTCAAACAGCCGCAAACATTCAAAGGGCAACAAAGGTTAAACTCAAGGACCCACGGGTGTTTCTCGACGGCATCTATGTTTACGAGCGGCACGAAGGGATGGAAGGGTGAAGAAAGAGGGAGACCCGGAAAAGTCTGCTAGAGAGCGGGCTTTAGCGGTGCGAAAGCGCGTTAAGAGCAAGAAGCCTGATTTTAAGCGGCAGGAGAGTTGGCGGTACAAACGAGTGGGAAAGAGCTGGAGGAGACCTCGTGGCTTGGATAGCAAGATGCGTAAAAGGGTGAAGGGTTGGCCCAAATCCGTAGCGGTTGGTTATCGCGGTCCCAAGGAGGCGAGGGGGCTTCATCCCTCCGGTTACGTTGAGGTTCTGGTTCGAAATGTAGATGACATCAGCGGGGTTGACCCTGAGACGCAGGCCGTCAGAATTGCTCATACAGTTGGGGAGAGGAAGAAGGTTGAGATTTTGGCTAGGGCTGGCGACATGGGGATTTATGTTCTCAATCCGAAAAGAGTTGCAGAAGCGAAGGAGGAGGAGCTTGCGGAGGAAGAAGAGGAGGCTGAATCCGCTGAGGAGGGTGAGGAGGAGAGTTGAGTCTTAGGAGTCAGCGTCGATTGGCTGCTGAGCTTTTGAAGGTTGGTGAGGGGCGGGTCTGGATTGACCCCGAGCGGACGGATGATGTTGAGGCGGCGATTACTAGAGAGGAGATTCGAAGACTGATTCACGACGGTGCTATTAGACGCAGTCCTAAGAGGGGTGTGAGTCATGGTCGGGCCCGCGTTTTGCATGAAAAGAAGAAAAGAGGATTGAGGAGGGGTCCGGGGCGAAAGAGCGGGTCTGCTCGGGCGAAGGTTTCTAAGAAGGAGGCTTGGATGAGGAGGATTCGGGCTTTGCGGAAGAGGCTGCGTGAGTTGAAGGCGAGCCGCGTTATTACGGAAAGTGTTTATCGTCGACTCTATGATATGGCGGGTAGCGGTGTTTTTGAATCGAAAGCTGACTTGGAGCGTTATATAGAAACTCGTGGTTTAGGGAGGAAAAGATAAGTCGCCGTTTATTCTTTTAATCATTTCCCTTTTCCTTTTCGATTGGGAGTAGAGAAGGGGACAACGACACTTAAGAAACTTTATAAGCTCAACTGCATCCACACAGGTGAAAAAGAAACAAGTCTAAACATCCGTAGAAGGAAACAGGTGATGGCAAAGGGCCCCAGATACCGCGTTCCCTTCCGTAGACGTAGGGAGGGAAAAACCGACTACCGGTCAAGAAGAGCTCTCGTTCTGTCTAGGTTGCCTAGGTTAGTGGTTCGAGGCACCCTAAAACATAGGTTAGCCCAGATTGTGAGAGCCAAGGCAACTGGAGACGAAATTGTTGTTTCCGCCCACTCTCGCGAACTTATAAAAACCTTCGGCTGGCAGGGAGGATGCGGAAACGTTCCAGCTGCCTATCTAACCGGACTCTTGTGTGGTTACAGAGCGACTGCCCACGGCGTCAAAAAGGCGGTTTTAGACATAGGCTTGCGGTCGCCCTCACGGGGCGCACGAGTC
>Ga0209636_10008469_pt1 | contig 10472 bp, 6 predicted proteins | sample DeeMarSWOR152_54_FD_187464 | JGI IMG/M metagenome (GOLD analysis project Ga0209636, IMG submission 187464) | Marine sediment microbial communities from White Oak River estuary, North Carolina - WOR-1-52-54 (SPAdes) (version 2) | ecosystem: Environmental > Aquatic > Marine > Intertidal zone >... | reverse complement strand
ATCCCCCATGAGGGAAATCTCCAACAGATCGAAACTATCAAAGATGGCGAGTAACTCTCCCTTTCTCGCCTCGGCATAGGCAGTCTTGAGTCCCGATATCCGTCTGCCCCTTATGTGGATTTGAAGGGGACCTTGGTGGGCAAAGGGTTCGAGAAGACGGCGGGGGAGATTGGTAATCAAGTTACCGAACCGATCGATGTGGATTACCTCACCCATGAACCCTTCATCGGTGACCTTCGGCTCCGGGATATCTATCTCAGACCACGTATTGAGTTTCACGCCGAATTGTTCTGGATCCATTCCCAGCGAAAGGTGGGCAGCGACGGGTGCAAAGATATCCCGACCGTGAAAGGTCTGGCTCGGGGGGTTTGGGAAATAATCGCGGTTGCGGATACCCACTACCCGCTTAACCTCTTCCTCCCGGTAGATCCAGGTGAAGAGCCCATTATCCGGGCCGACGAAAGAGTATCCCTTTGTCTCCACTACGAGGGCCTCCCTTTGAGTGCCCACCTCTGGGTCGACTATGGCCACATGAATAGATCCCCGGGGGAAAGAGCAATAGGTATTCCCCAAAACGAGGGCTCCTTCAAATACCCCCTGGGGAGATATTTCATGGGTAATATCCACTATGGTGCATTGGGGGTTGATCCCCAAAATCACCCCCTTCATAGCCCCGACATAACCATCCTTCGTGCCGAAGTCTGTCATCAAGGTAATGATTCTCTCCAAACTGGCCCCCAGATCAGGAAAAGAGGTCCTTGATGCTCGTCGTGAAGGGTTCTTCTGCAACTCCTCCTTCGGTAATGATGGCTGTAACGTACTCATGCGGTGTTACATCGAAGGCGGGATTCCATACCCTCACCCCCTCTGGTGCGATCTGCTTGCCGAATGGATGAGTCACCTCTCTGCTATCGCGTTCCTCAATGAGAATCTCTTCGCCCCTGCCGATAGTGAGATCAAAGGTGGAAAGGGGTGCGGCCACATAAAAGGGAATCTTGTGGGCCTTCGCGAGAATAGCTAAGGAATAGGTTCCGATTTTATTGGCTACGTCGCCGTTGGCGGATATGCGGTCTGCCCCCACAATCACCAGATGGATCACCCCCCTGCTCATCAGGTACCCTGACATGCCATCGGTGATGAGGGTTGCGGGAATCCCCTCCTTATTCAGTTCCCATGCCGTTAACCTGGCCCCCTGGAATTGAGGTCGGGTCTCACAGACATATACCTCCAGATCTTTTCCCTCCTCATGGGCGGCCCTTATAACACCCAGGGCGGTCCCATAGCCGGCCGTAGCCAAGGCTCCGGCATTACAATGGGTCAAAATAGCGTTTCCGTTTCGGATATATCGCTTCCCATTGTGGCCCATTTGACGGTTGACTTGGATATCCATTTCCCTAATGGCCATGGCCTCCGATTTCAGGGAGCGCCTTAATGCATCCAATCCCTCCCCTTCGTGCCCGCGCATGACGCCCTTCATCCTCTGGACAGCCCAGGAGAGGTTGGCCGCGGTCGGACGGGTTTCCAGCATCATACGGCAGATCCCCTCGAATTCCTCCTTGAATCGGCCGATAGTCTTGACCCGAAGCCTCATAGCCCCTAGGGCTATCCCCATGGCAGCCGCTACGCCGATGGCCGGAGCTCCCCGGATGGTCATATTTCTGATGGCCTCGGCCACTTCCTCGGGCCTATCACACTCCACATAGGTTTCTTCCGTCGGAAGACTCCGCTGGTCCAGCATGACAACCCTATCATCTCTCCACACGACCGTCTCATATTTCATGGGAAAATACCCATAACGGATGCGCCGCTACCCCTTCGATAGTCTTTTCCTCAGAAGTTCGTTAACCAATTTCGGATTCGCCTTTCCCCTTGTCGCCTTCATTACCTGTCCCACGAAGAAGCCAAAGAGCTGTTCCTTGCCTTTTCGATAATCCTCAACCAATTTCGGGTTCCCCTCCAAAACCTCTTGGATAACCTTCCCAATTTTATCCACATCGGTAACCTGAATCAGCCCCTTCTCGTGAACGATCTTTTCTGGGTCCTCCCCACTCCTGTACATCTCCTCGAAGACCGTTTTCGCGATCTTTCCGCTGATAACCCCATCGGTGACCATCTTCAACATTGAGGCCAGATGTTTGGGGGGAACGGGACACTGTTCGATCTCCCGATCATCCTTCTTGAGCTCCCTCAACAAATCCCCCATGATCCAATTGCTCACCATCTTGGCCTCCCCAAAGAGCTTTACACACTCCTCATAGTACGCGGCCAGGGATTGAGAAGCCGTCAGTATGGCAGCGTCATACTCCGGAATCCCGTATTGCCTGATAAAACGCTCTCTCTTCTCCGTGGGCAACTCCGGAAGAGTCCCTCGAATCTCCTCTATCCAGGCCTCGGAAACTTCCAGGGGAACGAGATCGGGATCGGGGAAATACCGATAATCATGGGCCTCCTCTTTTCCCCTCATGGGGAGGGTCCTCCCCTGCTCCTCATCCCATAGCATGGTTTCCTGGACGACCTCCTCCCCCGCCTCCAATAGCCCGATCTGCCTTCTAATCTCATATTCCAGGGCCTTCTCTACATGGCGGAAGGAGTTCATGTTCTTCAACTCAGTCCTGGTCCCAAAATCCCTTTGTCCCTGGGGGCGAACCGACACGTTAGCATCACACCGAAATGACCCCTTCTCCATATCGCCGTCACAGATCTGGAGATAGCGGAGGATATCCCTCAGACTCCTCAAGTACAGGCCAGCTTCCTCAGGTGTGCGGATATCGGGACTGCTCACGATCTCGATTAAGGGGACTCCCGTGCGGTTAAAATCAATCAAGCTCGAGGTAGAAGATTCGAAGGTCCCCTCGTGGACGAGCTTCCCAGCGTCCTCTTCCATATGGATCCGGATGATACCAATCCGTTTTCCCTCCCCATCGGCGGGAACCTCCACATACCCATTCTTGGCCAGGGGGTATTCGTATTGGGAGATCTGGTAGCCCTTGGGAAGGTCTGGATAGAAATAGTTCTTCCGGGCAAAGAGGCTAAAGCTGGAGATTGTGCAATGGCATGCCAGGGCCATCTTAATGGCGAATTCTACTGCCTTCACATTGAGTACCGGAAGGGAACCGGGTTGTCCCGTACACACGGGGCAGGTATGGGTATTGGACTCGCCGCCAAATGCGGTCGAGCAACCACAGAAAATCTTTGACCGGGTCAACAGCTGAGCGTGAACCTCCAGACCGATAATGGATTCATAATCCATGCAAAAAACCCTTATCTAAGCAAGGATAAACCAAATAAAATGTATAACAAAGCACATCTCTTTGTCAAACCCTTCCCCCCTGGTATGCCGGGCTTCCCTCGATCCCACCGCACCTTCCTTGGCCTCAGATAGCAGCTCCACCTGCTCGGGAATAGCCCTTTTCGGCGCAATCTTGATCAGAAGGTTTCCGCTTCATGGGGAATGAATCTGTCGCCGTATTGCCCTTGCTCTTCAGCCAGAGGCCGCATCGCGCTGCTGCACCGAGGTTCTACCCTGCTACGGGTTGTTTGCCTGCAGGCAATCGGTTCCTCAGGGACCACACGAGCAGACAGACACCGACAGCCACGAAGGGCATGCTGAGGTACTGACCCATGGTGAGAGGGGATTCCGGTGGGAGTATGTGATACTCTTTAAAAAATTCGACAAGAAACCGCAGGGGAAAATAGATCAACAAAAATACACTGCTCATGAGGCCCAGAGGTCGCTTTTCACCTCCAGCTTTTCTATCCACCACAAGCAACGATACCAGCACCGCCAGGCCAATAAACGCCTCGTAGATTTGGGAAGGATGCCGGGGTATGAGAGCCCCATCATAGCGGGGAAAGTAAAAGGCCCATGGAACATGGGTCTTCCGGCCCACAATTTCCGAGTTCATCAAATTGCCCAAACGCACCAGAATAGCTGCTGCTGCAACGCTGAAGCTCAAGCGGTCCAAAATCTCTACGTAGCGCATCGTGCTCTGCAGGTGGAAGAGAAAGGCAGCCGTCAGAATGCCGATAGCTGCTCCGTGGCTTGAAAGGCCCCTGAGGCCACCTTTGAGGCTTATAAGGCTCAAAGGGTTGGTGAAAAACCTGTCCCACTGGTAGAAGATACGGTGGCCGAAGTATGCCCCAACAAAAGCACCGATAACCAGAAAGAAGACGAGACGGTAAAGGACGAAAGGGTCATCCCGCGTCTCGGTGAGCCTTGCTCGTCTGAACTGCCAGGAAAGCAGGACATAGCCCAGAAGAAAAGTACTGCTGAAGAAAATGCCGTACCAGCGGATGCTGATGGGACCGAGGGTCACCATAACAGGATCAACATTCCATATAACACAGGATACGGGGTTCATTCGCCTATCCTAAGTATTTCAACCAAGTTTGTGATTGAGGGCAGGTCTTGAAGGTAACATTGAAACGTCCAACCGAGCGCTTCCCGCCATGGCGATAGAGTAAACTATCTCTGTGCGGGAGTCAACATAACCTTCTTTATAAGAGAGACTGATGGGCGTTTGCGATATCAGTTCCGGGAGAGCGGACGCAGGCAGGAGGGGGAAGAATTCATCCAGAAGGTACGAAAAAGGGGAAACTCTGATTAGGTTACGGATAGCGTCTCAGTTGTTGGAGGTATATGGGATTCCCTTGGCAGGAAGAGCCCGCCAACCGGGCGTTACCCCACCTGCTATATCCAGAGCAGGGAAAAACCCGAGAACTCATCCAACAACAGCAATAATGGAAAATACTATTATCGGACGCCTCGCTTCTTGACTCTTTATCACCACGAGTTGCCTCGAGTGACATCCTCGGGGGGGGTCTCGTCTGATTCCGGCCGCTGCCCCCATCTTTTCTGCGCCTTCTCCTTAATGGCGGACCGCCTCTCCCTCAGGGCTTCCTGCCGTTCTGCTCGCTTTTCTGCCCTTTCCTGCGCTATTTTTTCGCGCCGGGCCTGGTGTTGGCGCATCTGTTCTTCCAACTGCTGACGGGTGGCCTCGTCCAGTTTGTCCAGGCGCATCTGCCAGCGTTCGGCAGAATACCCTGCGGACGGCCCCGATGGCGATGGCCTCGCGGTGGAACCGGCTGCCACGGCACGGGCCCGCGCCTCCTTTTCCAGGGGAACCACCGGCGCCAGGACGGTGCTGTCCTCCTTGCCCAGAGGCAACACCTTCATAGCGATCAGCAGGGGCGTGCCGGGTTTGCTGCCATCGGACGGTTTGCTCTCATAGAACATGGCATAACTCAAGCCCCGGACGAGCTGCTTGAGACCCGCTTCCAGGGGCTTGTCATGCAGAGTAATGGATACAAATCGGTCGGCAGCCGGGTCCATCAGGATCTCTATTCCGGAGGCGACGGCGATATGGGCTAGCAGCTTGCTCAGCGGAATCTCCTGCGCGATGACCGTGAGGTGGTCGGCGGCCGAATCGTACCGTACCTGCGGCCGCATGTCATCGGCGATCCCCGCTGCCGGTAACAACAGGGTAGATAACAAGAGCATCCCGATGCAAAGGGTTTTCAACATCAATATCTCCTTCTCTTCGGTCCTGTTCGCTATTGGTTTATGCCTAGCCGGAAGAAACGGCGGCGGGTCTCCCCGCCGCCGTTCTCCGGAGCTTTCCGCACGCGTGCCCCGTTATGGAATGATCGTACCGTCGCTCCCTGGCGTGTCGCCGGCGCCGCCGCTGACATCGAGGGTGCCGGTATTATCCGGGACATCGACATCGTTCATCACGATGTCACCTCCATCACCGCCGAACGAACCGGCCAGGAGCACATCGGCGTCACCGCCGCGGACGCTGATATTAGCGCTGTTGACGACCTGGTCATCGCCTAGGAACACAAAACCAGCTCCGTCACCACCGGTGTCCTCGCCGTCACCACCGTTGGCGTTGATGGCCCCGCTGTTAGTGGCTGTGGCGATGATGGCTTCCAAATAGAACCACCCAGGTCCACCATGGCCGAAGCCGGTGCCGAGGGTGTCATCGTTATCGGCGTCGCTGCCGCCGTTGGCGGTCAGCGCGCCGGTGTTTGTCACGTCGTTGGTGGTATAGAGATCAATACCGCCGGCATTGTTAGCCGGAACCGCGGTCAAAGCTCGGCTCTGGCCACCGGAGGTGTCGATCCTGCCGCTATTGGTCACCCGCTCAGCTGCCGGGTTGGTAACCGCACCATCCTGGTCAGCATACAAATACACGGAACCGCCAGAGCCGCCCAGGGCCGGGGTGGCGCTGGCGCCCGCCGCCACACTGCCGCCGCGCGTGGTGATCGCGGCCTGATTGGTCGTGTCACCACCAGAAGCATCAACCCAATCGACCGCCACGGCGTCCCATTCTTCGCCGAGGTTGTTTACATATACATACCCCCCGGAACCTCCCTGATTGCCGCTGCCGCCGGAGGTATCGATACTATCGCAGCTGAAAAGGGCCAGTCGTTGAGTGGTGGGCACCCACGCATCGGTTACCCCCCAATACCAACCCGAGGCATCGAGAACGATCTCCACCGAACCGCCAGTGCCTCCATTACCCGAGCCGGTGGCGAGGGCGTTGCCACCGGAGCTGTCGATATTGCCCGCAAGGAGGAGATTATCGCCCGGCCCTAAAATGATGTCCGGTAGGGACGCTATCCAGATATCGCCGCCGGCGCCGCCCGCAGACGTCGCCTCGCTCGTGTCGCCGCCGGCCGAGTTCAGAGCGGCGTTGTTGAGGAGGTCGGCACCAAAGGCCGCAAGCTCAATATATGCACCGGGGCCGCCGGGGCCGCCGGCGCCATTACCGCCGCTGGACCTCACAGCGCCGCTGTTGCGCAGCTCACCGCTTGCGTTGCCCATGAAAAAACTGATTATGGCGCTATCAAGAGCTACTAAACCACCCCAGCCACCGCTTCCGGTCCCATTGCCACCGGTGGAATTGATGGCGCCGCTGTTGTAGAGGTAACTAATACCGGACACCATCCACACAGGCCCGCCGTCTCCACCGTCACCGGCACCGCCATCACCCCCGGCGGTGGTGATCGCCCCGCTGTTCTCGACCGGGTCATAACCGCCAATTTCTACGTAGCCGCCGTTTCCGCCGTTTCCGCCCGCGTTATCCGCCCCGGCGGCATTAATGGCCCCCCGGTTGAAGAACCCCGCGGTGGCAAAACCGGCAGTGTAGAGCTCGATATCGCCGCCGTTCTGGCCGGCCACGGTGCCACTGGTTCTGATCCTCGAGCCGCTGGCACCGTAATAACTAAAGAAATCGAGGTACAGGCTGCCCCTCTGAGAGGGGTCCACGTCGTCGGTAGTAATGGTGCCGTTATTCGCCACGTCATTTGAGAAGTCTATCTCGGCGGCCGTGCCACCGGAGTTGAGCTCCAAGGTTAAAGTAGCGCCCGCCGCCACGCTGAGACCGGTGACCGCTGGTTCATCGCCAAGGATGGCGTTACCATTGGAAATCCGCAAAAGGGTATCGGTCTGAACAAGATAGGGGGTGCCAGCGGGTGGCTCTACAACCTCAACGGTAATTGTGGTAGAGGTAGCGATGCTTAAAGGATTGGCACCCAGAATCGGCGCGGCCGGGGTGGGCGTGTAGCTGGTGGCCACGGTACCACTGCGCAGCACCTCGGTCGGCCCGGTCCCGCCGTATTTCACTATGTCAATTCTGCCACCACCGCCGCCGGCCCCCGTGTCTCTACCACCATCGCCGCCGGCGGTGTTAATGCTTGGGGCTGGAGCCAAATAGGCCCTATCGCCATCACCCCCGCAACCACCAATGATGAACATGGATGAAAATACAAAGGCAGCAAACAAGCCCATAAATAAGATAACCGCTAATTGTCGCTTCATGATGTGCCCTCCTCGTTATACTGATTTGAATTTCAGCGTCAACCCATTCTCAGGTGAAAATCTGCACCAACTCATCTTTCATGATGCCATTATGCGCCTTTCACCTCCTTTCCCTCTTTCCGAAGTTCGATTTGAATAGCTAACGTAATTCGAGAAGATACTCATGCTCCCCTGATACTGTATCCCCTTCATCCTCCTCAACGTTCAAAAATGAGACCTGGAAAGGCCGCCCTATGAAGGTTTTGGGAGATTACACCAGTTTAACGCTACCAGTATTAACCAAAAATACCCCCCTGTCAAGGAAAAAATTACTCTTTACCATGGGGAGGAATTGTTCTTTGGGGACGTTGGTTCTTCGGGTGCATTGTGATTGACATGTATGGTCGCTTTCGATAGAATTGCTCTATGCCACGGAAAGCTCGCCTCGATGCCCCCGGTGCTCTCCATCACATCATGATCTCGCATGAGCGGACACTCCCCAAATAATCACTTTACGTCCTGAGGATTTTCCGTTATCCTGGCAAGAGTAACGCCAGACCTCTCACCGTTAGTCGGTAAATTTCGCATTCTCAGAACTCATCAGAAAGGAGGCGATCTCATGAGGTTTGAAACCCGACCGATAGCAATCTCGGTTTTAGGGATGGCCCTGCTGCTGTGTAGGGCCGAAGTGCACTCCGCTGGGCTCACCTTCTGGACAACGGAGATCGAGCCCAAACGTATGACCATTCAGAAGGACCTGGGAAAACGGTTCACTGAAGCCACAGGCATCGAGGTAGAGATCGTACCCATAAGCGAGAATGAATTGCCTCCCCGGGTCGTGGCTGCTGCAGCGGCCAATGCGTTACCGGACGTGATCTTCGTCCCCCTGGACTTCGTCGTTACATGGGTAAAGGAGGGCGTCTTGGACCCGAAGCCAGCGACGGCAGTGATCAATGGATTGGGAGCCAATAGTTTTGCTGCCGGACCATTGAATCTTGCCGTGGTAAACGGTGGCTGGGCTGCTGTGCCCGCCGACGGCTGGGGCCAACTGCTGCTCTTTCGAAGGGACCTCTTTGTTGCTCGATCACCGGCGAAGCCTCTCAGCACCCCGGACACGTGGGAGGAAATCCTCGAGGCTGCCCAGGCCCTGCATGATCCCCCCAGGGTATGGGGCATCGAGCTGGGTACGGACCCCACCCAGATTTATATGCAGCAGGTCTTCGAACAGTTCGCCCTCTCCAATGGAGCACGCCTCATGAACCCTAGCAGCGGAGAGGTCGACCTCAACACGCCGGAATTCATCCAGGCCCTCAAGTTCTATAAAAGGCTCACTGAGTTCACCCCGCCAGGGGATATCTATTGGCGCCAGACCCGTGAGGATTATCTTGGGGGCCGTGCGGCGATGATCATCTGGTCACCCTACATCCTGGACGAACTGGCCGGCCTAAGGGATTCGGTCCCTGTGACGGCAACCGGCCTGCCAAAGCCCCTCCACAAAATGACGGGAATTGTTACGGCCTTCCAGGGGCCCTCGGGGTTAAAACCCGTACAGTGGGGGCAAGTGAGCTATTTCGGAATCACCGCCGGGGCCAGCCCCAATGCATCTCAGTGGACCGAATTCCTGCTACGCGATGGATACCTTGATTGGCTGAGCATGGCTCCTGAGGGAAAGTTCCCCTTGCGCCCCCAGTTCGTGGAGGGCTGGAAGAACCTGGAGATTGGCGTGGATCGCAGGCGCAAGATCTCCAATCTCTACTTGGATGAGGTCATCAATAACCTCATCGCAGGTGTCGGTAGCTTCGACCGGTGGGGCTTCGGCGCGGGCAAAGGCGCCTGTGTCGGCCAGGTTTACGGCACCAAGAACGTGATCAGGATTCTGCGCCGCTATCTCGACGGTGAGATCACAGCCGAGGCTGCAGCCAGAAGGATGACGGAGGCAATTCGCATGCTTGAGGGCTGCTCGTAAGCCCTTCCCGAAGGCCCGCGGGGAGCTGCCATATCCTCGCTTTTTGCCCCGTCTCCAGGAATTTCAAGCTCGAGTCCCGATGGCCGATCGAAAGACCCCTGACAACTCGAAGAACTCCAAGGACTTCACCGGAGAGTCCCCCCGGCAGCGGTCTGCCTGGAATCCCTTCCGACGTGTTTCCACTCTGGCCCAGAGAGAACAGCGCCTGGCGTATATCTTGCTTGGCCCGCCTTCCCTCTTTGTTCTGGCTCTCATTCTCTTTCCCGTCTTGTGGAACTTTTGGCTCGCGTTCCACAGGGTGCGGCTCCTGGATCTGCGGCGCTTCACCTGGTGGGAGCTGGAAGCGACCGTGAATAATTTCATCACGGTTTTCATGCACTACGACCTCTGGCCAGCCCTGAGTGCAACCCTGCTTTACAGCACCGGAGGAACGCTACTTGCCATTGTAATGGGCTTGGGGGCGGCAATGATGGTCCACAGGCGTTTCAGGGGCAGTGGCATTGTGCGAGGCGCCTTCTTGATTCCCTATATCGCACCTATTGTGGCTGTGGCCTTCGCTTGGAGGTTCATTCTCGATCCGCGTGGTGTGTTCATGGCCGGATTGCTCGGTGCAGGGATTCTTGAACAGCCGATCAATCTCCTGAGCCAGCGCCCCTGGGCGATGATTTCGCTCGTTGCCTTTGAGGGCTGGCGTTATTTCCC
>Ga0209636_10008468_pt1 | contig 10475 bp, 8 predicted proteins | sample DeeMarSWOR152_54_FD_187464 | JGI IMG/M metagenome (GOLD analysis project Ga0209636, IMG submission 187464) | Marine sediment microbial communities from White Oak River estuary, North Carolina - WOR-1-52-54 (SPAdes) (version 2) | ecosystem: Environmental > Aquatic > Marine > Intertidal zone >... | reverse complement strand
TCCCAATGGTTATATCTTATCAACCGAGGCTATAAGGGAGTTACTATCGCTCAAACTGACTGATATGCCTGGTAGGCTAAGCAACACCATATACTATGACGTGGTAAAAGAGGTATCGAGTAGCTACAACAGAACTCAAAGCATCACCTCTGTAGACGAGACTATTGACAAGTGTAAGTTTGGCTTGGTGAAGGAGATATTGTCGCCGCGAATACTATCACCTTTAGTGCTGGCCTGGCACTTAATCGTTAAAGAACTTGAAATACGAAACCTAAGGCTGATCCTGAAAGCGATGTTCGATGAAATGCCTTTAGAAGAAACAAAGCACCGCCTAATAGTCTGAGCATGATACTCATTAAACACCTGGACATAGCTATTATAGGGGATGAAGACCTAGTCAACGGGCTGAGGTTAGCTGGCGTGAGTCGATTTCTTATCATTAAGAATAGCCACAAAATCAGCGAAGATATCAGAAAAGCACTAACTAGCGTAGTAGTTGAGCCCGATGTTGGGATAGTGGCAATACAAGAAGACTATGTGGAATATATTGAGGACCTTATAGCTCAAGTTAAGGAAACAGGAAGACCGACCCCGGTAATCATTGAGGTGCCGTCAAAATATGGCACAAAATACAGTGATGTTGCTGAGTATTACAAGGCCTACATAAGGAAGTTCATCGGGTTTGATGTAGCCATCTAGGTATGTTTATGGAGGTAACGAAACATGGGTAGAGTCTGGAGGGTATCCGGCCCGTTGGTTATAGCTGAGGACATGAGAGGTTCTCAGGTCTATGAGATGGTTGAGATAGGAGAGGAGGGACTCCTCGGTGAGATAGTAGGGCTAGAAGAAGAGAAGGCGATAATTCAGGCCCATGAGGACACTCTGGAGCTGAAGGTTGGTGAAAAGGTTAGAGGAACGGGAACGATTCTGACCACTGAGCTAGGCCCGGGGATTGTAGGGTCCATTTATGATGGACTTCAGAAATCTCTAACGGAGTTAATGCAAGAGAGCTCGTTTCTGAAACGAGGTGCTAAGGTATTCTCACTGCCACGAGACAAGAAATGGCATTTCTCACCCAAGGTCAAGGTCGGGGATGTAATTAGTCAAGGATACGTCATAGGAACCGTCCCCGAGACCGACCTTATAGAACACAGAATTATGGTACCCGCAGGTAGCGACGGTGTCGTAAAGGAAATAGGCGAAGGGGATTATACTATTGAGGAACCTATAGCATGTGTGGAGCACAATGGTGAGATAAAAGAACTGCCAATGATTCAGAAATGGCCGGTGAGAAAGCCTAGGCCCTACAAACAAAGGCTCGACTCATCACAATTGCTTGTTACTGGCATGCGAATTATAGATTATATATTCCCTCTGGTTCTTGGAGGCAAAGCAGCAATACCTGGCGGCTTTGGGACAGGGAAGACCGTTGCCTTGCAGCAACTGGCTAGATGGGCTCAGACGCACTTGAATATCTATGTTGGCTGTGGTGAAAGAGGTAATGAAATGGCCGACGTGCTCTACAGCTTCAGGAAGCTTAAAGACCCGGCAACAGGCAGGTTGCTACAAGAGAAGGAAGTATTCATCGCTAACACTTCCAACATGCCAGTTCTTGCTCGCGAAGCCAGCATTTTTGTCGGTATTACCATCGCCGAGTATTACAGGGATATGGGTTATGATGTGCTGCTGGTTGCCGACTCAACTTCAAGGTGGGCTGAAGCTATGAGGGAGATGAGCGGAAGACTGGAGGAGATGCCGGGTGAGGAGGGCTTCCCAGCCTACTTGGGTTCACGGCTTTCCTCCTTTTACGAGAGAGCAGGATTGGTTCAGTGCCTTGGTAGTCCTGAAAGGACCGGGTCAGTAACTGTAGCTGGCGCAGTAAGCCCACCAGGAGCTGATTTCAGTGAGCCAGTGACCCAGAATACACTCAGAATAATAGAGGCACTATACTCGCTAGACGTGTCGCTAGCAAACAGGAGACATTTTCCAGCAATAAATTGGCTTACCAGCTATAGCCTTTATGCCGACTCTCTTGAGGATTGGTGGTCTAAGGTCGATCCGGAGTGGGCAAATACTAGAGCCACTGCTTTGAGGCTCCTACAGCAAGAGGCTAACTTGGAAGAGATTGTGAGACTTGTTGGCCCTGAAGCCTTGCCTGAGGAAGACAAGTTACTGCTCTTGGTGGCCAGGATGGTACGCGAGGACTTCCTCATGCAAAGTGCCTATCATGACATCGATACTTATTGTCCGCCGGCTAGGGCCCACCTCATGCTTAAGACTATAGTTAGATTTCATGAGCTGGCCCAAGAGATGCTGGATTCGGGTGTGAGAGTTGCCGAAATCCGCTCGTCTCCGATACTGTACAAAATCTCGAGAATGAAAGACATACCCTACGATGTCTTTGAACAGAGGATTGAAGAACTACGCGCTGAGATAGAAGTAGGCTTGGTGGCGCACAAAGGAGGAGTCTGATGAGCCTTCCTTCCCTTTTTGCAAGAGAAGCCAGAGCCATAAGTAGAGCAAAGGGGGCCATATTAATAGCAGAAAGTGTCCCGGGTGTGAAGTTTGGGGAGATAGTAGACGTTTGGCTCTCAAACGGCGAGCTCAAACGCGGTCAAGCCATAGACATTAGCCGGGAGGCAACCATAATCCAGGTGTTTGGCGGAGTCAGCGAAGTGGATCTTGTTGGCAGCAGGGTGAGGTTTAAGGGGCAGACCCTAAGATTGCCAGTATCGATTGACATCTTGGGACGGGTCTTTAACGGAATGGGGGAACCTATAGACGGAGGTTCCGCCATAGTTGCTGACGACTATCTAGATGTTAACGGCGAGCCCATCAACCCGGCAAGCCGTGTGCCTCCGGCCGAGTTCATTGAAACCGGCATCTCCGCAATAGACGGGCTAAATGCTTTGGTCAGGGGACAGAAACTGCCCATATTCAGCGGCTCGGGGCTACCGCATAACCGAATTGCCGCGCAAATAATCAGGCAGGCTACAGTAAAAGGAAAACAGGAAAGTTTCGCCATAGTGTTTGCTGCCATTGGTGTTAGCTATGACCATGCCGCCTTCTTTATGAGCAATCTTGAGCACACGGGTGCCAGAGAGAGAACCGTGGCCTTTATCAATACAGCCTCAGACCCAGTCATAGAACGTATATCAACTCCGAGGTTAGCCTTGACCGCGGCGGAATACTTGGCTTGGAAACAGGGAATACATGTGTTAGCTATACTTACCGACATGACCAATTATTGCGAAGCTCTTCGTGAACTTTCGGCAATGCGGGATGAGATTCCGTCAAGGAGAGGATACCCCGGATATATGTATACGGACCTCGCCACTATGTACGAGAGAGCGGGGAGAATCTCCGGTAAAGAAGGCTCGCTAACCATACTGCCCATTTTGACCATGCCCGATGATGATATTACTCATCCTATACCTGACCTTACTGGCTACATAACCGAGGGGCAGATTGTGCTTTCACGAGACCTTGAAAGGAAAGGGATATATCCACCAATAGATGTCTTCCTATCTCTGTCACGGATGATGAAAGAAGGCATAGGCCCAGGTCAAACCAGGGAAGACCACAATAACGTCTTCATGCAGTCGTATTCCGCCTATGCTGAGGGATGCGACCTCAGGGAGATATCAACTATCATCGGCGCCGAGGCACTGGGCGAAAGGGACAAAATATACCTAATGAACGCAGATAGTTTCGAGCGGGAATTCATCTCGCAAGGAGAGTTCGAAAAAAGAACGGTGGAGGATACTCTAGACATAGGCTGGAGGTTATTTTCGGCATTGCCCAAGGAAGACCTAAAGCTGATTAGTGAGGGACTCATCAGGAAGTATCTCCCCAAACATAAGGACGCAGATGCGGCAACAACTGATAAAAGTTAGGCCTACAAAGATTGAGCTGATAAAGCTGCGGCGGCGGCTTGCATTGGCCAAGAGAATACAGAAGATAGTGAAGGACAGGCTGTCAATCTTGACCGTCGAATTCATGCAGGTAGCAAGAGAGGCAGTTGAAGCCAAGAGAAAGCTGCTTGCCGATTTCTCGGAGGCTTATAAGTCATTATCAATAGCTGCGGGGTATCATGGCTATATTGTCCTGGAGAAAGAGCTAGTAGCCAGCGAGACGACTCTGGAAATCGCTGCCGGCTTGAGAAGCATAGTCGGGGCAAGAATCCCATCATTTGAGTTGAGGGAACCTGAACTGTTGACATTGAAATACAATCTAAGTGATACATCTTCGTGGCTTGACCAGGCGGCGCAGTTATTTAGAGAATGCCTTGAAGCTTGTATCGAGCTAGCTGAACTTGAGCGCAGCCTCGAACTACTAGGCGAGGAAATTAAGAGAACAAAAAGGATAGTCAACGCCTTGGAATACCTAACAATCCCTAGCTTGCAAGATACGATAAAATATCTAAATATGAAGTTCGAGGAAAGAGACAGAGAAGAGAAATCACGGCTGAAACGAGTAAAAGTGCTGCTTGAGCAAAGGTAGACAGATGACTAATCCAATACCCTACGAAAGGATGCTTCAGGAATGTCTAGTCGGCGAGCTCAGGGTATTAAATGCCCATTTACCACGCCAACAAAAACCACTATCCGATCTGCTGCACGAGGAATACCCTCATGTAGCATGTAATGATGGCAGTGCTCACCTCTTTAAGAAGAAAGAGCTAGCATATCTGGCAAGTTTGATTCATACCGATGAGCATGAGGCACTACTACTACCTATGCTCATAGAGATAAACCCTGGTCAAGATGAAATGACAATTATATGCCGAGGGAAGGTGGAGGAAAAGGTCATTTCAAGAATTCTTGATATGCCCATCACGCCGAGGCAACACAGGGTAATAATATACAAGCGACAGTTGGCTCTACTAAGAAAAACACTCAAAACAACGACACAGTATCTATTTTCACCCAAAATCCTCGTACAGGATACCAAAGAGGTGCACTTGCCCAAATAGTGCACTGGCACGAGCCAGAGACACATGAGATTCCAGCTGCCTTCAATCCAAGCAACCGCGATTTGAGCTGAGAGTAAGCCTAATGCCGCTTCGTTGGTTCTGAGCCAAACAAGTTGGCAGCCAAGGGGCAGCTCCCCGCTAGGGCAATTTTGCTGGAGCAATTCAAGAGTTTTCTAGTTATTACGCTTCTCGGGGTATTTGCTCCATCAGCCATCCTAGGCCGAGTGGCCGACACCGTTTCTTGGACGGAGACGTTGTCTGTTTTCTTTCTGAGTGTGATGGTTTTCGCAGGCTCTACTACTGCTACAGTTTCAGCAATCCTTGTGTCAGCCTGCGTAATCCAAAAGACCAGGCCAGGAGGCGAATTCCATAGACTTTCTATCAATGCATGCTATGAGGCCAAATATGGTTGGCATTACCGGCACAGCGGTAGCAACGGCGCATTTTTGGCCATGTTAGGATAGACATTCCTTGTTGCTTCTATCTTACTGAAACCAGTACCATATAGTATGAACTTGTCCACATTACACCATATGACCACCTGGAGAACAAGCAAATGAGAGAGATGCTTTTAGTATGGGCGCAGTTCATTGTCTGCGTACTGCTCATCTTATTTGCTGGGGTGAGGGTAGCCAAGTACGGTGATATCATCGCTAGAAAAACAGGACTGGGTGGGTTATGGATTGGCGTGTTATTAGTGGCTGCGGCTACCTCTTTACCTGAACTCTTCACCGGCATAAGCGCTGTGGCTCTATTCAAAGCCCCTGATCTAACTGTAGGTGACGCTTTTGGTTCTAATGCCTTTAATCTCCTTGTTATAGCTCTGCTTGACATTGCCCACCGCCAGGGTCCTTTGCTGACCGTGGCCAGTCCGAGGCACGCTTTGACTGCTGGCCTGAGCCTAATCATGGTTGCCTTTCCGGCTACTTGTTTGCTTATTCGCTCTTTGATATCCCCGCTGGCGATCGGTTGGGTGGGAATCTATACGCCGATCATCTTCATTTTATACGTGTTCATGATAAGAATGGTATTTAACTTTGAGAAACGGGAACAGGCTACGTCATCGCCCGATACTGGACTGGTTGTCAAGTATGAAGGGATTTCCTTGAGACGAGCATTTGTCTATTATGCTCTGTCTGCTACTATTATAATTGGTGCCGGAACTTGGCTTGCTTTTGTAGGCAAGGAGTTGGCTGAGATTACCGGTTGGGGGCAAAGCTTTGTGGGCAGCTTGTTTGTCGCCTTCACCACCAGTCTGCCTGAAATCGTCGTCTCTTTTTCAGCCTTACGGATAGGGGCTGTCGACTTGTGCATAGCTAACATGATGGGGAGCAATCTTTTCAATATGACGGTCATTGGTGTAGATGACGTCTTCTACACCGAAGGGCCAATATTAGCTGCAACGTCACAAAGCCACATCTTCACGGCTCTGGTAGTGATACTCATGACCGGCATATTCATTGCCGGCCTTATCTCGCGTCCCCAACGTAAGACTCCTCTCAAAGCCAGCTGGTACACTCTGGCACTAATAGGTGTCTTTCTTCTGGGGACCTACATTAATTTTGTCATATAAAGTCCAAATGAACTTTTTCCCGCGGATACAAGGAGGCCTCTGACCCATGCCAATTGATGTAACTAGAGAATGGCATAGCTTAGAGACACACGAAGTCCTGACTGCTTTAGACTCGGGCGATAGCGGCTTGACCTCAGACGAAGCGCAACGCCGACTGGTTGAATTTGGTCCAAACGAGTTGGCGGAAAAGAAGAAAGTCTCCGCTTGGGCAATTTTCCTTGAGCAATTCAAGAGTTTTCTCATCATTATCCTTCTTGTAGCGGTCGCTTTGTCAGCCATTTTGGGCGAGGTTGCTGACGCTATTGTGATTGGTATCATTGTTCTTTTTGCTTCTGGGCTAGGCTTTATTCAAGAGTATAGGGCTGAGCGAGCCATGGAAGCTTTGAAACGAATGGCGGCACCTACAGCCTCGGTGTTGAGAGATGGCAAGGAGATAGAGATACCAGCTGCAGAGCTAGTCCCTGGTGACATAGTTAGCCTCAGAACCGGGGATCGAATCCCGGCCGACGCTCGTCTTATTGAAGCTATGAACCTAAGGACAGACGAGGCATCTCTAACTGGTGAATCCATGCCCGTAGAGAAAACAACCGAGCCCGTAGCCAAGGATATAGGTATTGGTGATAGGAGAAACATGGTTCATATGGGAACAGCGGCCGTCTACGGGAGAGGAACAGCCGTGGTGACTGCCACGGGAATGGCTACCGAGTTTGGCAAAATTGCCACTATGCTCCAGGAGGTGAAAGTCGAGCAGACTCCTCTTCAAGTTAGCCTTGACCAGATGGGGAAGTGGATTGGCATCGGTGCTTTGGTGCTTTGCTTCACACTGGCAGGGATTGGAGTCATGAGGGAACATGAGATTCTCGAGATGGTTATCTGGGGAATCAGCTTGGCTGTAGCTGCCGTGCCTGAGGCTTTGCCAGCGGTCGTCACCGTTGGGTTAGCTATTGGAGTGCAAAGAATGGTCAAGCGCCATGCTTTGATAAGAAAGCTGCCAGCTGTCGAAACATTAGGTTCCACCACCATTATTTGCTCGGATAAAACTGGCACCTTAACTCAGGATGAGATGACGGTGCGTAGGATTTATACTAATGCCAATTTGATCGATGTTACAGGCGTGGGCTACGAACCAAAAGGGGAATTCCTTCTGAACGGAATGGCTTATGACCCAAAGGATGATGCTCATCTCCAAGTCTTGTTGAACATATCCAGTCTGTGCAATGACACTCATCTGACTTGGGTTGAAGATACGTGGCAGATTAGAGGAGACCCGACTGAAGGGGCACTAGCAGTTGTTGCTGCCAAGGCCAGCATATGGCAAGAAGAAATCAGCGGCCAGTTTCCTCGCGTGGACGAGATACCTTTCTCTTCAGAGAGAAAGAGGATGACTACCTTCCACGAAACACCTGGAGGCAGGGTCGCTTATTCTAAAGGAGCCCCGGGAGTAATTCTTAACTCCTGCAGCCAGATTTATAAGGACGGAGAGGAGAAACAGTTAACCGATGAAGACGCGGGAAAGGCTTTCAACATGGCCCGCAGTATGGCTGGTGATGCTCTGCGGGTTTTGGGCATGGCTTATAAGCGCCTTCCTGGGGGAATTGAATCAACCGAAACTGGTGAGCGGGATATGGTCTTTGCCGGCTTGGTCGGCATGATTGACCCACCTCGTGAGGAAGTCAAGGAAGCGATAAAGCTATGTGAGCAAGCTGGCATAAAGTCAGTAATGATAACCGGTGACCATAAATTAACGGCCGTAGCCATTGCCAGCGAGTTAGGGTTACTCAAAGAGGAGATGGCCTTGAGTGGTACCGAACTAGATAACTTAAGCGATGAGGAATTTGATGCTGTCGTGGAAAAGGTAGAAGTCTATGCCCGGGTATCACCAGCCCACAAATTGCGTGTGGTAGAGATGCTAAGTAGTAAAGGACACGTAGTAGCCATGACTGGAGACGGAGTGAATGATGCTCCAGCTCTGAAAAAAGCTGACGTCGGCGTTGCTATGGGTATCACCGGCACTGACGTAAGCAAGGAAGCTGCTGACATGGTGCTTACCGATGATAACTTCGCCTCCATTGTGGCTGCCGTAGAGGAAGGGAGAGGTGTCTTTGACAACATCAAGAAGTTTCTGATGTATCTGCTTTCATCCAATATCGGGGAGATATTACTAATGGCAGGTGCCATTCTTTTTGGTCCATTGATCGGGCTGCCTTACGGAGCCATACCCCTCATTGCGATTCAGATTCTGTTTGTCAATCTGGTTACTGATGGTCTACCGGCTCTCGCCTTGTCTGTGGACCCACCTGACCCGGATATTATGAGACGCAAGCCGCGCACCCGGGGGCAGGGCATCTTCACCAAACCGGTACTAATGCTTATGGCCATAGGGGGAATATGGTCGTGTCTGGTAAACTTGGGGATATTCAAGTGGGCACTGGACACGGGCAGAGGCATGCTGGAGGCACAAGGCTTGTGCTTTCTTACCCTCGTCGCCATACAATTGTTCAAAGCTTACAATTTCCGTTCAGACAAACACTCTGTATTCAAGATCGGGCTGTTTAGTAATAAATGGCTAAACCTCGCCATAATCTCACAAGTAATGCTGATGGCCGTGATTGTCTACGTGCCATTCCTTCAGGAGCTATTCAATACGTATGCGCTAAGCGCCTTTGACTGGGTACTTGTTATTCTATTAGCGGGAACAGTCTTCCCAGTCTTGGAGATAGGTAAGGGCATTATTAGGTGGCAAGATAAGAGGAGCGAAAGACTTGTTTCAGCGTGAGTCTTTCAGAAAGAGATAATATCAGGTATAATTCTCACCAGCCCCTGTAGCTCAGGGGATAGAGCACCGGCCTCCGGAGCCGGGCGCGAGGGTTCGAGTCCCTCCAGGGGCGCTTAAGGAAACTCGATTAACTGATGAAAAAAGACAAAACCATTGAGATTCGCTGGCACGGAAGAGGTGGACAAGGTGCAGTAACATCGGCTGAGCTAATAGCGCTGGCGGCGATAAATGAGGGAAAGTTTGCTCAAGCTTTTCCCAGCTTTGGCCCAGAGAGAAGAGGCGCTCCGGTTCTAGCTTTCAATCGCATAGACAGCGTCAGCCCCATTCGTGTCAGAGCTGCTGTAACTCATCCTGATATTATAGTGGTTTTGGATCCCGGCTTACTTAATATCTCTGACGTCACCTCAGGACTCAAGCAAGATGGCACATTGATAATAAATACCGCCAAAAGATTAGTTGACATAACGCCTGAATTCAGGGGTCCATGGAAATTGGCTGTAACTGATGCTACCGCTATCGCGCGTGAGACCATTGGAGTGCCAATCGTTAACACTACCATGCTCGGGGCGCTGGTAAAGGCTACGGAGATAATTGAGCTGGAGTCTCTGGTGGAGCCGATACACGAGCGCTTCGGAGCTAGAGCTAAGAATAACTTTGACGCCTGCCGTAAAGCTTATCACGAAGTAGCCATCGCCGAGCCGGTTGCTGTCAATCTAGAGCAGCGCAGGGCGTTTGCTGTAGAAACACTCCCTTCGTGGCAAGATTTGCTTCCCGGCCACGTTGTTACCGAGGCAGGAAGCGCCAGTCAATATCGCAGTGGCGATTGGAAATCGCAACATCCGGAATTTGACTACCAGAAGTGCAACAAGTGTGGCCTATGCTATGTGTTTTGTCCTGAAGGTTGCATTGAGCCAATAGAGGATGATTACTTCGAAGCCAACTTATATTACTGTAAGGGATGTGGCATCTGTGCTGACGAGTGCCCGAAAGATGCAATAACCATGGTCGAGGAGACACAGCAGTGAAAAGAATAGGTATGGAGGGCTCTTTTGCCATAGCTGAGGCAGCCAAACTGGCCGATGTTGACGTTGTGGCCGCGTATCCTATCACACCACAAACCCACATGGTTGAGCGTCTAGCCGAGTTGGTAG
>Ga0209636_10008467_pt1 | contig 10475 bp, 10 predicted proteins | sample DeeMarSWOR152_54_FD_187464 | JGI IMG/M metagenome (GOLD analysis project Ga0209636, IMG submission 187464) | Marine sediment microbial communities from White Oak River estuary, North Carolina - WOR-1-52-54 (SPAdes) (version 2) | ecosystem: Environmental > Aquatic > Marine > Intertidal zone >... | reverse complement strand
TGTATCGAGGTGATGAGCGTATCAATGAGAAGGTGCTGACTGAGCGTGATTATCTGGAAGACGTTGATGTGGTGGTGAGGCCAGTGATCAGGGGTGGTTATGAGACGGTCTATGCTTCTCATGGTTCTCAGACTGCTCTAGAGGAAAAGATCCCTTCTTCTTACTCCTTATATATCGTGCCCAATCTCTTTACCGGAACGGCGAAGATTTTCTATCACGTTGTACACCGCAGCGAGGTCGCGGTGCGTGTGTATGATGTGAGTGGTCGATTAGTAAGGACGTTGGTGAATGGAACATTGCATTCTCCTGGATATTATCATGAGCTTTGGAATGGATGTGATGATGCTGGTCGGCGCGTTGCTGCTGGTATTTACTTTGTAGAATTTGATGCCGGTAATTACGAGAAGGTTGAAAAGATAATACTACTGCAATAATTGTACAAGTGTGCTTGATTGCCCCACCCTCATGAGGGTGGGGCAATTTTTTGAGATTTCTGGTCTAAATCAATCCTTTGGTAATTTTTCTCGTGTGTATCGAGAGGTCCTGTAAATTGTCAAACGTATGGCCTAATCATGAGAGTGATGAATACTTATTCAGAACCCTTTTTTAAATTCGTTGACAATGCTCTTTGTTTTCGTTAAACTCCCAAATATGGGAATAAAATATTATGTTTTTGGTTTATCTATACTCATCCTTACCATATGCGCAGTTTGTTTGAGATTTTCTACTACACTCCTCGTATCATTGGAAGAGGTATATCCAGCAGATATACATTTTAGAGAAGGGCTTCATTTTCTTTCTCGCGATTCTTTAGAAGAGGCGGAAAATGCTTTTAAAAATGCCATTAGGTGCCAGCAGAATTTCGCACTAAACCACTACTACCTTGCTGAAATTTACGTGAGGCAAGAGAGATTCCAAGAGGCGGTTAGTGTATTTTTACGAACGATTGAAATTGATCCAGAGTTTTATCCCGCATTCTATGATCTCGGTACACTCTTAGGTGAGGTGGGGAAATACCGTGATGCCATAGCAGTTCTTAATAGGGCGGTAGTACTCAATCCACGCTACATTAAGGCATATCAAAAGTTGGCACAGCTCTATATTGAAACGGGTGATTTCAATGCTGCAGAGAAAATCTACGATGTGCTTAAAGAACTAGAGAAATCACCGGTTAGTAAATGAAGGCAAAATTCATACTACTGTTTATCTTTTTTTCCATGTTTGGATTTAAAGTATACTCAATTCTCCATAACCCAAACTTCAATCCTAAAGATGAAACTGCTTTGTTCTGGACAGAATCCGCACTTCAATATAGAACCGCCAAGATTGTCGCAAACTATGGATTTATCCCATCTTTAGATGAGAAATTACAATACCCTGAAGGTCTTCATATAGAAGACAGATTGACAGTCTTGATGGAGACGATCTCTGGATATACTTACCGTTTTTTTATCCCTAAGGCTGTTCCGTTCCATGTCTTCCTCGTTATTTTTATTTCATTCTGCTCTTCACTTTCCATCTTCCCGCTTTATTTCTCGCTACGTTTAATAAGTAAGAAGACCGAAACAGGGCTTATGGCTGTCGCGCTCTATGCAGTTACACCCGCTGTATACACCACAGTGACCGCACCAGGGTATGAGTTGCAGGATTTTGCATTACCGCTCATTTTCTTTCATATATACTTTTTCGCACGCGCATTGAAGGCACGTGACCGGTTGATGTACTCGTATTCATTTCTTTCAGCTGCGTTTTTATTTTCCGCACTTGCAGCATGGCATCTTACGCAGTTTTACTACATACTACTTGTCATATTCGTTATTATATGCTTTCTCTCTGTGAAAGATTTTGCAATGAAACCATTCTATATTGTGACTGCGCTGAATATTGGGGCAGGGCTCATAATTCCTCCCTTGAGGACAGTAGGATTTATCATTTCGCTTTCAATGCTTATGTCCTATTCCCTTATCATTGCCTCGGTTGTGCCAGAACGACTCGTTGCTCAGAGGCGATTTTTGTTCCTATTGCTTTTGTTTGCTTCTCTTCTCATAACAGCTTATATATCGTTTGTGAGCATACCTGAGTATCGTTTTGTCTACGGCTTGGTGTTGGATAAAGTGAGATACCTGGGTATAAGACCGACTGATCCGACAAAACTCCCATGGGAGAGTCTGGTCATGTGGGTATCTCCATTTACCAGCCCATCCTTCAGTATTATAACCCGCACTATCGGTACAATCTTACTAACAGGTCTACTCGGCGTCCTCATAACGATAAGCATGCTCTTGAGAAAAAGTACACATCTTGTTGATGTTCTCTTCCTCTTTTTAACAGCTGCGTTTGGGCTTTTCTATCTTTTACTCATTAGATTAGATGCTTTTCTTGTATGGTTTCTCGCTTTCCACACTGGACGATTATCTGTGTATACAAAGAGAATTGGACTGGTGTTTGTTTTGGTTTGTATCGGTGTTAATGGTTTCCTACTCATCAGGGGTTCACAAAGAGCAGTTGCTCCAACCCAGAACTACTTGCTTGGAATGATTAAATACATCAGGTATAATACACCGCAGGATGCGTCAATTTTGACAAGCTTTGCCTATGGACCATCTATTATTACCTATACAGGACGTCCTGTACATCTTCACCCTAAGTTCGAAGCAGAAGGTATCGGTAGTAAGATAAAAGAGTTTGAGCACCGCCTCTACGAAGACGAAAATCTTTTCTATGCATTCTGTAGATTGCATAAAGCACGATACTTTGTTTACCAGACTGATATGCTCCTTGCACGTGGGCCAGAATCTATACGATACAGGACTCATAATTTGACACTATCACAGAATTGTGCTACTTTCAAATTTCATTTCCGCCCTGATAGCCTCAAATTCTTTGAGCTCGTTTACTCCAATCCGCACTACAGAGTGTATCGGGTCATGGAACAAGGAGAAAGACCCCAGCATATCACCAGGACATATTTCAGAGTATTTGATGAGCAGCTGTTTGATATGAATTATTTTGGTATTTTCTGATATCTATGAGAATAATAAAATTATACTATTATGTGAAATCAATTCGTTTATTCGAAATTTCTGTTCGTATGGGAGCGCCGCTTATTGCATTGTTACTTACCGTCCCTGAATTAGATGGAGCAAACGGTCTACGAATAATTCATGCACTCATTGCTTTTTTCTTTTTATGGGCGCACTTGTATACCTTCAATGAATGGGCTGGATATTCCTTTGATAGACGTGACCCCTTGAAACGCTTGACTCCACTCCTATCTGGCAAGGTAGCACCGCGAGAGATGTTACTGTTATCAAGTGTCTTCGCACTTATCTGCATAATTCTGTATGCTGTTTTAGACTTCAGATTTCTTATTATTGTGTTCATAGACACTCTCGTCGGTGCTCTCTATGCGCATCCAAAGATACTACTAAAAAGCGTGCCCTTTGTGTCTCTTGTGATCCTCTTTATTGTCTCGGTGCTGGATTTTTTGCTCGGCTGGCTCATCTTCTCTCCTTCACTCCATAAAGGACTACTCATTGGAATGTATTTTGGAATACTCGGTATTGTCGGACAACTCTATCATGAGGCAGGCGATTATAATTCAGACAAAAAAGTGGGAATAAAGACAAATGCTGTGAGGTATGGGAAGAGGAGTGTTTTTATCACTGGTTTTATTTTCTACACTGTTAGTTGTGTGTACTTTTACCTACTTACCTCTTCAGGATTAATTGCTAAAAGTCTTTATCTTGTTTTTCTCATTACGTATCCCATTTATGTGTTTATTTTCTTCAAGAGTCTTCAATCAAAATTGCATCCCTTGGCAGTCAGTCGTTTTGTGAGAAGATATAGAATTCTGTACGGCATTATTGGTTTCTATCTCATACTTCAACTATTACGCGTGCCCCATCCCGTATCCTAGCCAAGAAAGTTTACATTTTATGCCGTGCATGAAATGTAAACTTTAGGTGATGAGAACCTAGAACTTGCCGAATTTGAAAACTAATGATGCCGAAGGACCACCAATATCACTATTGCTCAGTCTATCGAGGTCAACATCTGATACAAAACGATATGTGCCACCAAGACCAATCCGGAAACGTTTTGTGACATTGAGCATCAAATCCACACCTGGTTCAAATACAAATATAGCATCAACCCAATCATAGTAATAATCTGGTCTGTAATGAAGTCCTCCGACACCTACAAGTGAATGGATAGAAAGATGAACAAGCTTTTGTGACCGATTCACATATCCGAAGAATAATCCACCATACCCAAAATCCAACAGGCGATTTCTTGGTGTGCTCACCTCGATTTCGTTCACCAGACCATAACCTTCGATACCGATGAGAAGAGCCCGGTTAATAATAAAACCAGCGCGTCCTCCCACGAGTGCTGCGAATTGGTCGTTTATTTCGCTAAACTTCATGACAGGTCCTAAGAAACCACCTACCCTCGTCTTTCCACTGAATAACATCTCATCACCCATATCCCTGGGAACAGTGTTTATTGCGAATCCTAAGGATGCGAGGCACGACATCTGCGCGACTATAAAGACTGCGAGTACGCCATTCTTCATGTTCTTCATCTTTACCTCCTACCAATTTTTCCCAAATCTGTGATTTGGTTGAAAAATTGAGTATCCCGCATCCGTCCGTTTTTGGGCGGAAAGGGATAACCTTTTGGTATAGTATTTCCCAAATCTGTGATTTGGTTGAAAAATTGAGTATCCCGCATCCGTCCGTTTTTGGGCGGAAAGGGATAACCTCAATACTATCCGCCTCATGTGAAGTGGCTTCAAGATCTATGATGCCAAGAATCCACATGAGGCGGACATCCCGTCGTTCTGAATAAATTGGAAAAGCGGGCTTCATTACTGATATTTTATGCAAAATGTATGCCAATAAATTCTACGAAATTATGGGAGAAAAAATGCAGTGATGCCTAAAATCAGTGTTAGTTGCACAAAAATTGTGCAAAGATGAGCTATTTCAGACGGGAACCATGTGCTGAGATGATTACTCTGTATTCAGCGTCTTTTTTAGAAACTGTCCTGTGTAAGACTTTCTTACTTGTGCGACCTCTTCAGGTGTCCCTGCACAGACTACCCTGCCGCCGTCGTCACCGCCCTCTGGCCCAAGGTCAATGATCCAGTCCGCGCACTTGATCACCTCTAAATTATGTTCTATGACGATCACCGTGTTTCCTTTATCAACAAGACGGTTCAATACATGTAATAATAGTTTCACATCTTCAAAATGTAGTCCTGTAGTGGGTTCATCGAGTATATACAGTGTTTTACCGGTAGCAATTTTACTCAACTCTTTTGATAACTTTATCCGCTGCGCCTCACCTCCTGAAAGTGTTGTCGCCGATTGTCCCAATTTTATATAACCCAATCCAACATCATAGAGCAATTTCAGTTTTCGCTTTATCTGTGGGATATTTTGAAAGAATGCTAATGCCTCACTCACTGACATATTGAGGATGTCACTGATATTTTTGCCTTTATATCTGATATCGAGTGTCTCACGATTGAATCGCTTACCATGGCATGCATCACACGTGATGTAGACATCAGGAAGAAAATGCATTTCAATACGTAAAACACCATCACCCTCACACTGTTCACATCTACCACCAGGAACATTAAATGAAAATCTTCCGGGACGATACCCCCGGACTTTCGATGCTGGTAATTGGGCAAAGAGTTCCCTTATTGGTGTCCAAGCACTCGTATAGGTTGCTGGGTTTGAACGTGGTGTTCTGCCAATCGGTGACTGGTCGATGTTTACCACTTTATCGATAAATTCTAAACCGATAATTTCCTTATATTCACCTGCTGGATATTTCGAGTGATAGAATTTTTGGGCCAAGGCACGGAATAGCGTGTCGACAACAAGAGTTGATTTTCCTGAACCAGAGACACCGGTCACGACCACAAAGAGCCCCAGGGGAGTCTCTACATTGATTGACTTCAGATTGTTTGCCCGTGCCCGCTTTAATATAAGCCTCCGTTTGCTCCGTTCTCTTCTCTTCTGTGGTACCTCTATTTTTTCTTTGCCTGCCAGATATTTACCAGTAATAGATGTACTATTTTGTGCAATCTCTCTGGGTGTGCCAGTGGCGACCACTTTGCCTCCCTCTTCTCCTGCGCCTGGTCCGAGATCAATGATATGATCGGCACTCCATATCGTCTCGGCATCGTGTTCTACAACCAAGACAGTATTACCGAGGTCGCGTAATTCTTTTAATGTATTTAATAATCTCCTATTGTCTCTCTGGTGTAGCCCTATCGAAGGTTCATCCAGTATATAGAGGACACCAACAAGTCCAGAACCAATCTGTGTTGCTAATCGTACCCTTTGTTCTTCACCACCAGCAAGAGTCTCGGTAGTACGGTCGAGGGTCAGATAGTCGAGCCCAACAGCATTTAAAAAACCGAGCCTTCTCATGATTTCTTTTATCATCTCACCAGCAACCTTCTGCTCTGTCTTTGAGAGGCTCAGATTATTAAAAAATGTGAACGCATCCCTTATCGAAAATTCTGTCACCTGGGCGATATTCTTACTAGCAATCTTTATGGCAAGACCCTCTGGTCTCAATCGTGTTCCATGGCATGATGGACAGCGTGAAATCGTCATATAATCTTCAATATATCGACGTACTGCCTCGGATGTTGTCTCTCGATAACGACGCATCAATTCAGGCACGACACCTTCATAATACTCTTCAAATTCTCCTCTTCCTGTGCCATTCCTACGTACATAGGTGATTTTTATAGGAATATCTTCACCATAGAGAATTGCATGCTTTACCTTTGCTGATAGTCTGTAGTAAGGAGTATTTAGATCGAATTTCATTTTTTTTGCCAGTCCGCGCAGAAGTGATGTGCGCCAGTTACTGAGCATGCCGTAGTGTTTAATTGCACCGTCAAGAATGGAAAGCCTTGGATTCTCAATCACCCTTTCAGGATCGATTTCCATTTTTGTACCGAGGCCATCGCAGGTCTGGCAGGCACCATACGGTGAATTAAAACTGAACATACGGGGTGCGATCTCTGGATAACTGATGCCGCAGTGTACACAGGCGAGTTTTTGGCTGAAGGTAATAGTCTCTTTACCATTGATAAAGACAACGAGAATGCCGTCTGCCTCTTTCAAACCAGTCTCTACAGAGTCTGCGAGTCGCTTGCGAATTCCTTCTTTCATCACAAGACGGTCAATCACAATCTCGATAGTATGTTTTTTATAGCGCTCAAGAACAGGGACCTTTTCTATTTCATATAGTTCTCCATCTACCCGCGCACGCACATAGCCACGACGTTTAAGGCGACTGAGGAAATCCTTATACTCACCCTTGCGTCCTCTGACGAGTGGTGCGAGGATCTCGATCTTTGATCCCACTGGTAATTCAGAGATTGCGTCAACAATCTGGTCGGTAGTCTGGGAATGGATTTTTCTACCGCATTTGTAGCAATAGGGAACACCGATGCGAGCAAAGAGCACTCTCAGATAATCATAGATTTCTGTTACGGTTCCAACAGTTGAGCGCGGATTCTTTGATGCAGTACGCTGCTGGATGGCAATTGCAGGGGAGAGTCCAACAATCTCATCGACGTCGGGCTTATCCATCATCCCCAAGAACTGTCGGGCATAGGCAGAGAGTGACTCAACATAACGACGTTGTCCCTCAGCATAGAGGGTATCGAATGCGAGCGAAGACTTGCCAGAACCAGAAATACCGGTGATAACAACGAATTTGTTTCTCGGAATGGTGACATGAATATTTTTCAGGTTATGAACCCGCGCACCCCTAACCTGTATGCCATCCATGGAATCTCGCATGACATAATAATAATCCGGACAATAGTGAAGTCAATGACGAAGAAATCTGGAAATGGTTGACGAAAAGGCACTTTTAACTATAATAGTCCGTGCGGCAACTCGTTGTCATATGTCTGCTCTTGGTGTTCTCGTGTACCCAGAGAAGCGGCGGAATAATCATCGCCGGTTCAACATCAGTACAGCCCTTTATTGAAAAAGTAGCCGAGCATTTTATGGAAAAACATCCTGATATTACCATTAATGTACAGGGTGGAGGTTCTACTGCAGGAATTCAGGCAACATTTAATAGGACCTGCAACATTGGTACCTCTTCGAGAAATCTCAGGGTAGATGAACGGGGTTTGAAAGTAGTCCTCATCGCGGTTGATGGGATTGCCGTTATTGTTCATCAGAGTAATCCTGTTGAAGATCTGGACCTTGAGGCGATAAGAGGTATTTTTTCTGGTAAAATTAGGGACTGGAGTGAGCTGGGCGGCGCAGATAGAGAGATCATTCCGGTTACCAGGGAAGAAGGTTCTGGAACCAGGGCGTCTTTTGAGGAGATGCTCATGGGTAATGTTGTAATCAGTGATGCCTGTCTGGTGCAAGATTCGAATGGCGCAGTGCGTGAGATAATTGCTACTACACCACAAGGTATTGGTTATATTTCAGTAGGACTCGTAGATGAGCGCGAGAAGACACTGGCAATCAATGGTGTTAAACCAACACCGGCAAATCTCATCACTCACAAATACGGTTTTACTAGACCTTTTTTACTATTACTACTCGAAGAGCCCAAAGGCAACATAAAGAAATTCATAGACTATGTATTATCAGAGGAGGGCCAGAATATTCTAAGAATGGATGGCTTGATACCTGCGAAAGAAATACGCGACGATTAGATAATGAAGGATAAATTAGCTGAAAAGTTGCTTTTATTTATCGCCTTCTCTGCCATTCTTTCGCTTCTCTTAATTACCTTTTTTATATTTCAACAGGGCATACCGCTCATTTTTAAGGCAGGGTTTCAGAATTTCTTTTCACTGAAATGGGCACCGACAAAAGGTGGTTTTGGTATTGTTTCAATGATTGTTGGTTCATTGATGGTGACCGCAGGCGCACTGGTTGTTGGTGTTCCCTTTGGTCTTGGCTGCGCCATATTTCTTGCAGAGTTTTCTTCTTCCGCATTCCAGAAGACATTAAAACCGATTATTGAACTCCTCGCAGGTATTCCTTCAGTCGTATATGGTTTTATCGGCATAGTCATCTTGATACCATTTATCAGAGATACGTTTGGAGGGCCGGGGTTCTCAGTATTGGCAGCAAGTATAATCTTGGGGATAATGATTTTACCTACAATTGTGAGTATATCGTATGATGCACTGATGTCAGTTCCATCAACTTATCGCGATGGTTCGCTTGCCCTGGGTGCGACACGGTGGCAGACTGTTGTCATGTGCCTCATACCCGCAGCGCGTTCAGGTATTGTTGCCAGTATCATCTTAGGTATGGGGAGGGCAATAGGTGAAACCATGGCGGTCATCATGATTGCTGGTAATGCCCTTAAGATTCCAGGTTCGATTCTCGACTCAGTACGTACCCTTACCTCTACAATTGCACTGGAATTGGGCTATGCAGCTGGTGACCATCGGGCGGCACTCTTTGCATGTGGCTCATTTCTTTTTCTCATCATAATACTCTTAAACATTATTGCAATCAGAGTCACGGGGCGGAAATAATGACCCTGAGAATAGGACCACGAACAAATCAAATTATTGCATATGTGATACTCCTCCTTATGACCATCATTACCATTGTTGTACTTTTTTTCATTATAGGATTTGTGTTCAGAAATGGTCTTGGACAGTTGAGTCTCGAATTCCTCACTGATAAGACAAGAGAAATGGGTAAAGAAGGAGGTATTTTTCCTTCGATCGTTGGAACATTATTTGTCACGATTGTTGCTATTATTATTGCCACACCATTAGGCGTTGGTAGCGCAGTATATCTTGTAGAGTACACACGTGGAGGGGTGATTCGTCGAATCATAAGCTTTGGTGCAGATTGTCTTGCTGGTGTGCCCTCAATCATATTTGGGCTCTTTGGTTTTATCTTTTTCGTCATTCAATTGAATCTCGGCTGGAGTATCCTATCTGGAGGACTGACACTCGCGGTTATGATTCTGCCAACGATTATTAGAACTTCAGAGGAGGCGATCAAGGCAGTTCCACACAGCTACCGTGAGATTAGTTATTCTTTGGGTGGAGGTAAATTGGATACTATTCTGAAGGTTGTTCTGCCTACCTCTCTTCCCGGTATACTCACTGGCATCATCTTAGGTATTGGGAGAGCAGTAGGAGAGACCGCTGCTGTTATATTTACTGCTGGTTCTTCGCTTGGCATACCAACGTCGCTATTTTCCTCAACGAGAACGCTCGCTGTTCATTTCTATATACTGGCACGAGAGGGCATTTCAATGCCCAAGGCATATGGCACTGCTACGGTACTCATCATTATTATTCTGATTGTCAATTTTGTTGCCTATCGCTTGATGCATCGCTTTATTGCACAGTACTATTAAACTATGAATTATAGACAGATAAGAGCGAATTCAGACGGCTTAACGATATTTCTATATCAATCTGTCTA
>Ga0209636_10008466_pt1 | contig 10476 bp, 15 predicted proteins | sample DeeMarSWOR152_54_FD_187464 | JGI IMG/M metagenome (GOLD analysis project Ga0209636, IMG submission 187464) | Marine sediment microbial communities from White Oak River estuary, North Carolina - WOR-1-52-54 (SPAdes) (version 2) | ecosystem: Environmental > Aquatic > Marine > Intertidal zone >... | reverse complement strand
AAAGGGGTGAAGTCCCAAGACCCTTTGGCACAATTCATGCAACGGGTTCAAGAGACGCCAAAGAACGTGCTGGCGGTTTGATCCCGTTGTACAAAGAGCACGACAAGACGTATCTCTATGATGCTAAGCGAGTGTACTATCTTCTTCCACATGATTTTGTGGCCAGTTTGCTTCGTTGCGATGCGACTACGCTTGTAAGGGAAGAGGAATTCGACGATAGGGGTAAGGAAGTTCTGAGAGATATGGTTTATAAGAAGTACCTGAAGAAACGTGAATTGCTAGATGGAACGGTGTGTTACTATGGACTTAATGAGGAGACTCAAAGATATCTCAAGAAACATCTTGAACACAGAACTCCTCCCCGTTAAGAAGAATTAGTACTTATCTACCTTCCGGAAGTTTCGATAGAAGATCATTATTCCTATGTTGTGGAAAATCACTATACACGCACAGATTTCCGCTTATGGAACTGCCGATGCAATTCATCAACGTGTTTCTTGCTGATGTAGCCTTTGTGTGGACGAAAACCGCCTGTGAATCCTTTGGGAATATGTAGTAGTTCGTGAATCAGCGTTTTTTCTTTGTCTTCTTTGCTCAGCATGTCGTATCTCTCGGAAATGACCTCAATCACGTAGGTTGGTGGTCGTCTTATGGCTTCTTGCCAGATCCTGCCTAGTCCATGGATTCGCGCAATGATGCGTTTGGACTTTGAACCTGTACTCCGATAGCAGTGTACGAATTGCGGAACTATATGGAATAGATCGAGACAATCCATAATCTCGTCCGCCAAGACCTTGACGTCAAGAGCTTCTGCATATTTTATTGTCAACACTAACACCATGACGCAGTAAGCGCACATTATGAGGAAATGATGTATTTATACATGGTTGGATGTGCGTTCAATCTCGGTGTTGACTGTGGTTGATTTTTACGAGCAGATGGTGAAGGAGTATCTAGAACAACAAGGATTCACAGTTAGGTTACGTGTAAGGTTTTTCAAGACCAGAGGTTACAGTGACATCGATGTTTTTGCCATCAACTTGACTGAAGGGAACGGAGAGGCAGAAGAGAGACTGGAAGCAAAGGTATGTATGCACATAGCGATGCAATCTCTTTTATGTGTGAACCTGTCAAGCAATCGTTCAGAGGTGTGAGATTGCCTTATTGTTGGAAGTGTGGAACTGAGCTGAAGGAAGGAGCGAGGTTCTGCCATAAGTGTGGAGCTCCTGTTAGACACGCTAGAAGAGCGAAAGAACGACCGTGGTGGGAAGAGCTTGAGGACTCGTTTGAAGATCTTGGTGAGCGAATGGAAAAGTGGTGGGAAGAGTTATGGGATTGATTCAGACGATACTATGTGATCTTTCTAATTTTCCATTCTATGATTGATTGAATATTTCATAAATTTCTATTTTTGTTTTTGTCAGAAACCAAGAAGTCAGAAAGTCATCGTTCAAATGAGCAGTAACCTTTGAATTTGAGATGGCTGCGAGACATAGGTACTTCGACGAACAGTGCTCATGTAGTTGTAGATTCTTGTAAATAGATCGAAATGGGTTTTCTTTCGATTCTTTCTTGCTTATATGTTAGCATTTGATTTATGCAGTGGATGTTGAACGTTGAAAGCAGATTCTCTGTTCAAAGCTCGAACAGTCCATTTGATTCTGTCCAAAAAACCTGAGGAAGCACTAGAGCGGCTTAGTGAATACTACAACGTTGAAGTTCCCAAAGTGAAGATTGGTATGCCGAAAGGTCGTGTAAGATATCAAGGCTGTTATGTGGCGAGGAAGAAGACTATCCATTTCTTAAACCAGGATGCCCTCTACAATCCATATGTAGTACTTCACGAGTTCTATCATCACCTACGGACCAGAGATAGAAAGCATAAAGGCACTGAGAAACTAGCTGACGCATTTGCTATAGGTTTCATGGAAGCGTACAAGGAGCTAGCTGGCTTTAATCATAAATAGGAACCGTTCTCCTACTTGCATGCATTTAAGTAGTTACAGAACTCTTATTTCCTGAGATTATGGTGTTGGGCTTGACTGAAACATTCACAGATGTTTGTGGCTGTGTCTTTGAGGTTCAAAGAGGCGTCTTTGTCTGTGTCAAACGTTGTCCGAAGCATAGTAAGCCCAAGCCAAAAAGACCTTACAGACCGAAAGCTGAATGTGTAAGACCATGAAAAACTAGAGTTTCTAATTTATAATCAGATTAGATTCTATAAACTTCTAAGATTTCTCTTTGTTAGAAAGTTATAAAGTTAGAAGGCTGCAATATGAGACAATGGAGGCGATAAAATGCATTATGGTGTTCTTGAAGAAGAGATAATCAAAGCAACTCCGATAGACCAGATCATTGCTCTCGACTTGGAGATTCATCCTCACGTAACGAAGCCCGAAGAGATATTGTTGCCGTCTAGACAGATTATTGGAATCGGAATGATGTATTTCACAGACGATGAACCAACGCTTTTTGTAGCCGAAGAAGAGGGAAATGAGTATGAGCTGGAGATTCTTAGGGCCTTCAACGACTTCATCGAATCCCAAAGGCCTCTCCTGGTTGTAGGATATGGAATATCGTCGTTCGACAGACCCTTTCTAACAACAAAGATGAAGACACAGTACAGAACTGAAAAATTGTGGGCTATCAATGACATGATTGAGAGAGCACATTTCTTAGGATTAGCTCATCCAATTCGATTTTACCTATATAACAAAGGTTACACTGAGAAGCCAAGTTTCATGGATCTCGAAACTGTCCTGGGACAGAAGGCCTTCAAAGATTTGCCTCTAAGGAGAGAGGATAAGAAGTTAGCTCCAAAAGGAGAAGACTTTGCCGAAAAGGGAAAAAGGATAACAAAATTATGGAAAGAAGACAGAAAGAAATTCAGAAGGTATCTTGCATCCGACGTCTACAATTGTTTTGTCCTCTGCGATTTTCTCCATCAATTACGTCAGATCGGTTCAGCATCTAATTCACTGAAGAGATCGTGAATAAAGGTGGTTCTTGCTCGGAAACTCCTCGAAAAAGCCGAATCGCGTTTTCTAGAATACATGACCCTCTCCGCTAATTGTCCCGAATGTGATGCTCCGCTTATTCTGAAATTCGCGTCCAATCCTGACAGGCATATGAAAAAATTAAGCGTAATAATTGCGTGTAAGAATGACTGTGACAGGGAACTCTGGAACACTGATGCAAAGGAAGGGGTCACTCATTGGTGGCTAGACGGAGCTCGTGATCGACAAGGTTATGAAAGAATCATAGAATCTTTACCAACTGACGAGCGAAAACTCGTTAGACAACTTGAAAGACAAGTTAGGAAAATGAATAGAGAGTTTTGGGAATCCCTTTTTGGGAATTCAAAATGAACTGAGACATTAGCAATGGGTAGGAAACTCAGATTGAGAATAGAATTAGTGCCGAGTTCGGTATGGCGCTCTTCACTCTACCAGCTACTACCAAGAGACGTTTGGCATAGCATAAAACAAGAAATATTCGCAAAAGAAGGTCGCAAATGTTACATCTGTGGCACTACAGAGGGACGATTTTCTGCTCATGAGTTCTGGGAGTATGACGAATAGACACATTTTCAAAAGCTAGCTGCAATACACCATTTGTGCAATCTCTGTCACAAGATCAAGCATATCGGATTCTGGTGTCATACTACTGAAGGAAGGGCAAAACTTAGGCAAGAGGGACTTGATCGTGAAGATCTGATAAGACACTTCTGTAGCATAAATAACTGCAACAGAGAAGAATTCCTGAAACATGAGGATGCCGCTTTTGACGTATGGGGAGAGAGATCAAAACATCAGTGGAAACAAATTTTTGGGAAATATAGTCGCCTCATCAGAAACTGATCTTTCTAAGCTGGATCCAGAGTGTGTGTCAGACAATGAACTGTAAATCATGTGGAAAGACTGTCAACAGATGCATAGATGAGACGTGTGCAGATTACTACATCAACAGCAATTTGCCAACTAAGGTTCATGATACACCATGGGTTCACGCATCCAGCTTCGTAAAGAAGCGGAGAAAAGACAAAGAGGTCGATGAAAAGCTCGTTTTGGCCATAACATCAATGACCGCTGAAATAAGTGAAGACAAAAAGATTATTGTCTTAGATGTTGATGGAAAACCAGTCTCAATTCCCGTGAATGTAGAGAAACTGGACGAGCTTGCACGGAAAACTGGCATTCTTGCTGGAAAATGGTTGATCTATAGGAGCGATTCTGAAATCAATGATACATGGAAAACAGTAGCGAAAAAAACATTCAGTGGAGAGCTTGGAACATCAGCAAAAGCCGGTACTGCCATGCAAAGCAAGAGGAGACATGTGATATGCGTCTATACTTCCGACTACCTCTATTTTGAGGACGTTATGACAGTGCGAGAGAGACTAAGATCTCTTGGATTCACAGACAAATTGTGCTACAAGCCTGACATCTATACGTACTTAGATATCTACTATAGGACAACAGTCCTTTCACCATGTAGATACAGAGAGTGAGGTTTCTAAGTTTCTGATTTATAAGCGTAGATGCGTGCAATTGAGCGGAGGATAACAATGATATATTCCTAAGCGAAAAACCTTTAAATATAGCCCTTTCGCTTTTTATATCTATGATATGGAGTGGTGATTGAAATGGTGACTGAAGAGTCTTTCATTAGACTGTATGAGGAAATCGTGACAATTAGACACCTGCTTGAATTGCTTGCTAGGAGCGACATAAAAGAAGAATTGGAAAAGATAGCGACAACAGACGAGAGAAAAAATGTATGGGCTCTTTGCACTGGTTTCCTAAGTACACGGGAAATGTCGGAAATGATAGGGGTTTCTCAGAGGGCCATTCAAATTTTCGTGGGAGAACTGCGGGACGCTGATCTAATCACAATCGAACGGAGAGGGTATCCCAAAAGGAAGTACGACTACGTCCCTTCAGGTTGGGAAGCAAGAACTGAGTGATCTGCAATGACTGAACCCCTAAGTGATAATGCAAAACTCTTGAAAGAGATCTCTCATAAGTTGGATCAGCTCATTGTTCTAGGCAAACTAACTAACAGAGACATTTTGGAACAGTTCGGAAAGGAAATACGGAGAGACCCTGTTTCCTCAAATATTTTGGACTACGCTGACGGTTCTTTAACCTACTCAGATCTTTCCAAGAAAGTTGCAGAAGAGACTGGTTCTGCAGAGATAACTGTGAAACTGAGAATTTCCAAACTGAAAGAGATGGGATTATTGGTTAGCCGAAAAGAGGGTAGAGAAGTGTATTACGAGAACTTAGGTTTGATTGGATAGTGAGCGAACTTGAGTGAAGAGCAATTTGCCAGGATGATAGAACTTCTGGAGGAAATCAGGAAATGGTCTAGGTTTCAGAGTTGGAAAGAGGTCAAAGAAGTCCTACTGGATGTTCTAGGCGATGACGCATCAAAACTGATCTATCATTACAGTGATGGGCGTAGTAGCAGAGAAGTAGCTCAATATGTAGATAGAGACTATGGAGTTATAGTACGACTATGGAAAAAATGGGCAGAAATCGGTATTGTAGAACCATTTGCAGTACAAAGAGGAACACGTTACAAGAGGCTGTTTTCATTAGAAGACTTTGGAATTGAAATTCCTCAAGTTTCCTTGAAGGAGGCACAGGTACAAGCAAGAGAAGAACCAACAATGGAGCCATCAAAATGAGTGAGGAAGAATACAGGAAGAAAATCATCCGACAGAATGAGATAATCATATCATTGTTAGGTCGAGTTGCTTTCACAGAGGAAAAAGTGCGAGAAATTGTAACAAAACTCAAACAAAATCCTGAAGGATACATAAGAGGATACAACGCTTGCGACGGTGAACACACAGTCTCGCAAGTGGCGAACATAGTAGGAGTCAGTCAACCAATGATGACGGAAACTTTGAAAAAATGGGAAGAGATCGGCATAATATATGAAGTTGCGAAATCTGGAGGAAAGTTCTACAAGAAATCGTTCCCAATATAGGTGTCAAACATGGATGACAAACAATTCAACGAATTGAAAGATAAATTAGATGCAATTACACAACTCCTTGCACTCAACCTAATAAGAGACCTAGAACTTCGGAAGGACCAAATCATTAGATTAGCGTCATTTGATTTCCAACCTTCACAAATTGCTGGGTTTTTGAACACGACAGCGAATAGCGTTAGAGTCACGTTAAGCAAAGCCAGAAGAAAGGGAAAAGAAACGACCTAAGCTTCACAAGGATGGTTATCAAGTGACATCTGTGGGTCTTCAAGAAATGATTTCAAGAGGGAGATTTATCTTTTCAAAGGCTCCTAGAAGGTTTGAAGTATTTAGCCTGATAAACGGGAAAAGAACTGGAAAGGACATAGCTAGAAAAGTTGGAAGAAGTCAATCCTCAGTTCTGCAAGATATACAAATGCTCAGAGATCTGGGGTTTATTGTTGAGAAAGAGGATAGCGATGGAACTATCGTGAAGAAAAATGGATCTACAGTGTTTGAAAAAACATCATTGGTCAAACACGTTCCAGACTCCTATTTCAAAGGGGTAGCTGACACAAGCGTTTTGACAAAACAAGAACTAAGCTCTAAGAAAGTTAAGTCTTCAACTTCACCTAAAATCCACGTTCCCAATGAAAATGAGATACTAGACGTATGCAAACATGGAGAAGATCAGTTACATGAATTTAAAGCCCCAGGAACATCCACGGACAAAATAGCGAAAGAAATTGCAGCCTTCTTGCACACACGTCATGGAGGGTTAGTCCTTTATGGTGTTGAAGATGATGGAAGCATAGTAGGGACAGATCTGTCACGTCAAGAATTCGATCAGAGGATACAGAATTCCGTAAGAAACACCATCTCCCCAACACCAAAGATAGAAGTTAAGGAGAGAAATGTTTTGGGATCGACTATACTTTTGATAGTCATCCCACCTTGGAACAGAAAGCCCATTTATCAGTACACAAAAAGTGAAAGATATTACATTCGAAGAGGAACCAATGTTTTTGCATTGAAGCCTGATGAAATGGAGAAGATTGGAAAGGGAGAATATGTTGTATGAAAGAACACCGAATTATGCATGCGCATAGTAGGAACACCTATGAAGACGGAGAGAGACGACACATCGTGAGAAGGAGTGAAGGGGTAAGTGAGCAACATTAAGCCTTTCATTTTTTCTGCACTTTTACGCAGCATAACAATATTTTTTCATTTAGTTTAGAAATTAGAAACTTAGAAAGTCGACCAGACAAGTTCTGAGGTAATAGCGCTGTGTGTGCTTGCGATGCTGCTCGTGAATGTACTATCTTACACGAGATAAGGCTAGATTCATCATATGATAAGAATCAGTAAGCCAAATAAAGTCTTGAATGCGAATATAGTCTAAGGATCTAGTCATGCTTTATGACAAGGTGATTCAAGAAAATATCGAATTGTCTGAACCTGAAGAAGAGATAATACATCTGGAAGAATTCCAAAGACTGAAGCATATCAAGCAGAATGGTTTTTCATACATCCGATATCCTGATGCAAAAAATAACAGGTTTGATCATTCTGTTGGTACTGTGTATTGGGTTGACAAGCTTTATACGGCTGCATTTTCAAGGAGGAAAAGAACTCGACGGGGAAAAGACGAGCTAAAGGCCCTTAGATTGGCTGCACTAATCCATGACATCGGCCATGGTCCATTCTCTCACGCGATGGAACTGTTGTTCGATAGAAATCCGGTATTGTGGAGTCTCAGACCATGGAGTATGCTCAAGAAGAAGTTTGGCAACAAAAGACCCCATGAACTATTAACCTTGAGTTTTGCACAGTCTGAGGCCTTCAAAGAATTGGTATCACGAAATCCAAGAGTAGAAGTTAACAAGATATTAGACAGGAAAACGCCCTTGTCACTCCTAATCTCAGGGGATCTCGATGCCGATCGACTCGACTACCTGACCAGAGATTCTCAGTATTCCGGATTACCATTCGGTTTCAACGTCAAGGCGATTTTCAACGAACTAATACAGCAAGACATAGAAATTGTCAGAATAGACTCCGATTGGTCCCTTCAAATAGACTCAAAGGCTGTTCCTGCTTTTGAACAGTTTTTGATGGCTCGCTACGCACACTACTTCTACATCGCATACGAACCAACAGTGCTCCTGGCAAATCTTATTTTCACTTCTGAATTGGAAAACTGCCTTCTGAAGCGAATCAAGAAGCCAGAAAGGATCGCTAGAGCGATCTTCTACATCTTCACCAAATTAACTGATGATAAAATGCTTGATCTGGATTTCACGAATATTGGAAAAGCAGAAAGGAAGCTCTTGGATAGAATAAAGAATGAATCAACTTCCAGAGCTTTCAAGAGTTTGAGGAAATCCAAACTAGACCGCAAATCAGACTTTTTGAGATTGTCTTACCTCGGAAAGAAGATGACATACAACTTCTTCAAAGCAAGAGCTTCCAATATCAATGAACTCGAAAAGATGATGTCGGAAAAACTTGATCAACCTGTTCAGATTCAACTTTGCCTGCCTCAAGCACTCACGACTAAGACGTGTGTTTGGGACGAAGATATCAGGGAGAAGTACCTTCCGTCTTTTCTATATGACTATTCTCCTGTTGTCAGGGCTCTTGAACAAAAAATGTATTTCGATTGTGGTGTTCTGATTTCATCAACTGAGCCTATCTCCCGCGATATGTTGGTAAGCAGATTTGGGATGGTAGCTAGATCAAAGACTGATTTTGACATGTACACATACGGGCTTATTAACTACATCAGAAGAGTCAAAGAGTTCTTTCCGAAGGATGAGCAGAAGTGGAAACTTCGAAGAAGCAGCGTTTTCGAATTCCTACATAGCTTCATCGAGTTCTTCCTGAGAGAAGGACGGATCACAGTTGAGATCGATTTTGTGTTGCCCTGGTATTCTGAAGAGATTTATGAGCTACTGCAAAAGCTGGAATTCCTGGATGTTTTGGATGAGGATTTCAACCTTAGTGGAGACGGTGGTTTTATCCCTTGTTATGTATATGATTTAGGAGAATATGCAGAAGAAATATTAAAATCACTGATGCTGACAGGAGAAGAAAAACACGACGTAGAGATGTTTGTGGAGGAATATATTCGAAGAGATGAAAAACCATGAGTAGAGACACTGAAATCTATTTGGATATCGAGACGAGTTCTCTGGATGCAGACTCGGGTATGGTTGTTGCTATAGGATATGCGATCGGAGAGAAGGAGCCTGAGATAATGTTTGTCAAATCCTTTGATGAAGAAAAGGCTGTGATAGATCACATATTCAGAAGAATTAAAGATAGAAGAATAATCACTTTCAATGGAACCTATTTTGACATTCCCTTTCTAATCGCAAGAGGGTTGAGGTACGACCTTCCTTTTCCGAAGATAGAGATAATAGATCTATATACTTGGGCAAAGAAATTTCTCAAACTCCAGAGCAGGCGTTTCCACGAAATCTGCATGTTTTACAACATTTTCCATGAAGACATTTCTGGGAAAGAGGTCAACGAACTATTCATAAAAGCAATGTCAGGTGATGGCAAAGCAAAAGAAAGAATAATGAGTCATTTGCACCAAGACATCAAAGCCCTCCAGTCTTTTCATCACAAGATCCTGCCAGTCTTAGCTAATTACCCTCCTCCTGGATCATCGGACCAATAGTCGCCCGCCGAAATAATCAGAAGCATAGAACAACCATCGACAATCTCTCTCCAGTCTCTTCCTTCCCCACAGCTTCTCTTCCTCTAAGGTTTGTCTCACACTGGCAAGCTTGGAATACGACTAAATCTATATTATTTTCAGAAAATAGCACGTTCTAATCAAGGAAGTGAATGTATGAGCAAGAAAGATGACCCATCACTCAGAAAATCTTCAAATTGCAGAGATTCCTGGAAAGAACTGCGAATTGCACATCTTCTCAGCTTGAGTGTGTGGTGCCGGGGGCGGGATTCGAACTTGCGAGCGGACGCGATCAACGCCTGAAGTAAAAAATATAGTGAGTAGCTCTTGTATATGATCCAGAATAGCTCCAAATGGGAAGCCTGAATAAGTGCGGAGATGATTCGCAAGATCTCTCAATCTGACAGAAGGTTTTTATAGAATTCTTTTAGTTCTGCTCTTGTTGAAACGGTGAACATGTATGAGTTGGGATGATTTTCCAGACTGGTTCAAGAGAAGGAGGAGACGCTCTCCCTTCTGGCTCTTCGGCGACATAGACGAACTAATGAAAGAAATGGAAGAGATGATGGCGAAAGAATTCAAAGAATTCCAAACCCGGGTCCCCAAAGACCTCGTGCGTGAACGCAAACTCCCCGACGGCACAAAAGTCCGCGAGTGGGGACCCTTCGTCTACGGCTACAGCATGACCGTCGGCCCAGACGGCAAACCAAAGATCAGAGAATTCGGCAACGTCAAGCCATCCCTCAAACCAGAAGCCTTCGGCATCTCCAAACCAAGCCTCAGCG
>Ga0209636_10008464_pt1 | contig 10476 bp, 4 predicted proteins | sample DeeMarSWOR152_54_FD_187464 | JGI IMG/M metagenome (GOLD analysis project Ga0209636, IMG submission 187464) | Marine sediment microbial communities from White Oak River estuary, North Carolina - WOR-1-52-54 (SPAdes) (version 2) | ecosystem: Environmental > Aquatic > Marine > Intertidal zone >... | reverse complement strand
ATTGAGGTGCTAGAATAATATAGGAGAGAATTGTTACTGCAAGGATCCGTAAAATCATTGCTGGAATAAAGTGCCTAATTATCGCTGACACATCAGGCTGAGCAGTCTTTGCTGCTAATTTCAAATCGGTTTCAGGATCACTTTGATTCAGACTCGCGAGATATGATTGCAATCGCATCATTGTCTTGGCATCACGCATAACTTCTCCTTTTTTAAAGACACGTCTTTCAACCATTTCCCTTAAATAGCTAGCTGCAAGTAGATCAAATTTTTTTGATTGCATACTTTGGATAGATTGCTCTTTTCCTTTTTCTTCTTCAGATAGAGGTACGAAAGTTCGAATTCTCTTAAGATGTCCTTGAATCCTTTTTTCTCGCTCTGTCATGGGTTCAATTATGTTCAAAGTATACGAGGTTTGGAATGCAATCTCTAGTAGAAGATATAATAAAAATCCAAGAGCGAAAACAGGACTAAAAATCATTGTTATTAAATCTGAAGAATCGATTGTGGTAGGGATGATAATTTTTTGGGTGAAAATTGCTATTATTATAATAAGCTGAAATCCTAGAAACGAATAGATAGCTAGTTTAGTGTTCCCTTCTCGAAGAAAACCCAGTCCTGAAAGAAATGCTATGGGAAGAAGAATTAAGATTGTAGTAGCTCCGAAAAAATTGCCAAAATCCTCTATAAATGTATTTAATGTTGTGGCTGGGCTAGAATGAGGGAAAAAGCCATTTTCTGGATTAGTAATAGTTGCAATTGCAGATGCCATCTCAGTAATATTGGCACCAGTACTCCCAATTATAGGCCCTATTATAGGAATATTCCACTTCAATGATGCTATTGCGGAAACCACGTAGAGTGCTGCGAGCGCTAATACTTTAATTAGTTCTTGTACAATCAACATTATATACTCTAAGATATTAAAGATTTGTGTGAAATCGAACATGGAAGGATCAATACTCGCGAGAACCAATAGACCTGAGAACACAAATAAGATAATGTAGAGAATGCGAAAGAAATGAGCTGTTGCTTGTCCTGCTGGCATTTTTTACACAGATCCTTTTCCTGCCTGTTTTCCTTCCATATAAGTCTTGATTACGTTGGGGAGCATGTCATCAGGCCCAACATTAATGATTTCGACTCCTAATCCCCGTAATCTATCTTCCACTTGTTTCCTATAACCAAGGTACTCTTCGAATATTGCTTCTGCGATAGCTCGTTCTGTTGCAGTTAGATCACCAAGTTTTGTTTCAAATAGTGGGCCGAAGGGGGAGATAACGGTAATATTATTTTTTGTTGATCGTGCCCGCTTTGCAGCTTCAGTGAAGATTTCAGAATCAGAGGATTCAAGATCTGTTAAGAAGACATAGAATGAGGCTCTAGGTACCCTTTGCATCACGAAATCTACAGCGGCTAACGGATCAGACCTACCTTGTGGTTCTACTAACGCTAAAATCTCTAATAATTGGAAAAACATTGCTTTTCCTCCCCCTGGTGGGAGGAAAGATGTCGGTCGATCAGCAAATGTTACCAATCCGAATAGATCTTGACGTTCCTCTGCCATTTTCATGACAAGCATCACCGAGCGAATAGCAAAATCAAGTTTGGTGTTAAACGGAATACCAGCACCCATACTACCACTGTGGTCAAGAAATACAATCATTCGAATATTCTTCTCTGATTCAAATTCTCTAACCATTAGTTCTCCAGTACGACTGAATGCTTTCCAATCTAAAGATTTGAAGGGAGCTCCTGGATAATAACGAGCTAATGCATGAAAATCATCGCCCATCCCTTTTTGTTTAGTCTTATGAGCCCCAAACATCCTTCCTTGTTGACGCCGTTTACTTAGAGCCTCCATCCGTCGGATATCCTCATATGAGGGGTAACAGAGAATTTCAGTATAGAAGTGTCTCACATCTTCTTCAAAGTAAAAACCTAATCTATCGTGAATAATGACTTTAACAGGACCAATACGATAAACGCCTCGAGTACTCACTTGAACAATATAAGAAAATTCCTTGGTCTCTTTTCCCGCAAGTTGGGTGATTATAAAGTTCTCTCCAAGAGCTATTTCAAACATATCAGGGATAGCATCATAGATCTCAAGGAAATCCAGTCGTCGTCGTCCAGTGTTTTCAACCCTAACTGTGACATGGACATATTCCCCAGCGAAAGCTTTTTCTCGATCGACAGAACGTGTGACTCGTATGAGAGAGGCGTTGGCCGATACACGAAAAAATGGAAGACCAATGACACTTGCCAGAAGTAATAACGTGCCTAAAAACATCGCATAGTCGACAATTGGAGAACTATTCAAAATATTAAAAGGTTCAAGAATTTCCATTCCTGTTGGAATACCTAAAGATTGGTTTCCATTTGTTTGGGTTCCATCAGTCTGGTTATTTTCGCCAGAAATTTGAGTTAACCCTTCACCCTCAAATAGGATAGGAAGCATCGTAGTAACGGTTCCTATTCCCTTAGCACTTAGTCCTAGTGAAATTAGTAATATGCCTCCAATTGCAATGAAGGCTCCACGAGATGAAAGCATTCAAATATACACCTATGCGATTCTCAATTTCTTAACGTGATAAGTAAAACGGGTTTAAACCCTAATTATTCTTCATGTACTTCTTCTTCATAGTACTCCTCATAAACAGCTTCTTCTTCTAAGGGGTCTACTGGGATAACTATGCCATCTCGAATATCCTCTGCGATCCGTATTTGTGTAATCCCTTCTAATTCGGCTTCAGGTTTTAGAATAAGACGATGGTGGACAATATGGGGAATCATCAGAAGAATATCATCTGGAATGACGAATTCACGAGCATGTATAGCAGCACGTGCTTTTCCTCCTAATAGGAGGTTTTCACTTCCACGAGGAGAACATCCCAGGACTAACCGGGGGTCGATTCGTGTTGCAACTGTGATATCGCGGATCATTTCCAGAAGTTCAGGACACACATATACTCTCTTGACTACGTCCATCATAGCAATAATGGTTTGAGGTGAAACAACCTGTGTAATTGCAGCTGAAATTGGTTCGTTTTTTAACTTAATAATGCGGAGTTCATCGTCAGGTGAAGAATGATGGATAATAACTTTAACCATAAAACGGTCTAATTGAGCTTCAGGCAACGGATATGTTCCTTCTTGCTCGACAGGATTTGCTGTTGCCATGACAACAAAGGGTTTTTCGAGTTTGTGAGTCTCCCCTTCAATTGACACCTGACGTTCTGCCATTGCTTCAAGCATAGCAGATTGTGTTTTTGGAGGTGCCCGATTAACTTCATCTGCAAGGATCACATTTCCAAAAATTGGCCCTTTCTTTAGACGAAAGGTGCCTGTTTTGGGATTAAAGATATTAGTTCCTACAATATCCGAGGGAAGCATGTCAGGAGTGAATTGAATGCGTCTATATATAGTTCCAAGAACTTTAGAGAAGGTTTCTGCCATAAAAGTTTTTCCGATACCAGGAACGCCCTCAAGATAGACGTGTCTGCCAGTTAACATCGCAATCCAAAGCATTTCAAAGATTTCAGTCCTTCCAATGTAAACCTTCCGCACTTGTCCCATGATTTGTTGATACGCACGAGCCACATCGTTTACATCAAGCATTTCATAAGTTATTTCATCACTAGTGAAATCTTTACCTTTCAAGTCGGTCTTGCTCATTTCTTTCACTTCTAGTTTGGTTTATTGGTTCAATTATTTTTGATCTTGATGAGATTAAGTTATCTCCATCCCAATATTTTTCAGAAACAGATAATGGTCGAGAAATTCTTGTTCTGAAATTACGGCTCGAGTTTCTATAATTGTTTCAATTATACTCAAGCCTTCAGTAATAGTCCTATGACTGAATCGGTCGGGAAATTCATTTACCAAGTAAGTAGCGGCGATTTCAGGCGTAAGTTCTACATCTGGATTATAACGCCGGTTCAAATTTCGCTTGAGTCGTCGGTAAATAAGTTCTAGTCCACGAGAATATTGCTGGTACTCAAGGAACCACCGCATTTTTACTGCAAAGAAACTACGTCCATAGTACCGTTCAACACGGGTTAACAAAAGTGGTTTCGCCTGTGTTCTTTTGGGCATAAAACGGCGTGATAAAATGATTGCAGCAATTGGTAAAGCCCACGCAAACAGTGGAAACATAGTTATCATATCAAGAAATTTCAGATAGAGACTTAAGGGAAGAGTAGGGGACAAAGGGTGATTTGCAAGATGGCCTTCGTCAAATATGACAGTTTGTCCTGTCCGATTTCTCATTATTTTATCGACTATATTCAAAGCAAATTGGTTATTATCATAGGTATTATCATAATCGTCCCTTGATGTGTCTATATACTTATTTATGAAAATAGATGGATCAGAACAAAGAATTATATCACCTCCCAAAGGAAACGGAAAATAAACAAAAACTGGAAAGCCAACATTGGGGTTTCCCCATTCAGTTGTATTGGGACCAATTTTGTTAACATCATATTTTGCTGTCTCGATGTCTGATTCTAACCATGCATAAGAACTGCTGTATAATACTGCAATTTGTAGGCTGAAAGAAACATCAGGGATTTCAAATCCAGCTCCCTCCAATTCAGAAAAAGCACTCGATGCGGAAGCTGGAAACTCTCCCATTGGTACCCACTTAGTTACGTAAGTGACATCACATGTTCCATCTTCCCTCTCGGTGGCGTTAACAGGGTAACGAACCTTCATCGATATGATTGAAGCAAAATTCCCAATAACTCCATTACCACTCAGGCCAGTTGTGAATTCAGTGACCCAAGGAGCTGGCATTCGATAAGTAGACCCGCTTGTGGTGTTTGATAAAGGAGAATGAAATACAGGGGTGAGAGGGGTATCATTATAGCTACCTTGATCTGCAAGAAGGCTTCCATTAATGGCGATCCCAGCAATGGGGAAATTAGCTCCAAGATTACATTCATCATCACCATTAGGTGTAGCATTAGTAGTGGTATCCAGTCCAAACATATTTGTTCCTCCATAGCTCCCGCCAAATCCCAAACCACCCAGATCAATTTGTGACATGAACCCCAAGAAGATAGAAAGAACGCCAAGGATATCATTAGCAGTTCCAAAATCATCTGCAATTAAAACTCTCCCCCCATTGATAGCATACATGAGAACAGCTAACGCTTCCGAGAAATCATAATGAACCGCTGGTCCGAGAATAATGAGTGAGCCTTGACTATTATTCATTTCAGATTTATTCAGACGGTTGAGAATATTGCTGCTACCTACAATAGTAGAGATTTGTCCTTGGTTTGAGTGATTCTCAAACATTTCTTTGAATGTACTAGCTCCATTCCATCCTGTATTATAAATTGAAAAATTAGTGGTGTTTGTGGTAAATAAAAAGCCCAATAAGGATGCGGATACAAAAGGATAGCTGATGAAGATAGCTAGAATAATCATTGCAGCAGTTGTGCGATTAATCTCTACCATAAGATTTCACTTAATTTCTATAGGAAGTGACGAATTTTTCGATAATAATCAATATTCTTCAGCAACTTCAGCCATTCCACCAGCTGAAGTCGCTGTTTGGAGGAATTGGTGAAGTCCCGATAAACCATCTTTAAATTCTTGAGTCGTAAGAGGAGTTTGTCCGTACCGTGCTTTTTCAAATGCCATTACAATAGCATTAATTGCACTGGGATCTAAATCACCACGATTCATAAGTTTCACACCTAATTGTCGTGCTGACTCGTTAGGTGCTCGGCCAACACCAAGAAAACCTTCAGAAGCAAGTGTCATTGTTTGCCACATAAGGACAGATGCTTCGCGAAACATCTGTTGGCGGGCTAGTTGCCGAATTTGAACTAAACGCTGCTCGATCTCTTGTTCAAGAATAGTCTTTTTTACTCCACCTACTCCTATGGCTTCAATGATTTGTTCTCGAAAATAGAACAGTAGAAAGCCAATTATAATTAAAGCACCTAAACCAAGTATAAAAACGAGTTCCATTTGAGCAAAGAAACTGATTCTGTTCATTTTTATCACAATCTCATATTGAATATGGATTAAATTTGTACTGATCTTATCCAACCTAGATTTCTAGAGTTTTCATTTATTTTTTTAATCTTTGTTTCATTTCATATTTATATGATTTCTTTACAAGACAGTGATTCTAATTATATACTGTCAGAATTTTTTCTGTTTATGATTGGAGTTTCAAGCACCTCGTATTCCTTTAAATCGTTCATATAATGCCGCTAATCCAACTCCACCACCGAAAGCAAGAATGGGAGACAAAATAATTAGAAAAATGTTGCCAAATATATCTGGAGGCCCAGGACGACTAATAGTAAAGGATTTAGGAGTGGTGTCCCCTTTATTACCAGTGTTATCGCAAATTGAAATCTTAATAGAGTAATCACCTTTATCTAGCTCTGAGGTATCAAGAACTATTCTTGCTTTTGTATCATTTTCTAATGTTATATTGGCATCTACATAATAAATAGTGTCCAGAGTACCACCAGTCGAATTAAGAAGCCAAAGAGTTAGTGTTTGTATGTAGATACCGCTTTCTGAATCATTAAATTTAATATTAACCACTAGTTTCTCATCTACCTCCTCAAGTAGCTCGTTTAAGATTTCTAAATTAGGCTTAGTGTAATCAAGTTTAACATCTCTTTCAGTTTGGTTTTCATTACCCGCTAAATCGCTATAAATTAATCGAATCCTCCAATTCTCTGTTTGAGCGAAAGTGTTATTACGAAAAAGACTCTCAGGAGATGTGTCGATAAGAATTATCCAGTTGTATTCGTAGCTATCATCACTAGAGATACTAGTGTTAATATTAATCTCTTGGTTGAAAGAATTAAGAATGAAAAGACGAACAGATGAATTATCTAGTCCACTATTCCACCCTGTCTTCGAGCTATTATCCATGATAGTACCTGAAATTGAGACATATCCAGTATCTAAATCGACTATTAGGTATCCATCATTGTTTTCTGAGACTTCAATAGTGGCTAATGGTTTAATAATATCGATAACAATTTCAATTTCCGCTTTATCCCAATTGTTTGCTAAGTCGAACGCTGAAACTGTGATGTTATAGGAAATATCCAATGGATTTGAAGTATCCCAATCGTAAGTAAATCTGACTCCGTTAATTGGGTCTTGATCCATAACATTGCTTACACCGTTGATCCAGATCGTAACGGATGAATTATCCAGTCCAACTGAAACGAAACCAGATGTTGGATCGGGATCAATGACAGTCACCATAATCTGTGTGATATCGTTTTGGTGAAGGAGTGCAATACCATTGGAGGTTATTGGACTTGTTATGTCAATAGTGGGCTTAGTTTCATCATATACTTTCCATTGAAGGGTGATTTCATAGTATTTTGATAAAACTGTCCCATTATCCAAAATATGATGAATTTGCCAGACCCAAGTGCTACTTTCCCATCCAGTAAATGAATAATCAAGAGAGAAGTTTCCTACTGCGTTTACTACATATGGACTACTACTACCGTCCCACGTCGCACTTATCCATTTTGAATCAAGTTCACGATCTGATTGATCCTTTAATGTCCCCTGGATATAAATATCTCGGTTACCAATCCCCGTAACCACATAAGCGGTATTATTAGTCAGGTTTTTTATTGTACCATTTGAGGGAAAATAAATTTGCAGAGGTTCAACTTTGAAGTCCCAGTAGACATTGATTAACATTTGGGTGTAATTTACACGATAATGAATGAGTCCTGGATTGGCAATAATATTCAATCTAATGTAGAGTGTGTCATCATAAGTATAATTAAAGGGGATTTGATAGGATATATCATAAGTTCCATCTACGTTAGGACTCGTTACCACTTCGTAACCTATCTCATGGGTTCCATTCCAGCCAATAACGCGTAGACGGTCAGTTAATTCAGAAAATGAACCTGTAAATATTGCTGTGGAATTATCAATTGGGTAATTTAAGTTATCTGTTAATGTCCCACTAATAAATACGTTTCTCCCTATAAACACAGAGGTACCATTGAAGTTGCTGACATCAAAATCATTAAGACCAATGCTAGTCACCACTCGAATATTATTATACCCCTCCCTGTATTCTTGGGGATCTGGGGCGGGGACATCTGAATCCCAACCATAGATCATGATATTATCTTCCAAAGGAGTTGTAGCTGGTAAATTAACAACAACTGAAAAAGTACCATCCCCCAAAGAGGTAACAGTATCAAGGTCAATTGTACCCAATGTATGGGTTAGCGAGATTGTAATTTCTCTATCTGGAACAGGGTCTTGAGTTTTGTCTTTGTAGGTTCCTTCTATAGTTATGTCAGTAGTAAATCGATAAACTTCGAAAAGTCCAGAAATGTTGTTAAACTTAGCGTCGGCATGGAAGGGATCCGTAACTCCTGCAACCCAAACTTTAATCAAATCAATGTTTTTCACTTCAAATTGGAAAGATGTATTGGAATAACCGTCATCATAGGTGCCATTAACCCATGCGCCGAATAAATGCTCTGATGAAACCGTATCAGGGTATGGTTGAGTGAAGTTATAAATTAATCCTTGAGCAGCTCCGAAATTAGCTTTTGCCTCGATAGTATAATTCCCTTCTGGTGTGAGACCTGTAGCGTTTGTAAGAATGTGGAAGGTAGCGAAACTGTCCTTTGAATATTGATTCGATGAGGGTGTAACATTCATTGCGAGTAGTTTGGGATTCATTCCATTTATTTCGATAGAAATATTGACACCATCGATTATAATGCCAGGAGGAGACACCCAGGCACCAGTATCGAGTTCTAGAAGTCTGAGTTCGAACTCGATATCGAGTGTGGCATTTTGCGGAACCACTTCATCTGGATCCCCCCTAATAAAGATTTTTCCGATGAAATACTGGGGTTTCACACTAATATTTTGTGGTGTTTCAGAATAGGAACTATTAGATCGAAAATCCGACCGTGCACCTTTTGAACCAACAAGCCATTTGTCATAAGAAATGGTGTCGTTTTCAAAATCTGCTGTAGCAATAAGCTTAATTTCAAGACTTTTTGGAGTTGTAATAAATGAGGTACTTAGAGCAACAGTTATGTTTCCAGAGGCATCCGTTTGGTAATAATTTGGTCTAGCGGGGTCTTGCAATCCTGAGTGTTGAGAATGAATAGTTAATGTAACTCCTGGATATGAACCATCTAACGAGACTTTTGCATATACATTACTTAGAGGAGATCCTGTTTCATCTTGAACTCTAAATTTGACTGTAAGATGATCTCCAGGACGAATTGTGGTATCAGATTCATTGGTTGTTAAGAAATTGATTGTGCAATTATTAAAATCAGGATCAATAGTAAGTTCTTCAGTCGGTGTTGATAACCTTGATAACCAAGTTTTGTCAAAATCTCCGAAAGAACCATAACCTTTGTGTTGGTCTCCAATCCATTGAACATTTGAATCATTTTCGAAGTCGACAGTCAGGTTTAGTTTGACCTTTTGGACTATTTCTGGGGTTAATAGGTAAGTCGTACGAATTTTGAGTACAATTATCCCACTACTATCTGTATAATAATAACCTTTACTACCAGGATAAGGACTATTATCGCTCATGTCTAAGGAGACACCAGGTATAGGTTCATCTAATGAGATGTTGACTGGAACATCTGCAAATGTGTTTGTTCCAGATGGCTCACCGCCCTTCCTGACTTCATAATATATTTCTGCATCTTCCCCAGGTCGGATACTTGTGGTATTACTCCACTTGAAATCAATTTCACCTATCCAGAATTCAGGATCAATACTAATCATTTGAGATTTATTAAGAGTTTTTCCACCAGTATCATTTTCTAAAAACCGATGAGGCTCACTAGGAGGATATATTGGCGCTGAACTGTCTTGAAGATCAGCTATTACTGTAATTATTGGGGTTTTAGTTTCATATGGGATAGGAAAACCAGCAGTTATATTAAATTGCGCCTCTCCGTTTGAATTGGTTAGAGTCCAACCTGCTGTACCATTGCTACTAAATCCTGTTGCAAAACTAATATTTACCCATGGTTCCTGAATATTTAAGGTAGCTTTAACAGTAATATTTGATAAGTTGTACACACCAAATTGGTCATAAGCCGCATCAGCTTGAATGTGGACAGTCACAATCGAGTTTCTTATATCAGGAGTTGAAATTGAAGCTGGTTCTGCTGTGATTGTAAATAAACTATCTGTTACAATGTCTGGCTCATTATAAACTGTAAAATTGGCAGTAATACTAGCAACTTTTTTATAACCAGTAGCATAGAATTCTGTCCCCGTAAAATCTGCAGTTACATTAAAGTAATATTCACCTTCAGGGGTAGTTAGATAAGTTGTACTAACAAATAATTCTATCTCACCATTCCCATCTGTTGTTGTACGGGGTGTGCCTGTAGATACATCTCGCAGTTCATAGATTATTCCAATAGTGGCAGGAGCGATTTCTACATCATTACTCTT
>Ga0209636_10008463_pt1 | contig 10476 bp, 11 predicted proteins | sample DeeMarSWOR152_54_FD_187464 | JGI IMG/M metagenome (GOLD analysis project Ga0209636, IMG submission 187464) | Marine sediment microbial communities from White Oak River estuary, North Carolina - WOR-1-52-54 (SPAdes) (version 2) | ecosystem: Environmental > Aquatic > Marine > Intertidal zone >... | reverse complement strand
CCAAACATATTCTCCCTTAACTTGGATGAAAGTTGTTCCCGCTATCAATTCAGCTTCTTTCTCAGTCAAGCCGTCGCTTATGTTGACGCACACGAAGACAGCCATGCTCCTCATACCGTTGACGACAGCCTCGAACTTAGTCACATCTGAAGGTGCTCCTTGGTTTTTTTCAGCCCGTGCGCCTCTGTCTCTTGTAGCCCAAACGTAGGCTATAAAAGAAACGGCGATGGCTGCTATCATTGCCACAACTAGTAGTTTCTTCCTCAATTTCATCACCAAACAAGAAGAAGATCAAAGATGAATTTAGTTCTATGCAATAGAACAAATGTTCTAAGTTTAGAACAGATAGACAATACGTACGCAGTAGCACATCCAGCATGTACTCCGCAAAACCTTTTAGAAGAGAATCTATTTGTAACACCTGTGGAGTTCAAAATAGACCCTAAAACCATATGGCAAATGCCAGGAGAAGAAGTAGTCAAGCTTGTCAGAAGTGGATACTTCGCCAACAGTTCGGGAAAAATCAGATTTTATGCTCCAAGTTTCATGTATTATAAAACTGGGTATTTTCGCTCTTCACCCGCTGCTTTTCCCTCCATTTCTATTACCGGCCGATTCTGCGCCTTAAAATGCAAACACTGCGGCGGAAAAGTCTTGAACACAATGATGCCTGCAGTTACTCCAGAACAGTTGGTTAACTTATGCACACAGCTGAAGCAGAAAGGTGCAAAAGGATGCCTAATAAGCGGTGGATGTCTCCCAGACGGGTCGGTTCCACTTGGCAAGTTCATTGACGCCATCGCTGAGGTGAAGCGAGACCTAGGCTTAACGGTGGTTGTGCACACAGGGGTTATCGAGTTATCTATGGCTAGGAGGCTGAAGGAGGCACGAACAGACGCTGCGCTCATCGACATCATCGGTTCTGACGAAACAATAAAGGAGATTTACCAACTAAACGTGGAAGTTCAAGACTTCGATAGGTCTCTGAAAGCGTTACACGAGTCTGGAATTCCCTTTGTACCCCACGTGCTTGTTGGGCTTCACTACGGCAAGCTTAAGGGCGAGTTTAGAGCGTTACAGATGATTTCAAAATATGAGCCTTCTGCAGTTATTGTTATAGCCCTCATGCCTATACATGGGACTCCTATGGAAAATGTTACTCCTCCAACATCAACTGATATAGCTAAGGTGTTGGCTATGGCTAGGCTAATGATGCCTAACACCCCCCTGGTTTTGGGATGTATGCGTCCAAAGGGCAATAGCAAAGGGGAAATCGATGTTTTAGCTGTTGACGCTGGCGTTAACGCTATCGCGTTTCCAGCGGATGAAGCCATTAAGCAAGCGGAGTCTCTAGGCTTAGAAATTAGTTTTTCATCTTTGTGTTGTTCACAAATCTACGAAGATATTCAGCGTAACTTAGGGAACTTGCAGCTGCCTTAGAAGCCTATTATGAGCGATTCAGTGGATAAAAACATCTGATATAGACCTTATTTTGTCGATGATAATTCTTGAAATCTCTTCCAAATCTGGGGCTTCAATCTGCGTCATTATTCTAATCTGCTGAAGACACCGTAAACTTTTGTTACACCTTCTATTTTCATCCTTTCTTCTTTTGCGAATTTTGCAAGGTTCAAGTAGTCGCCTGTTCCAACCTTTATTAGAACAGAGATTGTAATCATTTGCGGTTCCTCCTTTCCAGAAATACAAACGTAAGAAATTAACGATAATCCATATTTTTTATTAGTAATCAATATGTACGCGTATATGTGCCTCGAAGAGTTATGTGTACGTCGCAAAAAGAAGGATTAGAGGCAGCGTTGAAAGATTTACCCACGCGTTTGTGAAACTTCTTTCTGTTTCCTACTCGTTGATGATGGTTTATGGCTTTGTTTGATGGTTGAAACTTTGTGCAGTTCAGGCCCTGTTTGTTGGAACTTATATGCGTGCGCGCATATACTATTCGAAGTTTGCGAAGTTCACGATAATAAAAGAAAACTAAGGGGTGATCATAAATGGACTTTTCATTTAGCGAAGAAGAGGAATTGTTTAGAAAAGCCGTAAGGGAGTTCTGCACCAAAAATATTGCTCCCAGAATTACGGAAATAGAGGAAAAAGCAAAGATTCACGAAAGCCTCTTTAAGAGTATGGCTCAACTTGGTTTATTCGGCCTCAATGTGTCGTCTGAATATGGAGGCTTTGAGACTAGTTTTATTAATACAGCGATAGCTGCTGAGGAAATAGGATACGCTGATATCAGCCTATCTATCGCCATCTTCCCATTCCTAATCGAGAATTCATTTGCATATATTGTAGACAAATACGGCACTAAACAACTTAAAGAAGAAATTCTACCCAAAATAACAAAAGGTGAAATTCTACTGGGAATCGCTGCAACGGAACCTCACTGCGGCAATGATCTTGCAGCAATGAAAACAAAAGCAAGGATGGAAGACAACCATTACCTCATTACGGGAGAGAAAGCCTATGTCACAGGTGTAGCTGAAATTAAAGAACGTGGCGGCGGGTTCTTAACACTCACGTACACTGCTCCCGAACGAAGATACCGAGGTATAACGTTGCTCTACGTTCCCCTTAATCTTCCAGGAATAGAAACAACCCTATATGGCGCAGTTGGCAAGAGGGGTTCATCATATGGAGGGTTTACACTTGCGGGCGTTAAGGTTCCGAAATACTTTCTTGTCGGAGAAGAAGGAAGAGGCGTCTATCTTGCACTTGAAGGGATTTCAAAGGCGAGAGTTCTAATGTCCATGGCGGCTATTGGCGCGGCTAGGCGTTGCTTTGAACTTGCCATGGATTATGCTAAGCAAAGGATAGTCTTTGGAAAACCTATTGCCTCATATCAGGGAATTCAGTTTCAACTTGCGGATGATTACACGAAATTAGAGGCAGCAAAGTTGCTCACATATAAAGCTGCATCGTTGATTGATAAGGAGGTTAAACGTGAGGTTCCTGCCGCAGTAGCTATGACGAAGTTGTGGGTTCCACACGTTGCCTATGATGCTATTAACCACGTATTGTTATGGTATGGAGCTTACGGATATACAAAGGAATGCCCTATAGAAACTGGACTGAGAGGAGTATTATCTTTATTATCCGGAGCTGGTGGCACAGATAACGCAATGAGATTAATAATCTCTCGACGCTTACTTGGCAAAGAATTCACATGAATATGGAATAATGGTGTTGCCTAATAGAAGGCAAAGAGATTCAGCAGCAACGAATAAGAGAGACGCGCGCATTTCTGATAACATCAAAAATGTTTGTCGAGTGCTCCAGCGACAATTCAAGCTCATTGCCTAACATTTTGCTTAAATCCGGGTTCTCTAAGGACTACTCTGACCCTTCTCGCCTTGTGGTTCTCAACAAAAATGGGGACCTGCCAAGTTAAAAACCGTTTTGAATGTTTATCTCCAGCTTCTCAAGGATCGTTTAAATGCGTTCTCAATGTTATCTTTTAAGGCGGCATATTGGGCGCTTATTCTCTTTACGTCGTGCTTCGCCATTCCTTGTTGTGTTAACTCCTTTTCAAAGGCTTTTCTCGCCTTTCTCACCTTCCAGCCTAGAGTCAACCATATTAGAAACAAGCAGGCCAGTAGCTTAGCTAAAGCGATGCCGCTTCCAAAAATGCCTAGTATGAACCGTAGGCTGCTGATTTTACCCATGATATTCACCTAAAAAAGGAAGAAGAAAACAGACTATTCTTGCTCTTCTTCTCGAAGTTTTTCTGATATCTTCTCTTTGACTAGCTTCTCGATCTCTTTCCCTATTTCTTCTTCCTTCCCGGTTGATATGAGAACTTCTCCCTTTTTGCCTACTCGTTTAAGGATGTCTCCGAGACTTGTGAAAACTCCAATGTAGTCTTCTGTCATCTTGACAGCCACGTCGTCGGGCATTCCGCTGTCTTTAAGCTCCTTATAGAATGCCGCTGCCGCGCGTCCCATGTTTTTGCCTGCTTCCTCTGAGAAAACAGCGCCTATTATGCTCTTTATTAACGCAGGAACTTCGGTGGAAACCGCGCTAAGGATTTGCCTAACTTGTTCTGCCTCTTCGGCAGCTGTCTTTTTCTTTTCGGATTTCTCGATCATTGAATTTCACCTCCAACATATTTGAGTAGAATTTCAATTAACCTTTTTGGAAAGACCTTCTACATGTAATGTATTTGGGGCATTAGTGTGATGGCTTGAGCCTTTCTGTATTCTGCTTCTAGCATTGCTTTTCGTACTGATTTTCCTTCCTTGTAATTCAAAGCAACCACAAAACGTGCTTCACTATTTATCATCTGATTAGTAAATTCAGCCTTGTCTATTATGCCAAACAATCCTGAACTGTACACTCTTGGATTTCCTTTTTTCACATGTCTTTTTCTTAAACCCATCTGTTTCACCGCTAAATTATAAGACTGGACACTTTAGTTTAATATTCTGGAAAAAAGTGGTCAGTTTAATGGTCATCAGTCTCAATCAGTTCGTAGGCATTTCCATAGCCTTCAACTTTTCGAACTACGTTGTCTTTTTCCAGAAGTTTTAGGCGGTCTCTAATAATTCTCCGTGATGCTTTGCCTCTCATGAGTTGCACTTGACGAGTGATAGCAGAAATGTTTAGACGTCCTTTCATGGCGAGGGCTTGAATAATACAGCGCGAAATTTCGTCTTGGGCAATGGGTTTGCGCTTTACGTAAAGTTCAGCGGTTTTCAAGCGACCCAACATTTTCAAAGGCTCACCGTATAGACCTACGCTTGCCCTTACTAGCCGTAGAGAGGTAGCCAACTCTGCATAGTCTGGGTTCCCCAGAATAGCAGCTTCTAAGGTGTCAAGTCTCTTCATAATTAGGTCCAGCTTTTTGCTCAACTCTTCAAGAGCCTCAGCTTTCTTTTCTTCACTCATCAATTGCACACACTAAAGTCGTTAACAATAATTGTAAGCTTCTAATTATTTTAAGCAACCGAATCATTTAACCCTTAAAATTTCTTAACCAGTAAATTAAGGATTTATATATTACATAGAGGAAACCATGAATGGACGAGGGAGTCTAGTGGTTCTCGAGCCGCAGTGGATTATCGTGCTCGTCGCTGGAGGCGCAACCGCAGTCGCCTTTTTCACGCTTTATGCCATGAAGGGGAGGAAAAAGCCTGAGGAAGAAAGCCTGGAGAGAGTGGTTGAAACAAGGGAAAGCTGGCTGCCGTTGAAGCCTCAACGCACAGTAACCCATGAAGAGTCGAAGAAAGCCAAAAAAGAACTGAAAATGTTAGAGTTGGAAAGGGAAATTCTCAGCTACGCCATAAGGCGTCTTTATGAAGCCCAAGCAGAGGGCAAAATCTCAGAGGAAGAACGTGAAAGCTTGGCGCATAGTTATAAAACTAGAATGATGAAAGTTCGAGACTCCATTTCAAAAAGTGAATCTGTTGTGGCGCTGCAGGAACTCGAAGCCATGCAGGAAGATCTCATCAAACTTTTCAGCGAACGCTTCGATGAACTGGGCGAGAAGGTTGAGGAATTAAGAACACGTCTTGAAGTGGAACCAGTAAAGGAAGTGCCAATTCCAGCTCCGACACCTAGAGCGCCAGCACCGTCAGTAAAGGAGAAAAGGAAAGTTCGAAAGCGACCTGGGGCTCCGCGTAAAACCGAGGCTGAAAAAAGAATTGAAGAAATTAGGGCAGAAGTGGAGAAGGTTTTAGAAAGGCTGGAACAAATTGAAGTTGAAAGCTAAAGGTTCAAGCTGGATAAAGCAAGCAAAAAAGAGAGCAGCGTTAGAAGCAGTAAAACACGTAAAAGACGACTACACAATTGGACTTGGAAGTGGCAGCACAGCAGCCTACGCTATTAAAGAAATAGGAAAAATAACCCGACAAAAAAACTGGCAGATTCTCGGAGTGCCAACATCCTATCAAGCCATGCAGCTAGCTACTCAATGCGGCATTAAGATAACAACTCTTCAAGAGCAACCACAGCTCAACCTCACAATTGATGGCGCAGACCAAATTGATAAAGAGTTAAATTTGATTAAAGGAATGGGCGGCGCGCTTACACGAGAAAAAATTGTGGCTTCAGCATCTAAACTTGTTATAATTGTAGCTGACGAAACCAAATTGGTGAAAAAGCTAGGTATGAATCATCCTGTGCCAGTTGAAGTACTGCCTTTTGCTACGTCCACGATTAAGTTGAAAATTCGGAAAATGAAGGGAAAGCCGCGTCTGCGAAAAACCAGCGGAAAAGTCGGCCCTCTCGTTACGGATAACGGCAATTTTATTCTGGACGCGGATTTTGGACCAATAGATGCTCCCAGCGAACTAAATTTTCAACTTAAATCTATTCCAGGCGTGGTTGAAACAGGCATATTCGCTGGCATTGCAGACATCGTCTATTTAGGCACAAAGAACACTGCTCGAAAATTGAAGAAAAGATGATTCAAAACTGTAAGCAATTTTGAGGCAGACGGGATGCAGTATAACATGACAGAAAAAGAGAGATAACAAGGTGACAGTGACTTTTGGCAGTTAGTGATTTCTCAAACTTTGCTCGGTTGTTTCCTTAAGGCATCAACGGTGGCTGCTCCTAGTGTTAAAGCAAATATTAGTGACCATATGGCTACGGTTCTTACAATATCGTTGGGAATAGCAAGTAGGAAACAAAAGAGAAACCAAAAACCAACTATTGACGTCGGTACGCTCATAACAATCCAGAATTCTTTCCAAGTGTAGATGGTGAGCAAATCCTTAAGCCATTCGAACAACGCATTCACTCGCCATGTTTTAATATAATTTTACACTAAGATACCTTTATCTTTTTCTGATCATCTTCGTTTTAAGAGTAATCACTTTTCACTAGAGATAAAAATCATGGAAGAATAGGTACCTCGACACCCGCATGCTCAATGTAACCGTTTAGAAATGGGCTTTAAAAGATGACTAAAGACTATGTACAAGTATGCCGCCTTTCCCTTTGGAATCTGGGAAGCAAGGTAACAGTCTATTCTTAAAGTCTTCAACAAGTGACGGAACAAGTTTTGATTCAATTCATTGATTCTGGAAAGCCTTCTCACAACAACACATGTTATTAAAACATTTCTTTTTTATCTTTTTGAGAGAATAGTAAACACTTGCATGAGATAGAATTATGTAGACCCTACCGATTTGCCTTAAAAATATGCGATTTTGGCGCAACAACCACATCTTGAAAGAGGTTTTTCTCACTTTTTATTTTTCAAGTTAAAGATTCTAAAATGATGAACATAAACTGGTTTAAGATCAAGGCATTGCTTGAGGTAGGCTTCGAATACGTCTGCGAGAAAGATGATCTCCAGTTCTTCCGCAAACGAAAATAGACCCAACTAAAAATGGAAAAAAACTACTAAAACAATGTTTTTAGCTTTAAAACCGTTTTGCTAAAAATGCTTATACAAAGCCATTGCTAATACGATACCTACAAAAGTGGTCTACTGTCACGACTGCAACAAAAATTGGCTTTGAGAAACGCTGTGTTTGAGGTTTGTTGGATGTGTGGAATATTCGGTTGTGTTCTAAAGAACGGTGAAGTTGCGCCTCTGATTCATGCAGCATTAAAGAGGCTGGAATACAGAGGTTATGACTCGGTAGGAGAAGCAACAATTCATGAAGGCAAGCTTTACGTGAAGAAAGACGCTGGCAAAATCGATGATGTTCATGCCTTGCTTAATCTTGATGACCTCTTAGGCAAAATAGGAATTGGGCACACTCGATGGGCAACTCACGGAGCCCCATACAAAGTGAACGCTCACCCTCATACAGATTGCAAAGAAGAGCTGGCGGTTATTCATAATGGAATTATCGAAAACTTTGCGGAGCTTCGGAAAGATCTGGAAGACCGTGGACACCTTTTTAGGTCTAAGACAGACACCGAAGTGATTGCTCATCTCATTGAAGAAAAGCTTGGAGAAGGCTTAGGACTAATAGATTCCGTACGTGAAAGCGTCAAGCGATTAGAAGGCTCCTATGCTATTGCAGTCATCTCAGTAAAGGAGCCCGACAAAATAGTTTGCGCCCGAAATGAAAGTCCCCTCGTATTAGGACTCAACGAAGACGCTGTTTTTTGTGCATCTGACATTCCAGCATTTCTACCATTGACAAACAAGGCGATTATAGTTGAAAACGGTGAACTCGTCGTTCTCAATCATAAAGGATACGAAATTCGTAAACTTGCCGATTGGAGCATTGTGCTTAGACAGCCAGAAATAATTGATTGGAGTCCGGTAATGGCGGAGAAGCAGGGATACCTCCACTTTATGCTTAAAGAAATCTATGAGCAGCCTCAAACAGTTAGAAACACATTGCGGTTGCAAGACCAGTATTTGGAGTTAATGACAGCCTTCTTAGACCGTGCTGGAGAAGTCTTCCTCGTGGCATGTGGAACATCCTATCACGCTTGTCTAGCCGCGTCTTACATGTTCTCAAAACTAGCGTTTTTGGCGACTCACCCGATAATTGCATCTGAATTTATTGAGCAACATGGAAGAGCGGTTAATATAGACAGCACCATACTATTTTTGAGTCAATCTGGTGAAACAGCTGATACGCTTGCTGCAGTGGATCACGCGAGGCTGCGGGCGGCAACTGTTCTTGGATTAACCAACGTTATTGGTTCCACCCTAACCCGTGTGGCTCGTGTCTATGTTTGCCAACAGTCTGGTCCAGAAATAGGAGTAGCTGCCACAAAGACCTTCACTTCACAGCTTTCTGTGCTTGCTCAACTTGCCTTACGAACCGCAAAGAAGAGAGGAAAAGTTTCCCATACGGAAATAGAGTTTCTTGAGGAGAAACTGGAGCAAATTCCTGATGTTGCTGAAAACTTGCTGAAAACTCAAAGTGAGAAGATAAGGCAGTTAGCTAAAAAGTACAGCGACAAAGGATGCTTCTTCTTTTTAGGGCGAGGAATAAGCTATGCCACTGCTCTTGAAGGAAGACTTAAACTATTGGAGATTGCCTACGTTCCTTCAATTGCTTATCCAGCTGGCGAAAGCAAGCATGGACCAATCAGCCTTATCGAGCCTGAGTTCCCAGTGATTTTCATTTGCCCAAAAGATGACACTCACAAGACTATTTTGAGCAACATTATGGAAATGAAAGCCCGTGGCGCTTCTATCATAGCTATCATCGAAGAGGGAGATGAAGAAATCAAAAGGTTTGTAGACGATTACGTTGAGGTGCCGAAGGGCGTGCCACAAATTCTCTCTCCAATCTTATATGTTATTCCGCTGCAACTCTTTTCCTATTATATGGCTATTGAACGGGGACACAACCCTGACATGCCCAGAAACCTAGCGAAGTCTGTAACAGTGAAATAACAGATACCTGTGCAAAAGCGTATTTTGTTCAATAAACAAAGACCTAGACGATTTCACCCTTAAAGAAAAAGTTATTTGTAACACAATGAATCTAAGATGAACTTCTTAACAAGTGCTCTCAAAGAGCAAAGTCTTAAGCATGGGTTCTCTCTGTTATTATTTTGAGGAGGGAAAATGGAAAACAGGGCTTGGAAACAGCTCATTCAAAGTCTAATCAGTCAGCGTATTCTTCGGTCGCCACAGGTGATTTGTGCATTACGCAAGGTTTCTAGGGAGCAGTTTATACCTGAAAGATTGAAGGCTTATGCGAATGTGGATTCTCCGTTCCCGATAGGGTTTGGGCAGACGATTTCGGCGCCACACTACTAGGCATAGATGCGCCTAGTTGGGCGAAACATGGTTTCCATAATGAATGAAGCCCTCGAGTTAGAAGCAGGTCACAAAGTGTTGGAGATAGGCGCTGGTTCAGGTTGGCACGCTTCAACCATAGCAGAGATTGTAGCTCCATCCGACATGCCAAAAGAAGGGTGGGGACACGTGTACACCGTGGAAATCATTAAGGGACTAGCCGGATTCGCTCGAAAAAACGTTGAAGGGGCAGGCTACAGCGACCGGGTCACAATTATTCATGGAGACGGCTCTCAAGGCTACGCTGAAAAGGCTCCTTACGACCGTGTTTTGGTAACTGCCGCAGCGCCTGATATTCCTAAGCCCTTAATTGACCAGTTAAAAACCGGCGGAGTTTTGATTATTCCAGTTGGAGGACTTTATCTTTATCAAACTTTGTTTAGAGTTCGTAAGGTGGATAACAAAGTTGTTAAGGAAAACTTGGGCGGTGTGGCTTTTGTTCCTTTAACAGGCAAGTATGGGTACAGAATTTAACTTGCAAAACACTGTTTGAAATTATGCGGTGAAGAACATTTCTCAAAACGAGAAAAATGAAGACAATCTAATACTTACAGTTTGTCGATACCCAATTGACAAGTGTATTTGCTGTCCTGAATGTGGATATTATTGTCTCTGAAAACCGAACAATGAAATGTTTCCTAGGAAGCGCTTCCAAACCATGCTTCCAAAGTTGTTTTTCCCTTAATCTTACGCATGCCAGCGGTTATTTTCTCTTGGGCTTTGCGAACTCT
>Ga0209636_10008461_pt1 | contig 10477 bp, 8 predicted proteins | sample DeeMarSWOR152_54_FD_187464 | JGI IMG/M metagenome (GOLD analysis project Ga0209636, IMG submission 187464) | Marine sediment microbial communities from White Oak River estuary, North Carolina - WOR-1-52-54 (SPAdes) (version 2) | ecosystem: Environmental > Aquatic > Marine > Intertidal zone >... | reverse complement strand
CATCTGGTTTACCGGTGTCGATATTTATACCAAATGAACTACCCAACTCAGTTTCGTGTTTGGACCTTAATTCAACTATTAAATCTACAGGGTTATATCCCGCATTTTCTACTAAAGTTTTTGGAATTATCTCTAACGCATTGGCATAGATTTCAATTGCTAATTGTTCTCTTCCTCCTATTGATCTAGCATATGCTCTTAACCGTTTTGCGAGTTCAATTTCAGAAGCGCCACCACCTGGTAATATAAAAGGTAGTTCAATCGCAGCTTTAACTACTGATAATGCATCATTTAGCATTCTTTCTGCTTCGTCAACTACATGTTCTATTCCTGCTCTTATTAATATACTTACTGCTTTTGGATGTGCACACTGTGAAATGAATATCATGTTATCATCACCTACTTTCTTCTCCTCTACTTTTCCGGCTTCTCCTAAGTCGTTTTCGCTAATTTCAAAAATATTATTTATTATTTTTGCATTAGTAGCTCTTGCTAATTTCTCCATATCTGATTTCTTGACTCTCCTTGCAGTTAATATTCCTTCTTTTGCTAGAAAGTTTTGTGCTTTATCATCAACTCCTTTTTGACAAAAAACTACATTAGCATTAATTTCTTTTAATTTAATTACCCTATTCTTGAGCATATTTGCTTCTTCTTCAAGAAATTTATTAATTTGATCAGGGGTTTGAACACGGATTTCAGCATCAAATTCAGTTTTTTCCACTTCTAATGAGGAGTCGATTAATGCAATCTTAGCATTTTTAACTATTTTTGGCATCATTGGATGAACAACTTCTTTATCAACGATAATTCCATCTATAATATTAGTATCTAAGAGACTTTTTCCTTCTTTTTTAATTATTTGAATTTGGTCTAAATCAGCCATTAACGTACGTCCACGTTCTTCTTTAATCTGACTTACAGCTCTAACAGCAATATCTGCAAAATGAGATTTTAAACCAGCGATTAATTTACTATTCATTGAGGTTTCTGCAACTTTCATTAATGTATCTGTATCATTAATATCAATTTTTGTTGCTAATTCTAGGAGTAAATCTTTACTTTTGAGTAACGCTTTTCTATAACCTCTGAAAATAATTGTTGGATGAACTGATTGCTCCATTAATTCTTCTGCAAGATTTAATAATTCTCCTGATAATACCACACTTGTAGTAGTTCCATCTCCAACTTTATCATCTTGAGTTTTAGCTACTTCTACTATCATTTTAGCAGCAGGATGTTCAACATCAATAGTGTCTAAAATCGTTGCTCCATCATTTGTTATAGTGACATCTCCTAAAGAATCAACAAGCATTTTGTCCATACCTTTTGGTCCTAGGGTAGTTCTTACAGCTTCAGCAACTGCTTTAGCAGCGGCTATATTATTTTTTTGGGCGTCCTTTCCCCGCTTTCTTTCAGTTCCTTCTTTTAGTATAAGGATTGGAACACCAGATAATTGTGCCATCTCTTATTCACTTTTTGATTTGTTCATGAAAAAATTTTATTTATATAGATCTCTAAGTCATAAAATTAAAAAAGTTTACGAAAAATATTTTATCCTTTTATTTTTGGCTTTTTTAAAATTTATAGGTGTTTTTAAAATTAAAAAGTAAGATAAGGATAAATTATTCAATTATGTTCTCTATTGTACTTTTCTTCTGGTTTGCATTAATATCTTTCTGTGTAAATTTTGTATTCTATACCTATAAAAGAAGAAAATATTATTTAAATCGAATTAAAGTTTTGATTTTTGTGGCTTTGTTATGTACAACGATAACCTTAATTGTTAATTTACCGTTTTTTATCACCAACAATTCTAATTTATTTATTGATAAAGAACATGGTTACTTTATCCCAACGATTATATTCAATTTAGCTAATATATTATATAGTGCTTCAGTTATTCTTTTTTTACTAAGTTTTTTAGAATTCGATGAAAGAATCATAGATCTTGAAAACCCTGTACAGCTTAATAATAGGAAGGGTAATATTCCTATTGGAATAATTTTAAAAGGAAAGGCTAAAAAGCAAAAGTTTCACCTTGCTTTAAAAGACCTTGAGAAACATATGTTTATATGTGGTGCAACTGGTAAGGGGAAAAGTAATTTTCTTCAAAATTTTTTAATTAATTTTACAAAAATTTATAAAATTCCCTTTTTTCTGGTTGAATTTAAAGGAGAATATCATTTTCTTCAAAAAAAAATTGAAAATGTTCTTATTTTATGGCCGGGTGAGAATTTTTCAATAAATATATTTAATCCTGGACAAGTAAATCCAATAATACATGCTGAAAGAGTATTTGATATTTTAAAAAGCGGAAAATTGATAGAAGAAAATTCTGAATTTTCCCCGCAAATGGAAAAGGTTTTAGTCGAAATTTTAGTAAAAGTATGTCAAAGTAAAGATTTTCAAAATTGGAAAGGATTCGAATATTTTTGTCAAGAATATCTTAAAAACAATAAAAATCTAATTCCTTTGTTAAGCCAGACTCTGATAAATATTAAAAACAGAATCAGAAGATTTTCAGTTGGTCCATTAAGAAATTTATTTGAAAATAAAAATGAAATTAAAATGAATGATTTATTTACTAAAAATGTGCTATTAGATCTTAGTTCAATCATACGTTTAGGTGGTGAGAAAGAGGATGCTCTTTTCTTTCTAAATATGATTTTAAAATACTTATGGGATAAAAATTTAACTAAAGGGGCGTATGATTTCAAGGTTATTCAACATATTACGATTATAGAAGATGCTCAATATTTTGGTCCACAAGATTTAATGAAGAAGAATAAATTAACAACATATCTAGAAGATATAGCTTTATTACAAAGGGGTACCGGGGAATGTTTAATAACCTTAGCTACACGCCCAAACATAAGTAAAGAAATATTAGCTAATAATGGTGTTGTTCTTACCTTTAAAAATCATATTGAAAAAGATATTATGTGTGATTTATTAAATATAAATATTAAAAATAAAAACTTTTTATCAATTTTGGAAGAAGGGCAATGTATAATAAGAACAAATTCAATTAAAGAACCATTCTTATTAAATATCCCCTTAATTAAACAAGAATCATTACCCATTTCGGAAATTAAGAAAAATAATGAAATTATTTTAAAGAAAGCGCAATAAAGTTTTGCTCCTATCTCCAAAACAAAATTAAATTGCATTCGAGATATTCTTCAAAAAGCCATAAAGAGATTTAAAAACATATTCTCGAATAATTCAATAAATAACTATGATAATTCAATAGAGTTAGAAAATACTCATCCTCAAAACTACTCACAAATAGTCTACACTTCTGATTTAGAGAGCAATGTATCTAAAAAAAATATTGAATTAGAGTCATATAGCAAATATTTTTTATGTAAAATATATCTTTTTTATTCATTTGATACTATTTTTGGAAAGATCAGTTATTCTGAACCCTATATTTTATTAAATATTAATTGTTTTTTCATAGCATTAACATGAGATTAACTGAAAGAATTCAAGTGAAATATTCATTCGAATTATCAAAGTTATGTCATTTAGCTAAAAATCTGTATAATTTAGCTAATTGGTATGTTAGACAGGATTTTTTCAATTTAAATAATCTTTTGACCTATTATGATTTAGATTTTATTTTAAAAGATAAAGAGGCTTATAGGAATTTACCTTCTCAAGCTTCTCAGCAAATATTAAGGCTCATAATTAGAAATTGGAACTCATATTTTAGAGCATTAAAAGAATATAACCGAAATTTCAAGAAATTTAAGAAAAAACCCAGAATCCCTCGTTATAAAAAGAAAAATGGGGAATCTGTAGTATTTTTCACTAATCAACAATGCAGGATAAAACAAGGATATTTACAATTTCCAAAAAGAGTAAATATTTACCCAATTCAAACAAGAATTACAGAAAAATTAAAAGAAGTAAGGATTATCCCTTTAGGAGTAAAATATAAAATTGAAATTGTATATGAAAAAGAAGAACAGGAGTTAGAATTAAATCAAAATCATATTTTAGCAATTGATTTAGGATTGAATAATCTCATAACTGCTGTAAATAATAATGGATGCAGACCATTTATTATTAAAGGTGGGATTGTAAAATCTGTAAATCAATATTATAACAAGCAACTAGCATATTATAGGAGGATTGAAAACAAGAAAGGCAATTTTAATGATACAAAACGAATTCAAAAACTCCATTTACTCAGGAACAATAAACTTACAACCATATTTCATCGAATCTCTAAGAGTATAATTGAATATTGCACTTTAAATACCATCGGAACAATTGTAATAGGATATAATAAAGAATGGAAGCAGAAGATTAATATAGGAAAAAAAAATAATCAGAAATTTGTGCAAATCCCTTTTTTGAAATTAGTAAGACAGATCGAATATAAAGCTCACTTAAAAGGAATTCATGTCTTAACCGTCAATGAACATTATACTTCTAAGTGCTCATTCCTAGATAATGAACCAATTGGAAACCATGAAACCTATATTGGAAAAAGAATTTCTAGAGGTCTGTTCAAAACCTCCAAAGGTATTGTACTCAATGTTGATGTAAATGGAGCATATAATATAATGAAGAAAGCATTCCCAAATGCCATTTCAGTTGATGGGATAGAGGCATTCGGACTGATGCCACAAATAATACAACAAAACATTGTTGATACTATTATTTGAAATAAAATGAGTACAGTTTTACTCATTTTAATGGTCTCCTCATCATTGGCTAAAATTAGATATATTCTAAGTTCTAAAAAAATATAGAATTAATATTATTCCAAAGATCAGGAGCTCCTTTTACACTAAACTTTTCTTTATAATAGTCTTAAGGAGCTTTAGAAGTTATCATCTCAATTTTAAGCAACGATAGGGAGTTTTATTATATATTAGTAGTGAATAAACCTCGTTGTTAATTCTTAGAGCCGATGAATATACAGATAACTGAAATATTATTTATGGAGTTTAATTATAAAACTATTATACTATTGATATATATATCAAACTAAAATAATGCTATCAAATATATTTTATTAGTTTAACACTTAGGAGGCTTAAATATGATAATTGAAAGCCCATTCAATGGAACAGTACCAAAAATACATCCTACTGCTTTTATTGCTCCAGATGTTGTAATAATTGGTGATGTAGAGATAGGTGCATATACAAATATATGGTTTGGGGCCAAAATTCGTGGAGATTGGGGAAAAATTATTATAGGTGAAAATACAAGCATTCAAGAGAATGTTGTTTTACATTCTAGACCTAATGAAATTTGTAAAATTGGTAATAATGTAAGGTTAGGGCATGCGTGTATGTGCCATGGAGCTTGTACCATTGGAGATTATTCTTTAGTGGGGATTCAAGCAACTGTTTTACGTGGAGCTAATCTTGGAAAGGGTTCTGTTCTAGCGGGAGGTTCAGTTTTAAAAGATAAAACAAAGGATTTTAGCCTTTATGCTGGAATACCAGCAATTAAAAAGAAAGAATATCGTAATAAGAATTTAAATGAATTTAGTGCAAATCTTTATGTCGAAAATGGTCAAAAATTTAAAAAAGCAGGTTATGGACAAAAAATTCCAGATGAATACCTGATTAAGGATTAAACAAATTTATCATAATCTAAATTGTGAGATTCTAGAATTTTTTTAGTCATTTCTTTAAAACTATGAAGTATATTTATATTCTCCTTTGCAGATGTCTTTATGAAATCTTTTTCGTTGTGTTTTGCGAGAAATCGTTCAATTATTAATTCATCAATTTTTTGTTTCTTGGTAGCACTTTCAACTAAATCAAGTTTAGTTCCAACAAGAATTTTTGGGCGTTCTTGAAGATTATGTTCTTTTAATTGATCATACCACCAATCTAATTTGATTAGTGTTTCTAATCTTATTAACTCAAAAATTAAAAATATACCATTCGCTCCCTCAATGTAATAATCAAATAATCTTCTAAATTGTTCTTGACCACCAAAATCCCAAATAGTATGCCTTACAAATGTTTCTTCACCTTTGACTATGATTGGGATGTCGAATGTATAAAAGTCTATTCCGATAGTCAATTTAGTATTAACATCAAAAGTATCAAAACATAATCTTCGAGCAATACACGTCTTTCCTACAGCTCCACTGCCAATCAAACAAATTTTAAATACATATGTAGGTTTTTCTTCTTCATCAAAAACCAATTCTATCTCACATTTTTATTTTTAATGTCGCTTTTTTTTGAATTTGTATAATTATCCTCGTATTATTTTAAGGAATCTAATTCATTATAAAAAAAATCTAATATTTATAAATATTACAAAAATTACTATAAATTTTAGCAATTGAGAATTTAAATCTTAAAATAAATCTCAAAAAATCCACATTCTTTTCTTTATCATAATTAATAATATATATGAATAATAATCAATTTTTTTGTTTTACTTTCTTTTATATATTTTTTTATTCCATAGAAATCAAATAAAATTCGTGTTAACCCATTAAATATTGAAGTAAGCGAAAATAACAGGAGTATTAGAAAATTTTCAAGATTAGGAAAAACCATAACTATTAAAGAAAAGATAAGAGTTATGACACCAACAATTACTAGTAAAATACGATTCTCTTTCTTGTATTTATCAGTAATTATTCCAATTATAATTCTAGCAATTCCAATTAAAAATAATATGAGCCCATAAATATTAATAAAAACTATTTGTGAGAAGCTTGGATTAAAAATTGAGACTATCAATACTACTATACTAATTGGGATAGCGATAAATCCCGTTATGAATTTGGTTATAATCCCATATTTATTTAACTTTTTATTAAAAATTGCATTCAATAATCTTCCAATTCCAGAAAAAAGAATCGCTATTAAAAAATCGTGATTAAAATAATAAAAGCTATCTGATGATATACAATCACCAAAATTGATAAATTAATTACTAATAAACCAATCAAAAAAATTTATAATGCCTAGGGTTCTCTTCTTTAAAGGAATCACCTATTTTAATTTCGAGATTCATGACTATAAAATATTATAAATAATTTTCATTATAATCTTTTTTTTATTTCCGTTCTTAATACCAAGAGAAAAATATTAGATGACTAATTTACTATTAGATTCTTTCTAATCTTTTAAAAAAAATTTTCCTTCAATTCATGGGACAAAATGGAATATCATCCAAGAGATTTCTGTAATTAGTATTTTCCCTTAATTTCCGTGAAAATAATTACAAACTAGCTAATTAGATACAAAATATTTAAATATGAATGTTATTATATACATTCATGCATTTAAATTAGACAAATTTAGTTTAGTTATGAAAAAATTAGGAAAAGGGGTGTAGGTAGTAGTTTTCGGTTTAGGGGTTGTTTCCACTTCGGGGTTAACCTTTCTTTTTTAATTGAAATTACAAATCCAAAAGACATTGAGGAGGGCATTAATAAAGAAAATCCATATTAAATTTTAAAAGTTATTAAATAAAGAATGTCAATAGACTAAAATTGAATAAAATGTATGAATTCATATTTAAAGTTGTTATTTTCGGTGATTCTGGTTGCGGGAAAACCACGTTAAGACAGAGATTTATAACAAACATTTTTGAATCCAATTGTTATAAGACAATTGGGGTTGACTTTCAGACTAAGGAACTAAATTTAGATGGAAAAGAAGTAAAATTAATGATATGGGATTTTGCAGGGGAAGAAAGATTTCGTTTTATATTTCCTCAATACATTTATGGGGCAATGGGGGGTATCATAATGTATGATATATCTGATTACTCTTCTTTTTCTCATATTAAAGAATGGCTTTCAGTAATAAATGAAACGAACCAAAAATTTCCTATTATCTTAATTGGAGGGAAATCTGATTTAGAAGATTTTAGAAAAATTCCTCAAAGAGAAGGTCAAAAAGCTGCTAAATCGTTAGATCTGAATGACTTTATTGAATGTTCTAGCAAAAATGGTGAAAATGTTAAAGAATCATTCGAACTATTAACAGGCATTATGCTAAATAGAATGGAAATCTAAAATGCTAAAATTCAAGATATTAGAGTATTAATCTATTTACTTAATTAAAAGGTTAATCCCCTTTAATTCTTCTAAGTTTGAAATTTTTAATGAAGGTTCCAAATTTTCTCTGAAGAAGATTGTAAATAAGTGTAGAAAGACGCTTTAAAAATATTTATTAGGAATATTAAAGATGAATTAACCTTGATTTATTATATTTTAAATTTTGAGAAAAATTATTCTTTTATTTACTTTTGATATGACAAAATTAAATTGAGCAATCGGATAATTTTTAATTTTGAGATAATAATTCTATTAAAGCTCGAGGAATTTCTTTATAATCATTGACTGCATAAAAATTCCCTCTTCCGGCTTTAGCAATCTCTCGACACGTTTCAATACCTCGATCGGCATCATTTTCTGCAGGCATTCCAATGACATGAAGCTTAGGAAAGGTTTTTGCTAAATTAAGAGGATTATCTCCACGATTATAATTTCCATCGGTAATTAATATACCAAAACGACTTTTTCTATTATCTTTTATTTTATTTAGTTCTTTTAATCCCTTTTCCAAGCCAATGGAGATATTTGTAAATCCAGCAGCTTCTGAGTCTAAAATATCATCAATTATAGAAACAATGGGCTTTTTCTGATTAATTTTTTTCATGACCATTGCTGTAGAGTTAAATAAAACAATAGCATAATCTTCTTTTTCCATATTATAAGCTAATACTGACGTTGTGAGAGCTGCATTTAACAGTAAACGTCCATACATACTCCCACTTGTATCTAATATTAATACTATTTTCCTTTTTTGTCTTTTTCTTTCTATTCCATAAATATCCTGATAATTTAAATTATTGTTATAAATTTTAAGAGGATTATGTTGGATTGTCTCATCCATACTAAATTCAGGCATACTAATTTGATAGTATGGAACAGTCTTCTTGAATTGACCTCTTATTCCTCTACTTGCAATCTTTAAAGATAATTTTAAAATACTTTGTCTAGCTAATCTACGAAAAATTGTTTTATATTTTGCCGAAATGGGGCGTCTTATAAAAAAGTATACTTCAGGCATAAAATCTCCTGAATCTTGAGCTTTTTCCGCAAAAAACTTTACACTCTCATCGCAATTTAAAGCATCAGTAGCAGCATATACATTTGCTTTTAATAAGCCCATTAAAGCTTCAATGTTTTTATATTCAATTGCTAGATATGTTAAATCTTTGATTTGTTTGTAATCTAATGTATTAGCAAGATGTTTGTAATAATCAGGTTTTTTTCTTTTTTTTCTTATTATTTCGTATTCTAGAATTTCTTTATCAGGTCGACTTTCAGTAAGTCTTACATGCAGTCGCTTCTCAATCTCTTCAGATTCATCCTTAGAGAAATCATTGATTATTGAAAATCCAATTTATTTAAAACGGCAAGAACAATGTTGGTGATTACTTCCTTTTTAGATTGAGTTAATCCATCTTCAAGTTCGATTTTATTATACAATGCCATTACTGCGGCTTCTACCCAATATTTACTGCTATTGTCGTTATTATACTGACTTATTAAGGTCGCTAAATCTATTGCACCTCTAATAGAACTTCCTCTACGTATAGAAGTAGTTTCTCTTGTTAACTGTATGATATTTTGAGAAATAGTTGCTATTTTGTTTGCATTATCATTATTTAAGTTGGCTTCTTGTTTAATAATTAGAAGTTCCTCTTCTGGTTTTTGATAATTTAAATTAATCCATATAAATCTATCTTTTAAAGCTTCCCCTAATACTGTAACTCCAACATGGGCAGCAGGGTTTTGTGTTGCGACAACAAAAAAGTCTTTATGAGCTTTTATTGTTTTTAATTTAGGAATCTCAAGGATACCTTCATCTAAAGATGTTAAAAGTGAATTTTGAGTACTTTCGGGCATTCTATTTATCTCATTTATAAATAGACATCCACCATTCATCATAGCTAAGGCTAATGGCCCATATTTATAAGAATCCTCAATATAACCTTTTGCAATAACAAGAGGAGGATCAAAATATCCAACAAGATTATGAGGCAGTAATTCTTCGCTACAATCTATTCTATAGAAATTAGAATCACTAGAACTATAGTATTCAGCAACAGCTTTAGCTAACGTGGTTTTTCCCACACCAACATTTCCTTCTAATAATATATTCTTTCCTACTGCATGAGCTAAAATGACTTGTCTTAATTCTTCTGTTCTTCCAATGATTTTATATTTATCTTGTATTTCTTTTACAATACTGGTTATATCAACCATATTTATGAAAATTAATGATTTCTAAAATAATTTTCCATTAGAAAGCTGTTTAATTGAAGTAGGTATTTTTATTAAAACACATAAACATCTCAGAATATTAAATCTATCGCAAGACTGATTGCGGATTAATTTACAAATTAAAAAGTTAAAATTCTTCAGATTAAATTTATAAAAAATTATATAGAAACGTGT
>Ga0209636_10008459_pt1 | contig 10478 bp, 12 predicted proteins | sample DeeMarSWOR152_54_FD_187464 | JGI IMG/M metagenome (GOLD analysis project Ga0209636, IMG submission 187464) | Marine sediment microbial communities from White Oak River estuary, North Carolina - WOR-1-52-54 (SPAdes) (version 2) | ecosystem: Environmental > Aquatic > Marine > Intertidal zone >... | reverse complement strand
ATGCTCACTGGCTTTTCTAATGTGGGTTTCTCTACGAATCCTTGAATTCTTCCTTCTTTATCAAGATTGGCTAGCCCCACTCTGACTGTAAAGCCGGATGCTAGGGCAATTGTAGTTGAAGACTGTTTATTTTTGTGATAACATTGTAGGTCTTGTAGATTCATGTTTGTGAGGATGTCTCCATAATAGACAAGAAGGGTATCGTTTGTGTCTATCTTGCCTTTCCTGAAAGCAGTCAGCACAGAACCTGCTGTACCCTTTAACGGTTTTTCATCGTGAATATAGGAGATGTTTACGTTGAATCTTGAGCCCTTGTCAAAATAATTAACGATTTGCTCCGCCTTGTAATTAACAAGAAAAGATAAGTCTTTGATTCCATGGAATCTGAGGAGCCGTACCACATATTCCAGCAATGGCTTTTGCTTCGGTCCTATGGGAATCATTGTTTTCTGGAAGTAGTAAGTGATGGGTCTTAGTCTTACGCCAGGTCCACCACAGAGAACTAATCCTTTAACATTATTCATGTTGAGCCCAGTAAATAAGAAAGGGGCAGAAAAAAGAAATAATTCTTTCTCTCTCTGGACTACTCTTCCTTCTCTTCTTCTGCTTTCTCTTCGGTTTCAATCTCTTCTAGAGGCCTCGGTGGAGGGGTTGTCGCCATTGTCCAGCCGATCCAAGCTCCAATAAACAGCACAACAAGGAATGCTATGAGTACTGGGATTGCAACGAGCCAGAGTCGGATGTCTGGAGGGGGTATGACATTGAACAATGAAAGAAATTCAGTTGGGAAGAAGAGAGTTATTACGTATCCGATTGCAACAATTACGCAAACTATGAAAATGAGTCCGCCGATGCCTTGATCTTTGCTTACCATTCGATTTCACCACAGTCTAGCCATGTTGTTTATAACCCTATTATAAATTTTGTCATACACTTGGATCCTAAATGGTTCCGGTCTCCCATGTGGCAATGTATCTCTTCTGTTCTTCTGTGAGCGTGTCAATCTCTACTCCCATAGCCTTTAACTTCAAGCTTGCTACAAGGTTGTCGATTTCTTTTGGAACTTCGTAGACTTTTGGTTTCATTTTACCTTTTTGTGCTATGTATTTGACGCATAAGGCTTGATTTGCGAAGGACATATCCATAACTTCTGATGGGTGTCCCTCTGCTGCTGCAAGGTTTACAAGTCTTCCTTTAGCTAACAAGTAGAGTTTCTTTCCGTTTTGAAGAGAGTATTCTTCTAGGTTGGGTCTGATGGTTCTTTTTGAAGATGTTATGCTTTCTAGGTCAGGTATGTTGATTTCAACGTTGAAGTGGCCACTGTTGGCTAGAACGACATTGTTTTTCATTTTTAGCATATGTTCTTTCCGAATTACGCTGATATCTCCAGTGGTTGTGACGAATATGTCGCCTATTAAAGATGCCTTATTCATGGAGGTTACGCGGAAACCATCCATGACTGCTTCAAGTGCTTTCACGGGATCTACTTCAGTAACGATTACGCTTGCGCCCATGCCTTTTGCTCTCAAGGCGATTCCTCTGCCGCACCACCCGTAACCGCATACTACAAGGTTCTTTCCAGCCAGCAGTAGGTTTGTGGCTCGGATTATTCCATCTATCGTACTCTGTCCTGTTCCGTAGCGGTTGTCGAAGAGGTGTTTTGTGTAGGCGTCGTTTACTGCTATGATTGGATATTTTAGGGCGCTTGCTTTTTCCATTGCCCGTAAGCGTACAACTCCAGTCGTTGTTTCTTCGGTGCCACCCTTAATCTTCTCTAAGGCTTCTTTTCTTTTCACATGGACAGTACTTACTAGATCAGCCCCGTCGTCTATGGTGATTACGGGTTTGTGGTTGATGACCTTGTTGATGCACCAGTAGTATTCTTCGGTGGTTTCGTTTCGCCAAGCATATACGTTGATTCCTTGTTCTGCGAGTGCTGCGGCTACTTCATCTTGGGTTGATAAGGGGTTGCATCCGCAGAGAGCGATGTCGGCTCCACCAGCGGCAAAGGTGTTCATGAGAACGGCTGTTTCTTTTGTAACGTGTATGCACGCTCCTATCACGAAGCCTCTAAGGGGTTTTTCTTTTTCAAATTGGTGTTTGATTTGGTTGAGAACTGGCATGTGGATGGATGCCCATTCTACAAGGAGTTTTCCTTGTGAAGCTAAATTAGGGTCTTTAACTTTGAAGTTTGCCATCACTATCACTTTTTGTAGTTCGACTACTGTTTTTCTGCTAAATGTTCTAAAAGGCTTTCCTTTGTTTTCTCTGCCATTTCCAAAACTCGGTGAATATCTATTGTTTTTATCTCCCGGTTTTCCATGAGTATCCTGCCTTTTATCAGAACCGTGTCCACATCTGATGCTCTGGCAGAGTATACAAGGTGGCTGACTTCATTGTGGAGAGGATACAAATGAGGCTTCTTGAAATCAAGAATCGCCAAATCTGCGTCTTTACCGATTTCAACTGACCCTATTTCATGGTCCCACAACAATGCTCTTGCACCTTCTATTGTAGCCATCCTCAAAACTTGCTCGGCTGGTAACAAAGTCGGATCGTGGTTGACGCCTTTATGTAGAAGGGCTGCTGTCTTCATAACTTCGAACATATCTGCGTTGTTGTTAGAGCAAGGGCTGTCTGTTCCTAAGGCAACTGTTACTCCAGTCTTCATCAGACTTGGCACTAGACAGATGCCAGAAGCAAGTTTGAGATTCGAAATAGGATTATGGGAAACCTTGACTCCTTTTTTCTTCAGAATCTTGATGTCTTTTAAAGTGAGAGCTATACAGTGAGAAGCGACTAAGTCCTTTCCTAATACGTCTAAGGAGTCTAAGTATTCTATTACTCCACCTTCAAAAGAAACGTTAAACGTTTGTTTGATTTTTTCTGTTTCGTCTGAAGTCTCTGCAACGTGCATGTGCCGAATGATAGGCTTTTTGGGTGAACCGTATTTTTGGTCAAGTTCTCCTGTAATGTCTTGTAGTTCTTTCATGTATTCTGGATCAACTGTGTAAGGAGCGTGGGGGTCAACGCTTGTTCGGATAAGACCGTTTGCTTTGTTATGCCAGTTTTCAGCCAAGGCTTCTAATGCCTTTATATCTTTTTCTTTTCTCCATGAGAAGCATACGTGCCCAATTATGCCTCTTAGTCCTGTTTCTGCGAAGGCTTTTGCCTCATTATACTTGTCCATGTAGTGGTACATGGTGTTGACAGTTGTTGTTCCACCCATTATGGATTCTATTGCAGTTAGAAGTGCCCCGATGTAGATGTCGTGTCCAGTCATGTGCTTTTCTAGGGGCCAAATCCAGTCTTCCAGCCATTGTTTTAATGGAAAATCATCAGCGTAGCCCCGGAGGAGACTCATGGCAGCGTGTTGATGGGTATTTATGAGACCTGGGATTACAACTTTTCCTTTAGCATCGATTTTTTCATATCGAGGATATTTCTGCTTGAGTTCATATCTCTTTCCGATGTCGATGATGCTCCCGTTTTCAATAATTATTGCGCCGTCTTTTATGATTCCTCTTTGGCCTATTGTGACTATAGTTCCGCCATCAATTATTATTTCCATTAGGGACTGACTCCATTTTGTTTCTTTATGATTTGAGGCTGGAAGCTTGTTTTTGGTTATTTTTTGTTGAAATAAGAGGTTATAAGCAGCACCAGTCCAGCTGTTATGAATATGGCTTCGAAGAATTCGTGGTGGAATATGTCTCGAGGGTCGAAGGGTCTACCACCGGTTACGTAGATGTGATGTATAATTATGAGTATTCCTATTAAGGTGAGTATGATGCCTAGTTTTTGAGTTCTCAATGTGTTGCCTTCATGTCTTTGTTAATGTTTCGATTCAGTATTTAGGACTAGTCTTAAGTATATTTCCTTACGATTTGGTTCTGGGAAGATTTAATGATATTGAGGCTGACATCAGATAAGTTGAGAGAATATCTCTCTTCTGTTTACAAAACTGATGTGGAGATCCTTTGGGTTGGTGAATTAGGCAAGAAACTACAAAGACCCGAAAAAGAATTGAAAGGCTTTGGCTATGGTATTCCTTATCTAGTTGAATTTGCCGTAGAAGGTGAAAAGAAAAAAGTGGTTCTTGAAACTATGAGACCAGAAGGTTTTGGTCACGATTTCTTCTCTGATAGGGCTGGAATCCTGTTGTGGCAGCATTCCGCTTTCAGCAACTTACCCAAGCACGTACGTTCGGTTGATGTTGGAACCTTTACCAAAGACGGGTTGTTGAAATCAGTAGGAGACTGCACTGAGTTTTTTATTGTCACCGACTATATAGAAGGCAGTTTGTATCATTCGGATTTGGATAGAATAAAGGAGACAGAGCAACTCATGGAGTTAGATGAAGCCCGCTGCAAGGTGCTCTCAGATTATCTAGTTCAAATTCATGATTTAAAGAAGGATGTACCTCGCTTTTACGTGAGACGAATTCGAGATTTACTTGGGCACGGAGAAGGAATTATGGGGCTGATCGATAGTTATCCAGCAGGGTTGGATTTTATTGATGAGAAAACGCTATGTGAGATTGAAAAAAAGTGTGTAGAATGGAGATGGAAACTAAAACCCATGAGCCATCGATGCTCACAAGTTCATGGAGATTTCCATCCATGGAATCTTATGTTTAGGAAAGGTGTGAACTTTACTGTTCTTGATCGTAGTCGTGGCGAGTGGGGTGAACCTGCAGACGATATGAGCGCCATGAGTATCAACTATCTGTTCTATGGGTTGCAGAAATACGGCAAGCTAGCAGGGCCCTTTGAAACATTGTGGAATCTTTTCTGGATGAACTATTTGGATAGGACGGGTGATAAGGAAATGTTAAAGGTGATACAGCCCTATTTTGCTTGGAGGGGACTGGTTATTGCCTCACCCATTTGGTATCCCAATTTGTCGGTGGATGTCCGAACAAAACTAATTAACTTTATTAGAAATGTGCTTACAATAGAGTGTTTTGACTTGGACGAGGTCAACTCTTACTTAAGGAGTTAGAAGGGCGGTTGATGATGAACATCAAGAATTTGAAACAATTTTTGAAACGAAAACAAGTTATTGCATTGATAGTTATTGTTGTGATTGTTGTTATCGCAGCCTTTCTCGTTTCTCGAATTTGGCAACCACCCCCAGAGGAAATTTTTCCCCTAAAAATAATTCAGTATAAGATAGAACCTAACGAGTTCAAGGTGACAGAAAATGGAACTCTATTTTTGGAGATAATGAATAGACTGAATTCAACTGTAAGATGTGATTATTATTTTGAAACACACGACAATGTTAAGTTGTACTTGGGAGCTAATCTTCTGCAGAGATCAGGCGATAATTACACTCATACCAAGTCGCTGGATGCAACAGAGAAGAGTTATTTAGAGTTTACAGTGGTTGCTTCACTGGACATAGGAGATAACAAAAGAAGTTATTACATCAAGGTGTATATTTACGCGGATGACGTTTTTGTTCAAAGTGATGTAGATTTCTGGGTTGAGAGGGTTAAGAAGTAGGTATCTGTGTTAAAAATAAGTGCAGGTTATTCTTGCGAAGCGTTCGATTTTAGCAAACTGTAGTTTATTAATTGTCTAGAGAGAGGAATTGTTGCCTATTTAGTATTCACTTTACACCGTTAACCAAGTGTTCTGGGATATAGACACTGGAATAGTAAACTCTATCGACAGTGGCGCAGTCTTCTCAAGCCTGATCTCAACAACTATCTTATCCCTAACACCAGCAAGATAGCTTGAACCCAAGGTTATTATCAAATAACCTTTCTCGTCTGAATTCAAAGATTCGTCGTTGTTGCTGTTTTCAATCGCAAGGACCGCTGCTGTACCCCACGATGCGTGATATGCCGAATATGTTCCATTCACGTACTTGGTGCCAGTTGCATTCTGATGAACACCGACAAACTCATCGAATTGTTTGCCAGTTGGAGCATACACATTGCCTGTGACATTGTTATACAGTATGCCGTAGTATATATTTCCCCATGCATTTTGATTAACCTTAAGCGTCACTACTGTTTCGTTTTTCCACATGGGCACATAGTCTATCCCGAAAGCTCTCAACGGAATCACAATGCAATCGATACTCGTGTCGGCTGAGGTTGATCTAACAAAAATTGTTCCGTCCATAGACAGTGGTGTGCTCGCCTGTTGGAGGCCTTCTTGTACTACAGCCTTACCTCTTTCGGTTGCGAACAAACCTTGGTTCACAACCATGAAAGAGAAGGCGGCAGCGATGATAACGAAGGCTATCAGCACTATTGCAGCTTCAAGACCAACGATTCCCCTTTTCTGTCGCAGTAGTTTCTTTAACACATCTTTCATTTTTATCAATCCTTTTTCTGTGTTCAGATTCTGAAGTGTAATAAGCCTTATGAAGTGCTAATCAATACTGCTAATCCAACCATTCTAAGTTTTATGAGTAAGTTGACTATACTTTCTAAGGGAGCGGATAATCCACTTTGAAGAATGGGTGGTGTGTCTGGGTTACTGGTCTACCTGGTAGTGGCAAGTCTGTTATTGTTGAGGCTTTAGTGAAGAGACTAAAAAAGCAAAACGTTCACCCTCAAGTTGTTTCTGTTGACATGCTGCGACGTGTGATGACTCCTAAGCCTACTTATAGTGAGGCTGAACGGGGCATGGTCTATGCCGCCATAGCCTTTGTCGCTAAATTGTTAACTCAGAATGGCGTAAATGTGGTTATTGATGCAACTGGAAATCGTCGACTTTATCGTGTCAATGCAAGAAAGATGATCCCAAAGTTTATAGAGGCTTATGTCCGTTGTCCCCTTGAAATCTGTATAGAACGTGAGAGTAAACGGGGAAGAAGATTCATGGCGCCTAAGGATATTTATAAGAAGGGGTTATCTGATGAGGCACCAACTGTTCCAGGCTTAGGCGTGCCTTATGAAGAACCTTTACATCCAGAAGTAACAGTGGAATCAGATCGTATGAGTCCAGAAGAATGTGCGCAAAAAATCCAAGATGCTATAACAACACATGGTTAGAACAGTGTGAGTGGGACAAGACAGATAGTGGATGTATAATTCTGTTCGCAACAAAAATGGAATGGTGACTTAAACGATGTGCTTTGGGTCAAAGTTTTAGATTTGGGGCGTGTCCCAGTTCTCTTGTGGGGGCTCCGTCATGATTCTTGATAACTCTTAGTTTGCCTTGTCTCCCGATTCTCAGTTGAATTTCGCCTCTATACGCTGTGATGTTTGCGTTTTCAACTTCAACTATGTCGTCGATGGAAAGTGAGTTTATTCGACCGTTCCATAGAGTAAGTTTTACAGTGCCAGTTTTGTCTGTCAAAGTCACATTGGAAAACATAACATAATCGTTGTATTTTGTTAGAGCCAATTGTGGTCTCGAAATTGCAAGAACACGAGCTTTCAAGCTAATTCTCTTCATTCCAGTCTTCAAATCCTTAATTTTGAAATATCTCACTCCACTCTCATTTCTTTTTTCCGTTAGAGCATTTTTCTCAAGTTCAATTACATATGCAAACTCTTTCATCGGAGCTACCTCTTTAAGAAGGTGCTCTGGTACAGGAAATTGTGCAACTACTTTGGAGTCGGTGGTTATAAGAAAAATGGCATGATCTCTCATTTTTTCACGACACTGAATTGTTAACTGCTTGCACTCAGACCTTCGATTATTCCAAGCTTCCACAATTCTGTTGAAGAGTCTGTTTGGGTCAATTCTGTGTTTTACAGAGATCTTTGTAAGATACTCAAGTAGTCTCATGTCAACTGCCGAATGACCTCTGCCTCGAGGTCGTCCTCGCATCATCCATCTTCTACTTTGCATCTAATCCATTCCTAGTTTCGATTTGATTGTTTATCTCGGTTCAGTTGTAAGACCTATTGTTAAATTCACGTTGTAAATGGGAATTTCTATTTTTTGTCTACCTCTATGAGGAATACCATTCCTTTCTTCGTCTTGGTTTGGATATTTTTACTGAATTTTGTGGGAGGGGGGGTTATCTGGCTGTGATATCCAGTGCATTTCAACCCTGCTAGTTTCCCATCTTGTGAAACCCACACAATGCGACTTTCTTTTCCGCATTCTGGGCATCTAACGCGGTCACCTATCTTAGTCATCTTTAGTACACACTAGAATCTGCTTTAGTTTTGTCTTACTTACGTGACAGCGTTATCTCCATTGTTGAGACCATTCTTGGTCTGCCTTCTGCTTCTCTTGGCGGCATCTCTTCTGTTCCTATGGAGATTTTGCCTATTTTCAGTTCTTTAAGGAATCTGCGTTTGGTTATCTCAGCTACATCAACAGCAGTCGTTATCGCTTGTCCACGTGCTTTCAAGGTTATCTCTTTGGCGTCAGATCCTGAGAAGCTTGTAATGACCGCTAACACATAGCTCATTACGGGTTTCCTTCCAATGTAGATTACATCCAGGTTTTTAGACATACGATATCCCTCTTTTTCTCATTTTTTTGTGCAACGCCGTTGTTGTCCTTACAGGTTCAGCGAACAACTTAGCGAATGCCACTACTATAGTTGGCGTTGCTTATAAGCACTTACTAGGCATTATGGTTGTCTTCGTCAGGTTCAGCGAACTTAGTCAGCAGAAACGTGTTCTTCGCTATCTTCTGTGCCTTGCATTTCTTTCGCTTTTTGCTGTCTTTCTTCTCCACTCTTTCTTTCTTTGAGTTTCTATAAATGCTCGAGAGCGCGTAAGTTCTGGACGAAAGTTCATTCTGTACTGGTTTATCTTTTCATAGAAATTTTGGTAGTCAATTTCGTTTTTAGAGAGGGATTCTATGATTTCATTCAATCTGCTTTTAGTCTCTTGGGATGCTGTCTTGTCCCATGCTTCCGAATAAGCGAGGTATGCTGCATGAAATCTGAAGTCGGATGGTTTGTCTATAAGCAACTTGGGTGCGATTATATCTTCCTTCTTTGATTCTTGGCTCATGATTATCTGGCTCAGTTGTCGAATGCTATGGAGGACAACTATTATAAACCTTTTTTGTGCCCCTGAAACTCTTTCTTGTTTGACTTCTTTCTTAATCTTCATATATTTCATGTTTCTACTTAGTCTTTAAAGAAGGGTAGACTTTATGGCAGATCAACTGTCTGTCTCGTCTAACAAGTGGGTGTACGTCTACGTATTCGTTCTTGCTATTCTCTTGGCTAACACTGGAATTTTCGTCATAGCGTATTTTAACATTCAAAACCAACTCTCTACACTTCAAGAAAGCTTAAACGATCAAAGACAGCAGCTTCAGGATTTACAACAACAGTTCAACATTCTAAATTACATTAACCAGACCAATCTTATGCCTTGGCCAGAAATTTATAATCAGGTTAAACATTCGGTGGTTCTTATTGAAACCGATACTGGTTTAGGGTCGGGCTTCGTCTGTGATTATGAAGGTTACATCGTAACTAATTATCATGTAATAGAGGATGCCGTGAACACTATTCAAGTTACGTTTTTGGATGGGAACGTAACTGGGGCCAGTGTGGTTGGCGTGGACCCGTACAGTGACTTAGCTGTCATCAGAGTCAATTCTGACGTTACAACGTTGTTTCCTGTTGTACTCGGGAACTCTTTTGAACTCGTTGTGGGGGAGCCGGTGGCAGCTATTGGGAATCCCTTCGGGCTTAGCGATACGATAACTGCTGGTGTGGTTTCGGCTTTGGGTAGAGAATTGCAGGCTCCCGGAGACTATTTGATTGTGGATATTATCCAGGTGGATGCTGCCATAAATCCGGGTAATTCTGGTGGTCCTCTCGTCAATCTTAAGGGTCAGGTGGTTGGTGTGAACACGGCTATAATATCGGGGTCTGAAACCTTTGCTGGTGTGGGATTTGCTGTAGCCTCTGATACGGTGAGGAGGGAGCTTGCTGATTTGATTGCGACTGGCGGTTATGTTCATCCTTGGGTGGGTATTGCTGGGATAGATGTCAATTTAGCAATTGCCCAGTATATTGGACTGGAGAAACCCCAAGGCTTTCTCATCACTGATGTAATTTCTGGTGGTCCAGCGGATTCGGCTGGGATTCGAGGTGGAAACACTTCAGTCGTTATAGGTGGATATGAGATTAGCATTGGTGGAGATGTGATAGTGGGAATCGATGGGCATCCTGTGAGGAAACTTAACGACCTTGCGGTTTACACGGAGAGGAATAAGCATTCTGGGGATGAGGTAACCTTGACAATTGTCAGGAATGGTCAGCAACTCGATAAAGACTTGACTTTGGGAGAAAGACCACCTCCCTAAACCTTGAATCTTGCCTGCAAATTTAGGGGCAACATCTAGCCCTAGAGACAGACACAGACACTCACACACGCAAGTCAAAGCGTTTATATGTTCCCACAACATACGCAATTCCATAAATCATAAACCACAACCCCTCTAACGCACCATAGAAGGAAAAACAAAAATGGCTGGAAGATTCCTCTCCCTCTTCGGACCCCTATCAAGATTCATGCCAGAAGTAGG
>Ga0209636_10008458_pt1 | contig 10478 bp, 9 predicted proteins | sample DeeMarSWOR152_54_FD_187464 | JGI IMG/M metagenome (GOLD analysis project Ga0209636, IMG submission 187464) | Marine sediment microbial communities from White Oak River estuary, North Carolina - WOR-1-52-54 (SPAdes) (version 2) | ecosystem: Environmental > Aquatic > Marine > Intertidal zone >... | reverse complement strand
ATTTATCGCGACTCTGCTATCTCGAAGATTCGTTTTTCTTCTTCAGGGATCTTTGCTAATTTTTTATATTTTATTAATTATAATTCTCATAACAAAGGAAGATTTCATCAACAATGATCAATTTAATTTAAAGGATTATTTTAAGTTTCTTAAAGGTGGTATTGGGTACACAATCTCCAATAAAGCAGCCTCGTTCTTTATATTTGGCCTAGCATTCTATAATGTAACATGGCTTATTTGGGGGAATTTAATACAAATGCCACTTTACTTTGGATATACGGGGTCTGATAGCCTTGCAGGAATTTTACGGTCCTCAATACTCCTCCTAGGTATACCTATAGGTATGTATATGGCTAATCTTTCCAAACAATTCTCAAATAAAAGATATCCTCATGTTATATTCATTCACGTATTCCTGTTCTTCCCATTGCTTATTTCTCTACTTATTCTTCTCCCCATAAATAATGACTTAAACTTAATCGGATTCATTTTTGTTTTATTACTTCAGATAACACTAACAAGCACGTTATTCTATATTGGTGAAACTTTAAGGCAGCGTGTTATGATTGACATAATCCCCTCTGAACATAGAAATGCTGTTTATTCATTAATTCCGACATTGATTTCTCTCTTCGGAATTCCTTTGATTTTAATAGCTGGTTTTTGTACCGAGTCTTTTGGATTACCTGGAGGAATCGTTATAGCGTTTGTTGTAAGTATTACAGGGATTTTTTTCATTTTTCTTAGTTTTAAACTCCCTCACTATGAGAATTCTTCCGAAAAATTATTTAACCAGATCTAAATGTATTTAATATTCCTCGAATTCCTTAGACAAGTTTTGACTAATATTCTTTAATGAAAGATTTTTAAACTAATAAATCTTCAAATCCAAAGTAGATCCTAATCTTGTGGGTGTTATTCGTTGAATATTATATTCTAGGGCCCAAAAAAATGGTTGATAATGAATATTACTATAAAAAGCTTTCAGCTTTGCGGTTAAAGCGTTGTTATGAGATTGCTCCTCCCAGAATCCAACAATATTTGGAAGCTGAAATTCAATTCGTCTTAGATAATATTAAGTCAACCGATGTCGTACTTGAACTTGGTTGTGGGTATGGAAGAGTATTAGCTAGATTAGCAATGAAAGCGAAATCCGTATATGGTATTGACACTTCAGAAGATAGTCTCTTGCATGCACATGAGTTCCTAGCCGATTTCTCTAATTTTGAATTACACAAAATGGATGCAGCATCTCTCAATTTTAAAAATCAAACCTTTGATGTAGTTATTGCTATTCAAAATGGAATTTCAACTTTCAAAGTCGATCCCCAGAAGTTAATTCAAGAAAGCATTAGAGTTACTAAAACAGGAGGGAAAGTGCTATTTTCTAGCTATTCCGAAAAAGTTTGGGAATCACGACTCGATTGGTTTATTAAACAATCAAAAGAGGGTTTAATTGGGGAAATTGATTCGGAAAAGACTGGTGAGGGTGTTATTGTATGCAAAGATGGTTTTAAGGCGACAACATACACAGTTGAAGATTTTTCTGATATCACCTCAGGAATGAAAGTAAAGGCTATTATTGATGAAGTTGATCAATCGAGTATCTTCTGTGTGATTCATGTCAATCGTAAAAATTAGCACTATTTTTCATTTGAGTACAATCTTATATTCATTTAAAGTACCAAATTCTGGTATAATTTTTCTATGTTGAACTTGTATTCAATCCAAATCTTATGTTTTTTGAACCCTAAGCGCTTATTAAAGGAATATTAGTTATAGCGAAATCTGTAAAAAGATACTTGACTTGGAGGTATCCATGTATCCATATTCTTTAATACTAACTAATGTACCCTCTTACACCTCTGCAAAGTCTATTTCACCGGTTGTGTAATGATCTTCCCACCACTTATACACGAAACGTTCAGGAACTTTGACTTCTACAATAGGGCATACTGCTTGAGTATTAACGTTATCAGGGCCCCAATCTATCCATTTGAAGCTGCTCTTGCCTCCTGGTCGTCGGTCAACATAAGCTCCATTAGTAAACCACCTATCTAACCCTTCAGCAGTTGTCAAACTATCAAAGACTTTTACTCGTTCTGTTCTAATTAATACTTTGTAAGTAATCGGTGTAGCAAATAATGCCATTAAAATTCATCCTAATATTTGACAATAAATCTATTTTACACTTGATTAAGAAGTGAAATTGTAAAGCATAAGTTAAATTAAATTCCTTACTGAGGTTCATAACAAGTTTATATCCTCTTATAATGTGTAGACGTGATGGAAACGCAAGGAGTTATTTTTGACATTAAGAAATATGCTCTTCACGATGGCCCTGGTATCCGTACAACTGTATTTTTAAAGGGTTGCCCGTTGAATTGCTGGTGGTGCCATAATCCAGAAGGTCAAAATCTGGAACCAGAAATAATTTGGAAAAATCAGAATACACAAAAGGAGATTATTGGGCGAAAAGTGAGTGTTGAAGAGGTTATGGTTGAAATAGAGAAAGATCTGATTTTTTATGATGAATCAAATGGGGGAGTGACTTTCTCTGGGGGGGAGCCATTGATGCAACCTGCTTTTTTGGATCAACTTTTAATCGCTTGTTATGAGCAGGAATTTACAACAACACTTGATACGTGTGGGTATACATCATGGGAGATTGTTGAAAAAGTTAAGGATAAGGTAGATCTTTTTTTATATGATCTTAAGATGATTGATAATGAAAAACATCGGAAATATACTGGAGTATCAGTTTTACCCATCCTCTCTAATCTGAAGAAACTTGATAAGGAGGGTAAAAATATAATTATTCGCCTCCCTGTTATTACTGGAATTACAGAAACAGAAGAAAATATTAACCAATTGGCTGAATGGATATCCACTCTTGAAACAGTAAAGGAAATCAATCTTCTTCCGTTTCATAAAATTGGTTACAGCAAATACAAAAAGTTAAATCGAAAAAATAAGATGCTTGATCTTGACCCACCATCGCCAGAAAGGTTGGATCAATTATTGGATACATTTAGAGGTCTTGGATTCACAACTAAGCTTGGAGGTTAATCAATGAATGAACGTATAAAGCAGCTACGTGAACAAAGCTTAGAAGCAAAACCTTGGTTAGACCCTGAAAGAGCAGAATTACTTACACGATTTTATCAAAGTGAAATTGCGGATCGAGTCTCGATCCCCGTAAAGCGTGCATTAGCTTTTAAATACATCTTAGAGAATAAGAAGCTTTGTATTAACGATGGGGAACTGATTGTGGGAGAAAAAGGATCAGAACCTAAAGCTGCACCTACTTATCCAGAGTTATGTGTCCATAGCCTGAAAGATCTTGAAATATTAAATTCTAGGAAAAAAATATCATTTAATGTCAATGAGGAAACTCGAAATATCTATAGAAACACCATCATTCCTTTTTGGGAGAATGGAAGATCCATCAGGGACATAATATTTGGTTCAGTTTCAGAAGAATGGAAAGCTGCATATGAAGCGGGTGTTTTTACTGAATTTCAAGAGCAAAGAGCTCCAGGTCATACAGTGTTAGGTGATGTAATATACAAGAAAGGATTTTTGGATATTAAAGAAGAAATTAAACAGTCTATTAACAATCTAGATTTCTATAATGACCCCGAAGCCTTTGATAAAAGAGAAGAATTAAAAGCAATGGATATTGCTGCTACTGCGTTAATTGCTTACGCTCATCGATACTCAGAGGCATTAAAGGAACTGGCAAGTGAAGAGAACGATAGTAATCGTTCTATAGAATTATTAAAAATGTCTGAAATCTGCCAATGGGTACCAGCTCATGCACCAAGGTCTCTCTGGGAAGCTTTACAATATTACTGGTTTGTGCATTTAGGCGTCACTATCGAGTTAAATACTTGGGACTCTTTTAATCCTGGACGCCTAGATCAACATCTTTATCTTTTTTATAAAAAAGAACTCCAGGAGGGGACATTAACTAAAGGGAAAGCCATAGAACTACTCCAAGCTTTTTGGGTTAAATTTAATAACCAGCCAGCTCCACCCAAGGTTGGAGTAACTGCTAAAGAAAGTAATACTTATACGGATTTTACCCTGATTAATATTGGAGGAGTGAAGGAAGATGGATCAGATGCAACAAATGAACTCTCATATCTACTGCTAGATATTGTTGAAGAAATGCGGTTAGTACAACCTAGTTCCATGCTCCAATTAAGTAAGAAGAATCCCAACCGCTTAATTAAACGAGCTTTGAAAATCATTAAAACTGGTTATGGTCAACCCTCAATCTTTAACTGTGAAGCGATTATTCAAGAAATGATTCGTCAAGGGAAATCATTGAAAGATGCAAGAAGGGGAGGCGCTAGTGGATGTGTAGAGACTGGTGCCTTCGGAACAGAATCCTATATTCTAACTGGTTATTTTAATATGCCGAAGGTTCTGGAAATCACCCTCAACAACGGAGTTGATCCCAGAACGAGCAAGCAAATTGGTATAAATACTGGGGATCCAGTTACATTCAAGAGTTTTGACGAGTTTTATAGTGCTTATGAAAAACAGCTAAAACATTTCATTGATATTAAAATCAAAGGAAATAACATCATTGAAAGGATCTATGCGAAGTACATGCCCTGTCCTTTCCTTTCATTATTAATTGAGGACTGTATAACCAATGGGAAAGATTATAATGCTGGAGGAGCCAGATATAATACAACCTACGTACAAGGTGTAGGTTTAGGGACTATGACTGATTCTTTAGCTTCAATAAAATATAATGTGTTTGATACTAATTTTATCAGCATAGCTGAACTTCTACAGGCTCTAAACGCTAATTTTGAGGGATTTGAGGAAGTTAAACACCGTTTTGTGAATAAAACTCCAAAATATGGAAACGATGATGACTATCCAGACTCTCTTACTGTGAGAATATTTGAGAGTTACTTTAATGCTGTTGATGGACGACCTAATACAAAAGGAGGGCATCATAGGATCAACCTTCTTCCCACAACTGTTCATATCTATTTTGGACAAATGACTGGTGCTATGCCCGATGGGAAGAAAGACGGTGAACCTCTTTCCGAAGGTATTTCTCCGGTACAGGGAGCTGATAGAAAAGGGCCAACTGCAGTGATTAAATCTGTATCAAAAATTGATCATTTAAGGACTGGGGGGACGCTTTTGAATCAGAAGTTTACCCCAGAGCTTTTATCTACAGAAGAAGGTATTGAGAAATTGATGCATTTAATTCGTGCTCATTTTAAACTTGATAGTCACCATATTCAATTTAATGTGGTGACTGCAGATACTCTACGGCAGGCCCAGACGAATCCTGAAAGGTATCGTGATTTAATAGTTCGTGTTGCTGGTTATAGCGATTATTTTGTTGATCTGATACCCGAATTACAAGATGAAATCATTAGAAGAACCGAACATGGGAGTTTTTAATTCACTGGTTCTTTTTGAAAGTGAGTTTCATCTCTGTATCCACAGGGATAAAACCAATTTTTTCATATACACTCTTCCCCACTTCTGTAGAGTGTAAACTAATAGAAGTGATACCTTCTTTTTTTAGAAAATCAATGATTTCTTCCAGTATTTTCGATGCGATACCTTTCTTCCGCCATTTAGTAAGTGTAAACATATTCATTATGTAAGCTTCTTTTCCAGAATCATTTCTTGGTGAGGGAGGTTTTTGAAAAAACACCAATCCGCTAGTAGCTACTATTTCACCATCATTATCCGCGACCCATGATAAAAACTCTTTTCGGGGGATGAAGCGATTAAAATAGTGTTTACAGGCTATTTGAAAAGATTTTATTTCTTCTTTTCCCTTTAATAGTCCCATCTCTTCAAATAAAGCAATTCTAAAGCGTACCAACGAATTTAAATCGTCTAGGCTCGCTCGTCGAATATGGATCATCTCAATTCTCCTTAGTTTAAGACCTATCAACTTCTTGATTATCTAATTCATTAAAATAGTAGAGATAATCAGCATCAATTCTCTCTTTTTCCAACTTTTTTAGACAGTAATTAAGTTGCCCTCGATGGTACACAGTGTGCAAGACATATTGGAGATAGTAATCATCTAAATTTATGGTGAAAGAGGAATCATTTATGCTTTGAATAGTTATTGTCCTATTCATATCTTGTTGGAAAGCCTTAGCAATTTCTTTGTCTCTAAGTTCCCAATGCTTTAATAATTCTTTAATTGTCATAGATTTGATATGATTTACTATTTCTTCTGGAGAACTTGAATTACTTGTGATTCTTCTAAGACATGATTCTATTGCTAATATTATGTGCTCTACCTTTCTTCTTACACTTTCTAAAATTGGGCCTAGGTCTAGTGAAAATTCTTTTTTAGAGAAGTTCTCTAATTGTTTTCTAGTTTCATTTCCTGCCCATAGATGATAATTTCCAAGATCTGCGATGCCCATTTCTAATACACTCAAATTTAATTTTAGTTTTTGACGAATTTTAGAATTTTTAATTTTTCCTTATTAGGTAAATTTCGAGCGTTTTTTAAGTTTTTGACATTATTCTTTTAGAAATCAGACTCTATTTAATGAATAGTGGTGATCTCTCATTCTTTTGCCCATATAGAAGTTTTTTTAAATAGAAAAACATCTGGAGAAACTTAAATGATAAAAATCCCACAAAAAACCCTTCATTGGCTCCTCGAGGGCAATAATCCTCCAGTGAGAAATTTAACAAAAGAATATCTACAGAATAACAAACCAACGAAAGCTGAATTGGCACAAGTAAATAATTATCTCCCCATTAAGACTATTCTCTCTTTATTAAAAACAGATGGTACTTGGACTGATCCAAAGAACCCCTATAAGAAATATACAGGAAATTACTGGCAGTTAATTTTTCTCTGTGATTTAAACGCTAATGGATCATCAGAACAAATCCAATTAGCATCTGAACATATTTTCTCCTATCAATTACCCGATGGTGGATTTCCTCATAAAATAGGATTTAAAAAGCCATTGATATGTTTAACAGCGAATATTCTTCGCTCACTTATCTATTTTGGATATCAAAATGATAAACGTGTCCAAAAAGGGATCGATATGATTACACAACATGTTATTGAGCATCAGAGTGTAGTTTGCATTGATCCAATCTTTACATTGTTACCTGATTGTCAGATGGCCCTTACAAAAGTACTTGCTATGTATTCTTACTTAAATAAGAAAGATCATTCTTCAGATATTCAGCGAGTAATGAAAATCATTACAGAAAGAATTGCTGAAAATAAAGTCTTTAGGTATGTCCCTACTGGAGCTAAAGAGTATTATAGCGCAATAAAAGGCAAAAAAACATCTGAAATTCGTCAAATTAAGACTCGAATGTTAACACAAACCGATAAGCTGAAGAGAACTGTTGCTAAAAGCAGTTGGAAGAAATTTGGTTTTCCTCATTCTTATACTTCTGACGCTCTTGAAACTCTTTATTGGTTGGCAAAAACCAATTCTCAAAAACGTCCTGAGTTTGAAGAAGCTGTCAATCTGGTAATTAATCGTATGGATCCTTCAGGATATTGGATAAATGAAAATAAATTCCGAAATCCGATGTTGGTTGAAATTGAACCAAAGAAATCACCCTCTAAATGGTTAACATTCAGAGCTTGCTTCGTATTGAATAAATTCAGTGAGTTAAAATTCAAATCATAGGAAGTTATTTATTCTTAAATTTCTATTTAAAACCCCTTAAGAGGAGATAAGAATGATCCTGCAGATCTCTCTGTTAGCGGAATCATAGAGTCACATTCTTTTATCAAAACATCTTTGTCAGTAATAAACCTTCCAAGCTTTTTTGCTTGAAGCTTTATTGCACTTATTACATTATCTTCAATTTCCTCAAATAAAAACAGCTTTATTAACGATTCATTTTCTTGAAAAACGTCCCAAACTCCAATTATTCTCCCATTGAGCAAGATTGATGATGTAGCATTACCAGAGCGATCAAAAACATAATTATAACGCTTAATCTTGATATATCTTTCACGTTCTTTGTATCCCATGACATACGGGTCTAGAGCTGGCATTAAATTAACTATTTGCCTTTTAGAACTCCGAACAGTGTCTATCAGATCTTTATCAGAGGCTAACATAAGAAGATCCTTATTAAGATCTAGAATTTTGACTTGTAAGATTTGATCTTGAATGTGATTCAATGCCTTTGTTACCTTTGTTCTGTTTAATCCAGTCCACCATATTGCATCCTTTTCAGAAATAGGGCCAAATGTGGCTAAATAGTATTGAACTAGCTGATTTATAGCTTGTTGCTCACTAAATTGAGAGAAATCTATATTAGGGAAAAACGCATTGAAAAGAGAATATTTTCGAGGTCTAGTTCTTATTAATAATGCTTGGTCACACATCAAATACAGAATGAACGAGATAGATTTAAAAGTCGTTTGTAGAGCATTTTTTATCTCTGAAGCACTCATTTCTTCTTTATTATCTTTTAAGATACTAAGAATTGATTCTGAAAGCACTTTATATCTATCAAAAGAGATCCCTCGGAATTCCAAAGCTTTTATAGATTGTGTTTCAACCATTTTGCTTGTTGCCACATAAACTACTGGGATTATTTCTTTAGGGAAAATAAAGAGAGTTCTTCGGATACAGCGAATTTTCCCAAGATTTTTTTTGATGAACAGCTCTTCATCTAGATCCTTTTTTATGAAATTAGGCATTCGAGCAAACAAAGATATATATGGAACCTTGGTACTGGTGGCGTGTAACCCCCCAATCTCCTTTACTATTTTCCCAATATCTTTAGTTCTTGTTTCATCTACTAAATGCTGTTTGTATAAGATTAACCGATTGATTTCATTTAATGTAATATCTATCATGTTATCATCAATTAGAATCTCTTTACTTTTCACATCTCAATACAATTAAGAACTCAAAAGTCATTATCTTTGTTTGTTATTCAAATATTCGATATTTTTACATTTCTTTGCTTCAAAAAATCCATTACTTCCTTCATCGTGGGCAATGACATTGCTCCTTGTTTCATAATTTTTAACGCTGACACGGCATTGGCAAAATAAGGGATATCGTACATATCTAGCTTCAAAAGAAGTCCCGTGATCATACCCGCAGCAAAGGCATCACCTGCACCTGTTGTATCTACAACAGGAACTTTAAACGAAGGTGCAAAAAAGCTCTCTTCTTTAGTTATGATTCTTGAACCTTGTTCTCCTGAAGTTAATCCTATCATGTCAGGGCCAATTTCAAAAATGGCTTCTAGCGCTTTTTCTCCTTTTTTTCCTGTAATAAATTCCGCTTCACTCAAAGATGGGATAAAAATATCTGTCTTTTCTAATACTTCAAGTAAATGTTCTCGGGGATCTAGGTGATGCCACAGATCATCTCGGAGATTTGGATCACACGCAACTAATACATTGTTTTGCTTTGCAATATGAATGGTCTTTTTTATTGCAGATCTGGCTGGTTCATCCGCCATCGAGACAGTTCCATACATCAAAACTTTACTAGACTTTATATACTCTGTATTAATTTCTGACTCTTTTAACATAATATCTGCACATGGGGATCGATAGAATGAAAAAGAAGGCTTTTTTGATTCATCTAGACCTACAAACGCTAGAGCAGTCTTATATTCATTAGTTATAATTATTTGACTGACATCGACCCCTTCTTTCTCTAAAGCTTCAAGTAAGAAGCGTCCGAAAAAGTCATCTCCGACTTTTGTAATTAAACCAGCTTCATGACCTAATTTTCTTACTCCAACAATAAAATTAGCTGGAGCTCCTCCAGCAAACCGCTTAAAAGTGGTTTGATCCTCCATTCGTGTTCTAGGATTATCCGCGATTAGATCAATCAAGAGTTCGCCTATAGCTATTACATCAAGCATGGTAGACATAACCAATCCTACTGACAAGACATACCATCGTGATAGCATTACTTTAATCTTTATTATTTCCGATGGAAAATTCATTTATAATTTATAATAGTGATTATTTGTAATCTGAAATAAGTACAGATATACAGGTGAACAAATAACCAAACAATTAAGAAAATTAGATGACTTTGATCTTAATGTTTATGAGTCAGGAATGAAGATTTTAATCATAAAAAAAGACAATATTGGTATGAAATCAAAGAGGAAAATCACAGAACCAAGAAATGGGACAGAATCAGAAGGTAGAAGGGAAATCCCTCCAATAAATGTCCATCTACTCGTTCTAACGCTCATCCTGTCCCTCATCTTTTTGCTAGCAATATTAGTCTTTTGAGAGGAATTTGTATTTTCATTTCCGAGAAATTATGATTATCACAACCAATGGGGAAAACACTGGAACCTTAACACAAGGATTGAAGCCTTCCTGACCAAACAGTTGCAAAAAGACTGATTCTCATTCCTGCTGATGTTGTAGAGAATTCTTTTAATCGTTCTTTGACATTTTTGGTAGAAAAACTACTTTTTCTAAGATAATCTTT
>Ga0209636_10008457_pt1 | contig 10478 bp, 9 predicted proteins | sample DeeMarSWOR152_54_FD_187464 | JGI IMG/M metagenome (GOLD analysis project Ga0209636, IMG submission 187464) | Marine sediment microbial communities from White Oak River estuary, North Carolina - WOR-1-52-54 (SPAdes) (version 2) | ecosystem: Environmental > Aquatic > Marine > Intertidal zone >... | reverse complement strand
TTTTCCTACCTAGAGCTGATTACCTCTAGGTATTTCGACCGCCAAATAATTCTAAATAAGAAAGAGATTTTAATCTTACTCACTTAAGTTGACAGTGCCCTAATTTTAATCAAAAATCAATGTTTTTTTAGCTCTTAAAGTGATTATTTGTGTTTTCTTTCCTTTTAATCTTTTTTTCAGGCCAATGTCTTGAGTTGCAACAATATAACCTTTTAGTTTAACTATTAAACCATCAACTGGCAAATCTTGTTTTGTTTTTAGAATTTTGACTTTTTTGGCTTTTATGAGTTGTAGTGCTAATTTTGCTGCATTTCTGTTTTTTAATTTTTGTTTTTCATCTTTTGTTATTTTTTTTAGTTCATCTATTGTTTTATCTAGAACAAATAACTGATATTTTTCAAGCATTATTCGGTCAATTTCTGAGAAAATATCCACGTTAAATTGATAGGGGATTAAGAGAAAGTTTGTGTCTAAGAGTATTTTTTTCATTTTATTTTTTTATAGACATAAATTAACCACAATTTTTTGAAATAAGGAAGAGTTAATGTAGATAAAACAAAAGCAAGGGTAGGAACAATTGAATTAATGAAAGGTTTTGGGAGACCAGCAAAATAAAAAAAGATTACAATTACTAGATAAGTAAGAATAGCAACTAATATTTTTCTAGATATACTTATTTCCCATGCTTTATCTGCTTCAACTCGTTTATTTCTTTGTTTTATTGCTTCGATTTCTTTTTTTATATTCATTTTAACCATTTTTGCATATTTACTGCGTCCTCAAATATGCTTGGGCTTTCGTTGATTATAACTATGCTTTTTGGTTTGTATTTTTTTATTGCTTTTGCTAATGGCATGAAGAATTGTTTTGTTAACGGAATATGGGCTCTCTCGCCTTTTTGAGTGTAAGTAATTCCAGAGAAATGGCAGTGTAGATGGGGCAGAAATTTTATTTTTTTGAAGATTTCATCATAATCAATTTTTCCAACATTTCTTGCATACAAATGAGCAAAATCAACACAAATTTCACAGCCAGTTTCTTTTCTAAGTTTTAATAAATCATCTAAACCGGCAAATTGAGAGGCTTTGCCTGTTGTTTCTGGAGCTAATACTACATTCCATTTTTTTTGTTTTATTGTTCTTTGCATATCAAGAATTGATTCTTTTACTTTTTCAAATGCTTCTTCTGGAGATAGCTTGCCATAATAAGCTGAGTGAAAGACTATGTATTTTGCATTTAAGTAATGACCTCTTTCACAACTTTGCAGGATTCTTTTTTTTGAAGCGGTAATTTTTGCCTTTTCTGCTGAGCATAAGTTGATATAATAAGGGGCATGAACTGAGGCTTTTAGATTATATTTTTTTATTAAAGCACCTATTTGTTTTGCAGTAGAATTAGACATTTTTACTCCATAGGTAAATTCGCATTCGTATGCTCCTAAACCAAGTTCTGCTGTATGCTTAACTCCTTCTTCATTGCCAAGACCTGCTGAACCTGCTGGACCAAATAAAACTCTCATTTTGATTTTTTAACTTTAAATTTTTCTTCTTGTATTGCTTCAACTTTTACAAAGAATTTTGAAAATCTTGTAACTATTGTTGAAAGAATGATTGAGTATATTATGAAAGCTAATATTAAGTCTAGTATTAGTTTGATTCCACTAATCGTATAGGTAGCTAAAGTAAATGCAACAACTGCTGTTGCTATGCCTTTCGGAATATTGAATGTCATAAATAGCCTTTCTTTAAATGTGAATTGTTTTGGAAATGAAATTGTAACTGCAAAGGACCTAACTGCTATAAATATGACAAAGAGTAGAAGAGAAATTATAAAGAAATTTAATGTTAGAGGAATTTTAATTATTATGCCTACTAAAGTAAAGACGAGAATTTCTAAGATTAGGGAAAATGTTTCTGAGAACTCTCGTAACTTTTTTTTATGTTCAATATAAACATTGCCAAAGAAAAGGCCCATGGTTGTTACTGCTAGAACTCCATTTCCACCAAGCTGTTCTGCTACTGTGTAGGTTAATATTGCTGCTACAATTAAGGCAAGTGGAGAAAGAGTTGGAGAATATCGCTTTCTCATTACTTTAAAAAATATTAAGCCAATAAAAATTCCTGTTCCTATTCCAGTTATAAATAATTGAGTAAAAGGACCTATCTGATCTATTAAATCTGAAAGAACAAATTTTTCTTGGACATTTTTAATGATATCTAAAATTAGAAAAGGTATAAGCACTATTAAAGGGGTATTAAATATTGATTCAATTTCAAGTAATTCAAATATTTTTATTTTTACTCCTCCTTTCAGAGCTGTAAGAATTGCTGAAGGAGATGTTCCTGCCATTGCAGTTGCAAATAAAATAACCAGAAGGGGGGATATTGGTCTGTAAATCAAATAAGTTGCTAAGGCAAGGATTATTGAATTTATTATAATAAAGATTATAGTCAATTTTAAGGCTGATATTGAAAGTGCATCAAATTCTTTTATTTTAAATCTGCTGCTTGCATCAAAGACTATAATTGCTAATGCAAGAATTGCTGTTGAAGTTAAAAACAAAGGAGAGAATTCTAATATTGGTTCTCCTTTGTAAGTTATGTTGCTTATAAATATACCAACTAAGATTAATAAAAGATAATTTGGAATCCTAAGTTTTCTTGCAATAATTGAACATAAGATTCCTATCAGGAGTATTAATCCAAGATATGTAAGATACAGTAATGGGTCTGTCATTTTACCTCTTTTTTGTTAAAAAAAGAGACCAGGCAAAATTTATTTTTGCCGCTGCCTCTTTTTTAATTAAATATAATAGAATTAATTTATTAAGTTTGTGTTTATTCTTTGTATTTCTGAAGTGCTAGAGCTGCGTTATGGCCGCCAAAGCCATAAGAAGTTGATAATGCATTTTCAATTTTACGTTCAACAGGCTCATTTGGAGTATAATTTAAATCACACCCAGGATCAGGTGTTTCATAATTTATTGTAGGTAGAATTATTCCTCTCTCAATATCTAATGCTGTTTCAATTGTTTCAATCGCGCCTGCTGCTGCTATACTATGTCCTATTCTAGATTTTGTTGCAGTGATATTTAATCTATAAGCATGTTTTTCAAATACTTCTTTTAATGCAAATGTCTCTATTCTATCATTGGGAGGTGTTGAAGTTCCGTGAGCATTAAAATAATCAATATTTTCTGGTTTAAGATTAGCTTTTTTTAATAAATCTCGCATTAATTTAATTATTTGTGTTGCATTTGGGTCAGGAGCCATTATACTATAGGCATCAGAATTTGCATCATATGCTATTATTTCAGCGTAGATATGTGCTCCTCTTGCTAGAGCATGTTCAAGTTCTTCTAATAGTAAAACTCCAGCAGCTTCTGCAAGAACAAATCCATCTCTATTTTTATCAAAAGGTCTTGAAGCTCTTTCAGGACAATCATTATAAGCAGTAGATAAAGCACCTTTTGGAATTACATCAAATCCTTTAAATCCAAGACCATCATGACCATAACAAGATTCTACACCACCTGGAAGACCCCATTTATATTCTCCTGAAGCAATAAGTCTAAATGCACTTCCGATAGACATTTTTCCTGAAGCACAAGCTGTTCCAACAGGGCATGCTTCTCCTTTTATTCCATACATTATTGAGACTTGTGAAGATGGTGCATTTGGCATTAATCTAGAGACTACAAACCTATTTAATTTTTGGTCAAGAGTGAATTTTTCATGCTCTTCTGTTATTGTATTAAAACCACCAATACCACTTGAAATTATAACACAACCATCATCACGATCTAGATTTCTTATCTCTGCTTTGCTTCTTGATGCTGTAAAGTCAATACCTGCATCTTCTAAAGCTAGATAAGTTCCTGCTAATGCAAATAATGTAACTCTGTCAAGAGTTTTTCCTGGTTTAATTCCATATTTAGTGGGATCAAAATCTTTAACAGTTGCACATACATGAGAATTAAATTTTTCAGGATCAAACCATTCAAAAGGTGGTTTTTCTGTTCCTGATTTTCCTTCTAGAGAATTTTGCCAGAATTCTTCTTTACCAATTCCTATTGGAGTTATTGGAGCTACACCAGTTATTACTACTCTTTTTCTATCCATAATGAATCCCTAAAATATTTGTTTTTGACTTATTTTTAAAGTTTTTGTTACTTTAGAATAAATATTTGGATTTTATTGATTAATCTTTGATTTGTGCAAAAGGCAAACTGTTTTGAATTGCTTTGATAAATGTTTGCCCAACCGCTCGCGCATTAATTTATTTTTAAAAAAAAAATATTTTTTGCGCGAAGGTTTTGCGTGCTCGCCTTATTCGCTGCAACTTGATGTGGCTCGCTGTTGATGTTTAATAGCAATACAGCGAAAGCTATTTGCTTTCTGGGGTTCCTAAATTACTTCATAATTTAGAAACCTATTTATAGTTCTAATTTTTAGTATCTGCTATGGAATTGTTGAAAGAAGTTTTAAAGAAAATTAAGCCTAGTAAAGAAGAAGAGAAAGAAGTTAAGGATAAGATAGATAGATTTCTAAATAGAGTAAATAAGGGTTTAAAGGATGCTAAGGCTGTATTGGGGGGAAGTGGTGCAAAAGGGACTTGGTTAAGTAAAGCTCATGATGCTGACATTTTTGTTGAATTTGATTATGGAAAATATAAGGATAAAAGTGAGCAGCTTTCTGATATTTTAGGAAAACATTTGAAGAAGGTTTTTGGCAGAGTAAACAGATTGCATGGTAGCAGGGATTATTTTCAGATTAAAGAAAAGGGATTTAGTTTTGAGATCGTTCCTATTTTGAAGATTAGAAAAGCTTCTGAAGCTAAGAATATAACTGATGTAAGTCCTTTGCATGCTAATTGGGTTAAAAAGCACAAGAAATTCGCTGATGAGGTAAGATTAACTAAGCAATTTTGTAAAGCTCAGGGAGTTTATGGAGCTGAGAGTTATATTAAAGGTTTTTCTGGATATATTTGTGAGATTTTAACAATTTATTATAAGGGATTTTTGAATTTGGTTAAAGCAGCTACTAAATGGAAAGATAAAACTGTTATTGATATTGAGAAATATTACAAAAACAGCAAAGATGTTTTGAGGAGTTTAAACTTAGCAAAGATTTATTCTCCTTTGGTTATTATTGATCCTGTTCAAGCAGATAGAAATGCTGCTGCAGCAGTTAGTAGAGAAAAATATGAGCAATTTATTTGTGCATGCAAGGAGTTTTTGAAAAGACCTTCAAAAGAGTTTTTTAAGATAAAAGAGATTTCTATTGATGAATTAAAGAAAGGGGCTGGAAAAGATAAGTTAATTTTACTTGATGTAGTTGCTTTAACAGGAAAGGAAGATGTTGTTGGAAGTAAATTACTGAAAGCACTTGAATTTATTGATAAAAAATTAAGACAGAATGAGTTTAAGGTTTATGAGAAGGGATGGAAATGGGATAAAAAGAAGAAAGCTTTGTTTTGGTTTATTGTTGACAAAAAGAAATTAAGTGAATATGTTAAGTGGTGTGGTCCTCCTATTAGGAACAAATTTCATACTGAAAAGTTTAAGAAGAAATACAAGAAAACTTTTGTTGAAAAAGGAAAGATTTGTGCAAAAGTTAAAAGGAAATTTAGAGAAGCTGATAAGTTTGTTAAGGAATTGGTTAAGGATAAGTATGTTAAGGAGAGGGTTAAGAGAATTGGCTTGATGAAATAAGGAAAAGATAAAGATTTATAAAATTTTTAGAATTTCTTAATTAAGATGAACATACTATACATTTCACCTAAAATCCCATATCCTTTATCAGATGGGGGAAAATTAAGAGTTTTTAATCAGATTAAAGGTTTTTCTAAAAGACACAAGATAGTCTCTCTTTCTTTTATTCAGTCTAAAAAAGAATTGAATGATGTTGGTGCATTAAGAAAATATTGCAAAATAAAAACTGTTGTTTTGAAAACTTACCAGAATTATATAAATTCTTTTTTTGGTTTATTCAGTAGAAAGCCTTTACGGGTCTGGTATTTAAAATCAAGAAAAATGAGGAAAATGGTTGGAAAGATAATAAAAGAAAATAAAATTAATGTTATAATTATTCAAGCAATTAGAATGGCACAATATTTGCCTAAGAATTTTAAATGCAAAAAGATTTTAGATGCTGTTGATACTCCTTCTTTACAGATTGATAGAGCAATTAGGTATGAAAGGAATTTTATTTGGAAGATGTTGTATAAGATTGAGCTGTCTAGATTAAGAAGATATGAACAATCAATAATAAAAAAGTTTGACAAAATAATTGTTATTTCTAATGTTGATAAAATAGTTTTATCAGAAAAAGCTATTGTTTTGGGAAATGGAATAAATCAAAAAATTAAAGCACCTAAGAAAATTAAGAATTCTAAAAATCTTATATTTGTTGGAAATATGGAATATCCTCCAAATGTTGGTGCTGTTTTATGGTTTGCAAAAAAAATATTTCTAAAAATAAATAAAAAATTTCCTGGAATAAAATTTTATGTTGTTGGAAAAAATCCTCCAAAAAAAATTAAAAGATTAGTAAGTAAGAATATTATAGTTACTGGTTTTGTTAAAAGTTTAGATTCTTATTTTGCAAAATGTAGTATTGCAGTTGCTCCTTTGAGAACAGGAAGTGGATTGCAGAATAAGGTTTTAGAGTATATGTTATACAAAACACCTGTTGTTGCGACTAGTGTAGCTAATGAAGGAATTAGGGCAAAATCTGATATGGAGATCTTGATTGCTAACAATGCTGATGAATTTTTAGAAAAGATTAGTTTATTGGTTGGTGATAAAAGACTTAGAGATAAGATTGTTTTAAATGCTTTGAAATTTGTTAAGAAGAAATTTGATTGGGATAAGTTGAATGAGAAATTAGAAAAATTTTTAAAAGAATAAAAAGTTGGAAATTAAAATGACAAATGTTGTATGGTTATTTATAGATTCTTTAAGGAAAGATATATTTGATTCGACAGAAACATTGATGAAGAAAGAAATTTTTGAAAAAGGTATTAATCTTACTAATTGTTTTAGTCAAGGTGGGTGGACATATCCTTCATTTGGATCCTTTATCACTGGAAAATATCCTACTTCAAATGGGATGACAATATTAGATTTAAAAAGCAAAAATAAGGAAAAAACAAAATGGCCTTGGTCTGACTCACGTCTTCCAAGACTAAAAGGAAAAACTATTTTTGACATACTTTCAAAGAAAAATTTTAAGCTCCTTACAATATGTCATCCAATATTAGGTGAAGACTATGATTATGAGGGATGGAATCGTATTAAAGAAAATGAGCTTTCCATTGCCGACATATTAGATTGGATTGGAAAAAATAAAGATAATAATTTTTTTTTATTTATCAGGACAGATATTACACATGCGAGTAAATGGCCTGGATTTAAAGAGTCAAAATATGAAGAAGTAACTGATTTGGTTAAAAAAGGGATAAAAGATGATGTGAAAAAATTCAAAAAATTGATGATTAGTTGTCTCAAAAAAATTGATGATGGTTTTTTTAGTCCTTTATTCAAAAAATTGAATGAAATAGGCTTAGTTAAAGATACTATCTTCATTATTAATGCAGATCATGGGGATACACTTGGTGAAGCCTTATTAAGAACCAATAATATTCATAAAGGGGATTATCAAGTTTTGCATACAACTTGTTTTGATGAAGTCATAAAAGTTCCTTGCGCCATAAGATATGATAAAAAAATACAAAAAAGGAATATTGCTTTGATGACTAGATTAATAGATATTTTGCCTACAATTTTATGTTTGATTGAACTTGAAAAAGAATACACAGGAGATGGAAAAAATCTATTAAAGGAGGAGGACTTAAATAGCATAACTTATTCCTATGGTGAGTCGTCTAATTCAGTTTATTTAAGAAATTACTCTGAAAAATTAATATTTTATCCAAAAGAAAAAAAAGTTTTATTATTTGATTTAAAAGAAGATCCTTTAGAAAATAAACCTTTAAATGATATTAATTTACAAAAAAAAATGTTTGGTATTTTAGATAAAGAAGTTTTTAAAGGAAAATTTAAAATAGATAGTTTAAAACTTATTGATGAAGAAATAATTAAAAATAGATTAAGAAATCTAGGTTATACAGACTAATTAAGTTATTTTCTCTGTATATTTACATTCAGGATATCCTGAACAAGCTAAGAATTTTCCATAAACAGAACTTTTAACAACTAATGGTTTGCCGCATTTTGGACATTTTTTTTCTATTTTTTGTTCTGCTACTTTTTTTAATGGGCATTCTGGATTTATGCAGACTTCTTGTGGTCTTTTGCCTTTTCTGATTATTTGAAGCATTGGGTGGTTGCATTCTTTACAAAGATTTTTTGTTGGTTTAATTAAAACTCCTGAGGGTAAAGAGAAAGTTGTTTTGCACTCTGGATATTTTGAGCAGGCTGCAAATTGTCCAAATTTACCTCTTTTGATTACTAGATCTCCTTTTCCACAAGTTGGGCATTTTCCTAAAGTTCTCATTTCTTTATGAGTTTCTTTTTGTGCTTTTACAAGTTCTTGACCAATTGCTTTTTCTTGTTTTTTGAATTTGTCTGTGATTTTTGTTAAAACTTGTTTTGCTTCATCTATAACATCTTGTTCTTTTTTTCTTTGTTGTCTGATTTCTTCCATTTCTATTTCAAAGTGTCTTGTTAAGGCTTCGTCGATTATATCTGGATTATGTTTTTCTAGTGTTTCTATTGTTGCTATGCCAAGACCTGTTGCTTGGATTTTTTTTCCAGAGACATAGTTTCTTTGATAGAGGGTGTCTATGATTTGGGCCCTAGTCGACTTTGTCCCTAACATTTTTTTCTCAAGTTCTTTGATTATAGATGCTTCTGTATATCTCTTTGGAGGTTGTGTTTGTTTTGAATGAAGAATTATTTTTTTAACATCAATTATTTGAGATTCTTTAACTGGAGGAAGTTCTTCTTCTTTTAACATTACAAATCTGCCATATAGTAAATGCCAGCCTGGTTCTATTGTTGTTGTACCTTTTGCTATGAAAGGTTCTTCCTTGCAGTCTATCTTAATATTCATTGTTTGTCTCAGTGCTGGATCTCCGAAAGTTGCTAGAAATCTTCTAACAATTAAATCATAGATATTTGCTTGCTCTTTATTTAATTCTTTTGGGTGAATTCCTGTTGGATAAATTGCTGGATGAGCAGGATCTGTTTTTTTTCCTTCGTTTGGCTTTAATTGTGGTTTTGCTAACAAAATTTTTGTTTCATTTTGGTAATTTGGATTTTTTGATAAGGCTGTGATAATTTTTTTATAACCTATTTTAGCAGGAAGTTTTTGAGAAGAGGTTCTTGGATATGAAATATATCCTGATGTGTATAGATCTTGAGCGATTGATAGAGTTATTTTTGGAGAGATTCTTAATGTTCTATAAGCTTCTATTTGCAAAGCTGTTAAGTCAAAAGGATTTGGAGGAGCTTGATTGAATTGTTTTTTCTCAACAGAAGTTATTGTTGCTTTTTTTTCTGATTTTATTTTTTTATATGTTTTTTCTGCTTTTTGTTTTACCCAGAATTTGTCTTCAACATGCCATGCATCGATGGTTTTTTTGTCTGCTTCTCCTATAAGTTCTATTTGCCAATAAGGTTCTGGTTTAAATGCTTTGATTTCTTTTTCTTTATCTACAATTAATTTTAATGCTGGACCTTGAACTCTGCCAGTTGACATTATTTTAAAGAAACCTGCTGTTTTAATTGCTGTTGTTAATGCTCTTGATGTATTTATGCCATAAAACCAATCTAAAACATGTCTTGTTTCACCTGCATTTGCTTGTCCCCAGTCTAAATGAGGAGATTTATTTTCATAAGCTTCAATTAAATCCGGTTTTGTCAATGTTGAGAATTTCATTCTTGCAGCATCTTTTTGTTTGCAAATGTATCTGATTATGTTTAAACCAATTGTTTCTCCTTCAATATCATAATCTGTTGCTACTGTGAATTCTTTTGCTTCTTTTGCTAGTTTTTTTATTGCATCAAGATATTTTTTTGAGAATTTAGCTGTTTTTTGAGTTTCATGAATTGGTTTCCATTCAATATCAAAAGCAGGATATGTCCATTTTTTGTCTTTTTCTGCTAAACCATATAAATGACCAACAGCACATGCAACTATTATTTGTTTTCCTTTATGAGTTAGCTTATAATAAGGAACTTGCTTCATATACACTTCTTTTGGTGTTTTATCGGCGAGAGCTTGAGCTATTTTTTTTGATGCTGCTGGTTTTTCTGTAATGATTAATTCGTACATGATTTTTTCAGAATAAGGAGGATGTTTAAAAACCTTTGGATTTATTGAATTTTTGTTATGTTTTTTTAGTTTTAATTTATCATCGATAAATTGATTAAAATTTTTGTTTTTATTTTTTCAAAAAAATTATGCGCGAGCGTTTTGCTTGCTCGCCATAATTGCTACTAAATATAGATG
>Ga0209636_10008456_pt1 | contig 10480 bp, 8 predicted proteins | sample DeeMarSWOR152_54_FD_187464 | JGI IMG/M metagenome (GOLD analysis project Ga0209636, IMG submission 187464) | Marine sediment microbial communities from White Oak River estuary, North Carolina - WOR-1-52-54 (SPAdes) (version 2) | ecosystem: Environmental > Aquatic > Marine > Intertidal zone >... | reverse complement strand
CGAGGCCGTGATTGCGGAAGATAGAAACATACCTCACATAAGGCTTTGAAGTGAGTTCACCGAGCCTATCAAGGTAACCGTTAACAACGTGCACTAACTGCGAAATTTCCGCATCTGCAGGATGCCCATCGTGAATTGGAGATTCAATCAAAACTTCGTGATGACCAACAGCCACGACCAAATCCTTTTTTTTCATGATCTGTCTTCGGCTAATCTTCCTCTTTGGTGGGGCAAAGGCTGGATAAAGATTTGGAATGCACCGGATCAGCCAGTTCTTGTGCCTAGAACTCTCTTTATCCCTAGCTTTTCTGATTCCCTTGCCTGATCTAAGGTAGACCAGAACTGCTGGTGGAGTCATGTGCTCGTTGCCTGGGCAGAGAGGACAAACACTTGTTTTAGCTTTCTCTCTTTCTTTTCTAGCAAAGTCTGTTGGCCGGCGACCACGTTCTGTTGCAATCACGACCCAACGGTCAAGCAAATAGTCTTTACGAACTTCATTAAATGACATGTTAAACATCCAACACTGAAATAGACTGTGACAGCATTTAGAATTTTCCGACGAACGGTATAGATTTCTCATGTTTAGTCTGGGTATAAATTGTAAATTCATAAATGATTAGTGTTACTTTGCGTGTTCAGATATTGTCAAGGCGATTGTATGAAGAAAACTCTAACAGGCATTGATGGCTTAGACAAGATGTTAAAGGGTGGTTTACCCTCTAGTCGTTGCGTTCTAGTATGTGGCGGTCCTGGATCTGGTAAGACTATTCTTAGTACACAGTTTTTGCATTATGGTGCTGTTAGATGCGGCGAGCCTGGTTTGTACGTGTCTCTTGACGAAGACATAAACCAGCTTAAGGAGGAAATGGCGGGCTTTGGCTGGGATCTTGAGAAGCTTGAAAAGAAAGGGAAACTGGCAATTGTTGATGCTTCCCCAATTCGACATGTACCCGGAGAAGTCAAGATTGGTGATTTATGGATTGGTAAGAGAGATTTTAGCCTAGTTAGCTTAATGGAAGTTGTCAAGAGAAATGCCAAGGAAATCGGTGCCAAACGCATTGTTATTGATCCAATCACTGCGTTGACGTTCCAGTACTCAGACGTTCAAGACAGACGAACAGCGATTGTGGACTTTTTCGAGGCGCTCACAAATCTAGGAACAACTAACTTAGTGACTACTGAGCTCAGAAGCGTTACTTTAGAGAGGGAAATTCGTGCTGAGGAGTTTTTGGCTCAAGGAGTTATATTGCTTCATGTATTCGTAAGCGAAAGAGAGATTATTAGGGGTATGCAGATTGAAAAAATGCGTGGAATTGACCACGATAATCAAATCCGTCCGTACAAGATAAGTGGAAACGGCATAGAAGTCTTTCCACAAGAAGAACCACTGGTTGGAATCCGCGTAACAGCTTCGGCTTTGCAAATTTGACCTTAAGCGAGAAAGACTATTCCTTTCTCAGAGTTTATCTCAAACCGAATCCATTTGCTGGATGTTTTTCTTCCTCGCATCTTCTTGATACGCATTCTTCTGACGGTTTTTCCTTTGCTTACTTCTAATTCGATTACGCAGTCGACAGCTTCTTCTAATCGACTTATGAGATTTGGCTCTATTGTCTCTCTGCCCAAGGTGAATATGAACGTGCCTTTGACTCCTTTGATACGTGCGCTACGGTTTTGCAGGAACTCCACAACCTTTGGAGGGGCAATGTGAGTTAAGAGAGGAACTATGGAGTCTAGGAACACTCTGGAGACATTAGCCATTTCATTTGTCGCTGTGGACATTGTAATTCCTAAATCAGATAATGAAAAGGGTTGATTCACTGAATACTTTTCTTTACTAGTGACCTTGGCAATTGAAGAAAAGGAGTCGATGAACACGAGTTTCCCTTCGCTTTCGTGTTTGGATATATTCCAGTGAAACCTTTCCATGTTTTCCCGTACTTCATCTGGGAAAGAATCATATGTGATGTATATACATGAGTTCCCTTTAGTTAAGAACGAATGAGTCAGCTGTTGACATAACACACTTTTCCCCGAACCAGGTTCACCACTTATCAAAACAGAGAACGAATCCGGAATGCCTCCACCAGTAATTTCATCAAAGAATTCAAATCCCTTTCGCCTCTTTCGCTTCTTCAACCAAGAAAGCCCCCCTAGGGCACCCAAAAGTAAACCTAGTAGCTCCTTCTTCGCTGCAATGACTAGAATAACAGCTATGGCGGCCGAGCCTATTGGAGCGACATAAGGAATAATGGGACCCCAGTCAAAGGGCGGAGGACTTTGACTTTCGACCTTTACAGTTCCGCAAGAGTATGTGTTGTCAAAGATATCTGTTTCCCCTGCAACGGTACTTGCTTCAGCCCATATTGCATAGCCTGTGTTGGGCGTCATGCCTGTTGTGTTCCAATAGAAATACAAGATCTTTTCCGCGTTAGAAGCTAGGTTTAAGATAAGTTGGGTTCCAACTAGAGTTCCATTGCGGAACACGGTAACATTGAAGGATTCTTTTGTAGTTCCCTCATTCTTAACCGTAACGGTTATGTTGACGACTTGACCCACGTGAACCTCAGTTTGGGAAACAGTAGCGTTGAGTATCGCAATGTCGTGTACAGGCACGTTTATGATTTGTGATGTTGTGTTGTTGTAGCCATCGTTATCAACTGTGGCTAAGGTTACGTTAAAATCTCCATATTCATGATATATGTGAGTGATCACTGCGCTGTTTGTTGCTGTTATGTTTCCGTCCCCGAAATCCCATAGATAGTTCATTATTGTACCGTCGGGGTCATAGCTATCTAGAGCATTAAAAGTTACGGGGTCCTCAGCCATTGGTTGTTGGGGGAAAATCATAAATGAAGCCACTGGAGCACGATTTAGAATCGCTAAAACGTGCGTCGCTACGACTGAAGATCCGTCATCGTCTGTAACTGTAAGATTAACTGTAAAACTGCCATCTTCAGCGTATGAATGGCTAATCGTCACGCTGGTGGCATTAGTTCCATCGCCGAAGTCCCAAAAGTATTTTGCAATGTAACCGTCTGGATCGTAACTGTCTGAAGCGTTAAAGTATATGGTTTCTCCGGTGTGGACAGTTGTTGCAGACTCGGTAAATAATGCAACGGGAGACCTATTTAATGCAGTTTTGGTTGCGTTAACAGAATCAGTTGCACCATCGTCATCTGTTACAGCAAGTGTGACCGTGTAGTTGCCGTTATCCATGTAGGCATGGCAAACAACCTTGCCTGTTGCGTTAGTTCCATCGCCGAAATCCCAGAAATAGCTGACAATTTCGCCATCAGAATCGTAACTGTTTGTTGCGTTGAATACGATTTCGTCACCTGTGTAAACCGTTTCAGCAGATTCATTGAAATTGGCTACTGGAGGCCTATTGAGAACAGTCTTGGTAGCATTTGTTGACGCTGTGGCGCCATCATCATCGGTGACCGTTAAAGTGACGATGTAGGTTCCATTATCGGCGTATGAATTGGTCACTATTATGCCCGTTGCGTTTGTCCCGTCGCCGAAACTCCAGAAATGGCTGGTAATTGTGCCGTCTGGATCGTAACTGTCTGATGCATTGAAGTAAATAAGTTCATGAGTGTAAACGATCTCAGCGGACTCCGTGAATATTGCCACTGGAGGCTGGTTTAAAATAGTCTTAGTGGCATTTGCTGATGTTGTGGCACCATCGTCGTCAGTGACAGTTAGGACAACTGTGTAGATGTCGTCGTCAGCATAGGTGTGATTTACAAGAGCGCCTGTTGCGTTTGTGTCATCGCCGAAATCCCAGAAATAGCTTACTATAAAGCCATCCAGGTCATAACTTTCCGAAGCATTGAAGCAAATGACCACATTAGTATCAACGATTTCTGACGATTCGGTGAATCTAGCAATTGGCGGTCTGTTTTGAACAGTGATTATGTCTAGCGCTGTGTCGTTTAATCCGTCATTGTCGGTTATGGTCAGCGTAACAATGTATGTTCCATTGTCAGCGTATGAATGGGTCGTAATACTATGTGTACCAGTGTTTCCGTCGCCAAAATTCCAGAAGTAACCTACTATTTGCCCATCGAGATCGAAGCTAGATGTGGCGTTAAACGTTACATTTTCGCCTGTAAGTGGCGTTGTCGGTAAGTATGTAAGGGTGGCGTTTGGAGGAGTTTTAACAACCACGTAAATGTATTGGTTTTCTATCGATGTCCTTGGCTCAAAGCTTGTTATTACCGAATTTACTGTGAAATTGTGGATGCCTGGAACGTATGGAGCTGTGACGTTAAACTCAATGTAGTTTTGAGCCATAGACTGATTCGTAGAATATCGCAAGACGTACTTATTCAATTCCCATTCAAGTCTGTCTTTACCGTCGACAGAATGGGAAATTATAGTTTCGCCATAGGGGTTGTAGGCAGAACCCGGCACATAACTCCAACCAGAAGGCAGTGTGACGTTCACTGTAGCATAGTCTATGCCTAATGTATTTCTTGATGACGTAACCGGTACCAATCTGACTCTAGTCGACAGACCAGCAACTACAGATCGATCTTCGTTGAATAGCCATTCGGGGTTAGGATGTGTCTGTTGCTCATCGTTTGGGTCTGTTGTTAAGTTAAAATCAGCCCTAAAAACAGTGCTGGCTATACGGTCATGTCCACTATGCGATAAATGAAGTGGCGAAGACAACCATTGTCCATCAACATAAGCTTGAACATAGTAGGTTGCCAGTATGCTGTAGTCATTCACGGAATCCGGGGGCACTTCAATCCATGTCAGGATGATTCCTTTAGCGGGTACAGTTATGGAAATGCTTCCAGGTCCATACTCCCACTCAATCCTTCTGTCATTTGGGTTATACGTATCTGGCAGAAAAGAAAAATGCCTAGAGTCATAACATCTGGCGTCTCTACTTCCATCGACAATTTTCTGACTTGCGTTGTACCACCATCTCAGTCCGGTGACAACTATGTCGTTATCCGTAGGATTATAGAGTACGGCTTGATAAAACCACCCGCTAGGATCAATATCATCCAACCTTGCAAAGCTTGCAGCCTCAGCGAAAACCAGTAAACTTGACGACTGCGAATGTACGGAAGCTATGTTAAAGGAAAGAAACTGCAACAACGTAAAGAGCAAAAATAGGCACACTGTAACCTCCCGCAATGCTTTCCAGCCAGTTTTTCTTCTTTTTCTAAGTCCATGACTCATAAAACCATAAAATGTCATGGTTCTAGCCCCTCTTCCGTGCGAAACAGTTCTGCCCTGAGACCATTGGCAGAATAGGAAGAAGCAAAGAATCTAAGCAAAGCGAGAAGTAACATAACACTAGACATGAATAGATTCTTCGACATCGATTTTACCGTCTTCTGATTCCGAACATAACGTATTTCGTTTTATGTCAAAAACATTTTGAACCAAGAATTAATATTGAAAATTCACGAAATGGTTGTGCCTTGTTGTATGATCTCCGAAAAGTTTGATCTCTTTTCAATACTATCTATGTTCAAAAGCGGTGGGTCACTGAGGTTCGACGTCCAGAATCCGCCGGACCCATCAAACCCTACGCTCGTACCCGCACCCCCTTGAGCGCTGAACGTCCAGACTTAGGTTGCTCCCTCCCGGGTCTGGCCAGGTTCGCCTGGTGAACATCGAAGACGGTTTCCCTACGGAAGCTGCTCAATGATCGCCAGCCCCAAGGGACGGATAGTCACTGTTTCGGCAATGAGGGTCTCAACAGCCTTGAACGCCTCAACTTCAGCTTTCAGCCCGTCATGTAGAGGGTTTACGGTTCAGGGGACCCCTAGCCCCCCGCCTAAGACCCACCGCCAAAACAAACAAAGAAACTCAAACAATATAAAAGTTACACAACGCAAACGACAGCAACTCACCCTTCCCAAACCACAAAACCAACAAACATATTTGGCTTTAAATAGAGGGGGTCTAGCACAGTTGCACGCACACACACCCGTGAACCTTTCAAAACTATAAGGCTTTACGCACTTGCTGCGGTAGATCTCCTTTGCGTAAGCATCTAGGTTGCATCCAATAGTTGTTTTCTGGCAAATACAAATATTCGCTTAGGCTATCCATGAAAACAATGTTCCAATCATGTAAGTTATCGCTGCAGCGGAGGCTCCCACAATCATCATCTCCAAGCCACGTCGAACCCAATTCCTCCTCGAGAAAATCGTTTTCATAGCCCCCACTCCAAAGAGAGCGGCCACAGTGGCAACTATGGAGACTACAAGTGCCTCCACACAGCTCAAAGCCTGAAATACGAAAGGCAAAATCGGCACCACAGCCGCGAGACCGAAAGATGCGCCACACAAAATGCCGGCCTTGACCGGGCTTCCACGTTCTTTAGGCGCTAGGCCCAAGTCTTCAAGACTGGCTGCTTGCATGGGCTGTTCTCTTTGCATCGCGATCCTGTCCACGATGGCTTCAGCCTCTCCTCTTCTGAAGCCTTCTTCCTGATAAAACTCCATGAGCTCCTCTCTTTCCCCTTCAAGAGTTCTCCCCTTCTTGAATTTCTTCCTTTGGCTTTCTCTCTCCAACACTTCTAGCTCAGACTTGGACGATTGATAGGCGCCAGCGGCCATGGAGATGGTTCCGGCGAAAAGCTCTGCAATCCCTGATAGTAAAACAATGTAGGGGTCTGTGATGGCTCCGAATACTCCGGCTACGAAGGCGAGAGTTGAGACCAATCCGTCGTTGGCTCCAAAGATCATGTCTCTCACTCCTCCACCGCCCCGTAATTCCCATGCCTCCATGCCCAAAACTTCCGTCTTCATTCTTTCCAGGTGGAGTCTCTCATCAGATGCGAACCTACTCCAGGTTTCTGAGGTGTCTCTGTCTCTGATTTTTTCTGCTTGAATAGCTAAGTCCTCGATGCCTTCTTCTTCACCCACGATGGCCCATTCAAAGAATCCTTTTGTCCCAAGTATGTTCATCATTAATCCCACCTTGCGTCTTCTAAGGTACACTCTAGTTGCCCCTTCACGTTTGCCTCCTAGCTTTTCAATTTGACTAGACCAGAACTCGGCGTGTTTTCCCTCGTCATCACTGATCTGAACTAAGAGTCGTTTCAGTCTTTCGTCTCTAGCCCTCTTTACAAGTGTCCTGTATCCTTTAACCTGCACAAGCTTGTGTGCGTGAATCTTTTTTGCTGCGTTGAGAAGACTTCTCCTTTCGTCATCTGTCAGACCGTTCATGAGCATCCTCTTCATAAGTACTCTGCAAGATATTTAAAAACAGTAGCGCCATATTTCTAGAGCTAAGAGGTGTTTGATGTGGCAGTGGAGTATGTTCCAACGGGCATCCCAGGAGTGGACGAGATTCTCGCAGGCAAAGGAATTCCAAGGGGTCACACGATTTTGATCAGTGGCGGACCCGGAAGTGGGAAGACGACGTTTGCGATCCAGTTTCTCTATGAGGGAGTAACTCAACATGGTGAATCTGGCATTTATGTCACATTGGAGGAAGAGCCAAGCGACATAAGAACTAACATGTTGAAGTATGGGTGGGACTTGCAGAAGCTAGAAGACGAACAAAAGCTTGTGTTCATCAACGTTTCACCAGTCCGCGTTGCGCCATCAGATGCAGGTGCCCTGATCCAGATCGGGATGAAAGAATTCAGGCTAATAAAACTACTTGAAGCGATCAGACAAGGCATCAAAGACGTGAAAGCGAAAAGAGTAGTTGTTGACCCTGTGACCATCTTCACGCTTCAATATCCAGATGAAGTTGAACGGATATATGCCATGAGAGACTTGATGAGGGACCTGAGAAGAACAGGTAGCACTAATCTACTCATCTCCGAACTGAAAGGAACAGGATGGGAAAGGGAACATCAGTTCGAGGAGTACTTAGCTCAAGGGGTCATTCTGCTTCGCACGTTTTTCAAAGGAGACAGGCTTATTCGAGTGTTCCAAGTGGAAAAGATGCGCGGATTGGCAATAGACAATCAACCTAGACCCTACGATATATCAGTGAAAGGCATAGAAGTATATCCTACTGCAACAGTATACAAATAAGACTCGACTAAAAGCTTCAAAACCTTCAGGAAAAGCCAGATAAACCACAATTCTCCAAACACGGAATATTCTGTAAATGCCTCCCAATCACTAAATAGGCTTGATGACTGCGCACGCCTCTCACCTGCTTCCGTCACGCAAGCGAGCAAGGTGTGCGTCGTCATCTTTCGAATTGTGAGCAACTCGACATCGTTGCTTAGAAAAAAGGAGATAATCGCCGGACAGCAAATTTCGGAAACCGCCTGTACTTATAGAAAATTCTGATTACAAGCTCACAAGCCTTTTGAGAGTAGTCACGGGGAACTTCCAGTTATGCCTAAGAAGCATGAAGAAAAAGGAAATCTCAGGCAAGTGTGAATTTCTCTCGACAATAGAAAGCTGATACAAGTCGGATATGCTCTATACAAGAGCGATCGCAAGGCTAGGAGTCCAGATGCTGTAATAGGAGAGTTAATAGATTCCCGGAGGAAACGTTCTGCAACGCGTCCTTAGTCGGAAGCACAACATCCGCTTTAATCATACTCTTCAACGTACGCAGCGGAGTGTGAGTAGTCGTCATTGACGTGTTCAACAATTTCAGATTCCATTCGATAGCAGCTAACTTTTCCTCGATTGGAAAAGAATGAGCCTTTTTTCTTAGGTCCATAAATCTCGTTCTCCTTATAAGTATATCGTATCTTGCTATATAGGACAGTTATTCCTATAGATGAGATATTCCGAATACCGAAATATAGCAGATTTCTTGGAATCTCGCTAACGGAAAGAGAGTGTTGTGAAGCACTTGTCTCCACGAATAAGGCATGCTCGTGGATTTCCTGTCGGTCACTCTTTATTTATAAGCAAAACCTTGTTTTAAGCAATCTTAGTTACTGGATGGAGTGATGATGCGGAACATAGGCATTGTTACAAGCGGTGGTGATGCGCCGGGTATGAATGCTGCCATTCGAGCAGTTGTACGCATTGCCTATTCAAAGGATTTTCAAGTTTTGGGTTTCGAGAGGGGCTGGGGAGGCTTGCTGACAAACAATTTCAGGCTGTTAACTCCGCGTTCTGTTGGTGGAATAATACAGTTGGGCGGCACTATTCTTCACACGTCAAGGTGTCCACAGTTTAAAGAGGTAGAGGGGATCAGGAAAGCTGCTAAAAATCTTGGTTTGAACAAAGTTGGCGGGCTCATAGTTATCGGCGGTAATGGCTCTTTGAAAGGAGCCCTAGAACTGAGTAAAGAAACTGACACGTCAATAGTAGGAATTCCTGCAACAATTGACAACGATGTTTTCGGAACAGATGAAACAATAGGTTTCGACACCGCCGTGAACACAGCAGTCACCGAGATTGACAAAATCCGGGATACAGCGATTTCCCATGAAAGAGTGTTTATAGTTGAGGTGATGGGACGAAAAAGAGGCTTTCTCGCATTAACGGTGGGGCTGACAGTGGGAGCCGAGATAATCCTATTTCCGGAAACAAGACACGAAGAAAAGAGCATCTTTAGAACAATAAAAGAAAGCGGTGCCAAGGGCAAAAAGTCGGCCATAATTGTAGCAGCTGAAGGAATTGGAGACACGAGCAAACTTGCCAGTGAAATCGAAGCAAACACAGGAGCAGAGGTCAGACTTAGCATTCTAGGTTACGCCCAAAGAGGCGGTAACCCTACCGCCAGAAGTCGACTACTAGCCAGTTTGTTCGCAAACAAAGCCGTTGAACTGCTATCGAGCGGACAGCGAAATAGAGTAGTTGGTTTGCAGAAAGGAAGAGCAACTAGTGTGACACTTGAGAAGGCATGCAAAACCGAGAAGCCTTTAGACCTAAACCTACTAAGGCTGGCGAACATACTGGCAACATAAACTGAGTCTATCAACTCTGACCTCCTGCTTGAGGGTTCTATTAGGGCGGCAGCTTGAAGATCAAACGTTTTGTGTAATGGCAATATGAATTCACGCATGAACGAGCACTATGTGTCTCTTTGTTGAACGAGTATTCAAAAAGGTTTATTAAATATTAAGATTCACCATATACTAACTTAGAGGTGAAGAGAATGCAAAGAACATTAGAGTTACCTAAGTTACACGTGGACAATCGTTCCTTTAAGGGAAACTCCATGGATTTCGTGTGCAATGAATGTGGAGGGGCATTTGAAAAGCCAGTTTTGGCAACCGTTTCTTCTAGTGGTCGAGTACAGAAATATTATGCGTGTCCTCACTGTATGACGAGAATTAATGAAGAACGCAAGGATGCTGCAATTCCGAAGGACGATGTGAAGAAGCCATTGCCGAAGTTCGAGAACAGTGTAGAGTGTAAGCATTTTTTGGGATACTTGAAAGGGCGCCAAAAGGATGCACCCTTTCCTGATGAGTGCTTGACATGTGACAAAATGATCGAGTGTCTAGTTTCTTAGAAATGCTAAATTCACAACAAATTAGTACGCATCGTTTCGTCTTATGATGAACATT
>Ga0209636_10008454_pt1 | contig 10481 bp, 7 predicted proteins | sample DeeMarSWOR152_54_FD_187464 | JGI IMG/M metagenome (GOLD analysis project Ga0209636, IMG submission 187464) | Marine sediment microbial communities from White Oak River estuary, North Carolina - WOR-1-52-54 (SPAdes) (version 2) | ecosystem: Environmental > Aquatic > Marine > Intertidal zone >... | reverse complement strand
CAAAGGTTACATATTTTCTGGAAAACCGCTTTGCGCCAGGAGACGTTACCCCAGCTCTCCGAACATGAGTTGCCTCAAAGGGTTGAGATGAGAATAGAACAGCTGAAAGCGGGGGTCAAGGAAAAGACAAGGAAGCCAAAAGTGTTTTCCTTCGTGGCGGTCCATAAAAGGTTAGTTTACGGAGCAGCAGCAGTTGTTTTGGTATTCCTATCGCTGTGGTTAGGCCTTTTCTCCAAAAGCGAGAAGAAAGTTCCCAAAGATGTTGTGGTTCATTCAGCTTTCGTAGATGAAAAGAAAGCCGACTTTTCAATTCTTGAATCAAAGGATAAGAACATTGTGTTCATCTGGCTGGAACCGAGTGGAAAGGGGGGTTAGAATGAGGTTCCACAAAATTCCGATCTTGATCGTACTTTTGGGTCTTTGCTTTTCGGGTTTGCTCTGTGGTAAAAAGGAGATTCAGAGAAGCAAAGAGGATTTTGTTTATCTGAGCTTTAACGTTTTTATTTTTGAGGCAGCCCAGGCCGAGGACAAACTTGAATTCACACCGTTTCCAGCCATCGTGTCAACGCACGTTATCGATCAGGTATTCAGGGATGCGGAGCAGTATTACGAGACTCTGAAGTCTCTTTCGGCGTTTAACCGTTTTTTGCTGGTGACGTCGTTGACCCAAAAGATGAAGCTTTTGAAAAGCACGCCCTTGCAGATTGAGGCAATGAAACAGAATTCCTCTACCGTCGAAGGAGATTACGAAGTGGAAATAATTCCCCAGCAAATGGAGGAGGAGATGGTTCAGCTAAGGGTGGCTGTTGAGAAGGGGGGCAAACTATTTTTCACCACGGACGTATCGGCCCCCGTGGACAAGTCGGTAGTTATCGGCAGGATGATGGATGAATCTCACAAAGCCCTTCTGTTCACGTTCTCTGTGGAGGAAGAGAAAGACACCTTGATCATGTTCGGTCTGGATAACCCTGAGTTGCCTCCTCCGGTTGAGCCGGCAGAGCCAATGGAGATGGATAAAACGCCGGTGGCTCGGGACCATGCTCCACCGGACTACCCGGAATCCGCCCGAAGGGAAGGACTTGAAGGAACTATCTGGCTCAGGGTCCTGGTCGACCAGAACGGGAAGGTGGCTCAGGCTGTGGTGATAAAGTCTGTCAGAGAGGACCTGGATCAAGCTGCCCTGGAGAATGCCTGGAAGGTTGAGTATACGCCTGCCAAAAGCAAGGGAGAACCTGTGCCTGTATGGGTAGTATACTCCGTCACATTCAAACTTGATGAGTAGTTGCCGGGCCGCTGTGGATGAGCCTGGATGCCTGGACTACGGCAAAAATACCTGTGATCAGAAGTATCAGGTAAAGAAGGGTAAAGGACGTGACCTGAATCACCAGTCCTCCTACTGCTGAGAGGAAAATGGTGGGCCCCACCAGACTGTTCATGAAGCCGATATAAATCGGTCTTTCCTTTTCCGGGGAAATCTCCAGAAGATAGTTTGTGCCGCCAATGATGGTCCCGCTGTTGGTGGCTCCCAGAAAAAAGAAAATACAAAAGAAGGATTCAAGGGGTAAGCCAATCAAGCGGCCGGACAGGAGAAGTACAGGAGGCAGGGACGACGTCAGTGCGGTCCAAAACAGGACCAGGGAGTTGCTTACCCTGTTGCTCAGATACCCCCACAAAAGATTGCACAAAACATACCCAGCCATCTCAAAACTCAAAAATATCCCCACCAGACCCTGAGGTGCGCTGAGCACCTCGCGGGCAAAGATGACGTAAAAGGGTAACCCCATCATGTAGGTCCCGATCAGGACTCTTGTGATTATTAGTTGCCTGAATCTTTTATCCTCTCGAAAGATTCTGATCCCCTTGTGAAAATTGTCCTTCAGAGATCTTTTCTCAACTGGCTCAAAAGCTTTTGGCTCTTTGATCAGGGCAAAGGATAAAAGGGCTATGACTATAAGGGCACAGGCGAGCAGGAAGATAACGCCGAAATTAGCCGGAAAACGATACTGGTTGAGAAGCTTTCTTACCAGCATTCCTCCCAGCACAGCCAGGCTTCCACCGAAAAATATCCTCACTGCCAAAAAACTTCCCCTCTTTTGTGGCGGAATGGTCTTGCCTACAACGTCGGTGAACGCCACGCCGGCCAGCCCTCCTCCCACGGCGTAGAGGGTGAAGAAGATGAAAAATGACAGCAAAAGATAAATCGGATTTTTCTCTCCAAGAAGAAATATGCACAGGGTGAAAAGGCAAAAAGATCCGCCCCTGAGCAAGGCGGTTTTTCTATAGAGAGGCATCTGTCTGGGGTAGTGCAAAGTGGCCACGGCCATAAGAATCTGCGGCAGAAACCACCCCACCGATTCAAGGGTGGAAGCCAAGCCTATCAGAATTCTGGAAGCGGTAAGCTTGCTCATGAAAAGGGGCAAAACAGTGGAAGGGGAGGTGAAGGCAAAGGCCAGATTGAACAAAACCCCATTCATGACCCCCAAAAAAAAGTTTCTCTTAAAGTATTTGGTAACTAACTCATTCTGCATTGACCATATTATACCGAAGGCTGAAGAGTTGTCAAGTCCGATCAGCGAGATCAACCGGGGGCATCTGAATATCGCAGCCGGTGCTAAAATTGTTGACTTTTCGCATACATCCTGATAAATTACAGTGAAGGTAATCAACTGAGTTAAAGGCGATATCTGTAGCTTGCCAAGCTATCTCTTATCCTCGGGTTTTTGGGTCAAACATGACAGAATCTGAGGAAAACTGATACAAAATCATGTTTCTGTTGATCTCAATTTTGATTGTAGTCGGGTTGGCTTCATGGATTTGTCGTTATTACATTGTCTCGCTATCTTATTATCTCTGGGTCCGGTTGGAGAAAAGAAGGACCGATTTCCAGCTGCTAGGGTCTTTAAGAGATGCTCTGGTTCACGAAAGGAAAAAGAAAATAGCCGGATTGGAGATGATAGTCTCCACCTGGGAAAAGGGAGAACAAGTCCGGGCTCAGGGCCAGTATTTCCACGAGCTTCTGGAGCAACTCAAATATTTTGTTCACCAGGAGAGATGCAATTTCATGGCAGTCACCAGGGACGTCTGGCTATGGGCAAAATTATCGACGGTATTAAAAAGAATTGAGAGTACTTCAGGACAAAAGGACAAAAAGACCGCAGTATCGAGACTCAAAAAAGATCTGGAGCATTTTCAAAATCTGATAAACGACGCAGTAGAAAGTGCTACCAGGAAGTTCTCTTTCACGCTCAACGAGGCGGTCCGAGAGTCTGTGAAAATCGTGAGAATCGAAAAATCCTACGTCGGAGAGATCAAGATTAAAGAAGAGCTGGATGACGCTGGTGACGTCATCCGATTCTCTTACGACAAATTCAAGGACTGGCAGAGGATTTTAACCAATCTCATCCGCAACGCAGTGGAAGCAGTTGAAGCTAAACGCTCCACAATCCAGGGGGCAGCCGCAGGCTTTAGCCTGCGGGGAGGTGCAGAAGACTGCCAGGTGAAAGTGTCAACCGAAGAGGGAGAAAGCGGCTCAGTCTCAGTAATCATAGAAGACTCCGGGATCGGCATGGATAGGGCCACGAAATCATCGTTTTACAAAAGAGGATTCACCTCTGGCAAAGAACATGGCCTGGGTCTGGGAGTGACTGAGGAATCAATGCAATTCATTGACAATTATGGCAGGTGGCAGATTCAGAGCCAAAAGGGTACGGGCACAAAAATAACAATAAACATAGACAGAGAAAAAGCTCAGAAAGCAGAACTCATCCTTCCCCCTTCAAAGCCTTTCTTGTTAACAAAACCCGCCTTGGTGCTCTTGGTCCTTTTGCTTATCCTGGGTGCCTTTGCCATACGTTTTGCCACTGACAAGTATTCCAGATTCTGGGTTGATTGGAATCCAGCGACAATTGAGGTCGAGGACAAAACTGTAGCTGTGGTCAAGAACAAAGCCGGTGACTTGCTCTGGCGAAAACAGTTAATTACCGAAGTGTCGCTGCGATCTTTGTTAGTTATGAACATAGATCAAGATGAAAAAAACGAAGTTCTCATTGGCACAAGAAACTCACCTGATGAATCGGGTGAGTTATCATGTTTTTCTTATAAAGGCGAAGAGATGTGGAGATTTATTCCAGGCAGAATCGGCGTTTTTGGCCAGCATTCTCCCATATTTCATCCTTCTGATGTCATCTCTGCCGATATTGACTCTGATGGAGAAATAGAGATTGTCGTTGTGTCCTTGAATACACCTTTCTTCCCCTGTCAAATTGCTGTTCTAGATCATAAAGGTAGGTTGAAGAGCGAATACTGGCATCCCGGTCATGCACGTCCTTTTATCTATAAAGATATAGACGATGATGGACTGCTCGAACTTCTTTGTGGTGGAGTGAACAACAGATTGCAATTCTCAGCCGTGGTGTTCATATTGGACGGTGATAACATCAAAGGACAATCCCCACCCTACACTGATGGAAACCTTCCTAAGGCCAGTGAGCAAGTCTATGTTAAGATACCTTATATCAAAGGAATAGGTGGAGAGAATCAAAAGTTTTCCCTGGTTCACGAAATTACATACATGGGCAAGGAAAACGGCACAGATATGTACCGAGTTGTAGTTAACGATATGTATGGAATCAGCAGAGATTATATGTTCGACGGGAACTTAAGTCTCAAATGGTTTGTCCACAATGCCCACAACATTTGGCAAAAATTGAAGGAAGAAGGAATTATTGATTACGGCCTCACCCCTGAGGTTATTGAAAGCTGGAAAGAAATCGAAGTCTGGAAAGATGGTGTAAAAGTAAGATAGGTTCTAAATTTTAGAAATCTTTCCAGAATCCAGAAACAGGCCTCGGAAAATCAAGTCTGAGTTTAAAGAGTTGAAATCCGCGGAATTGTAGCAATCCTTTCCGACAAAACACCTTGCTTCCCTTAACGCTTTTCACAAATCCCGCATTTCTAATCTGGCATACAAGTTGCTGCCTAAGTACCAGGAAGCTTCCCGAACCGAGATTTCAAGAATGCTCGATAAACATCATTCGTCGAGAGGAGGTATTATCATGCCAAGGAGAATTGAATTTGTCATAGTATTAATGGCTCTTTTTATCCTTTTACAATGTTTGGTCTCCACAGAAAATTTCGCAGAAGAAAATAGCTATTGGCTTCAGTCAACACCGTTCTATTATTCAGTTGCTTTAAAGCTACCGGACTGGACTCACCCTGCCAACGACTTTGGGAATTTGCTATTTTGCGCGGGGTTGAAGGACAGTACCCTCGTTAACTTTGATCTAGATAATAATGGTACGGTAGATACAATGTTCTTAACTAACAGAGGAGATTGTTTTTATATAGGAAACGGGACTAACGGTCCCTTCCTTCCTGTTTTTTCAGACAGTACGCGGATACTCTCATCCATGCCCCTGTCAATGATTTATGTCCAAGGGAATAACAACTATAGTTGGTATGATGACATGAACGCTGAATATCCCTTGCTCATCAGCTGTCTCTGGGGAAAAGAATTTTACGTGCCTTTAGGTGGCTTGGGCATGAATATCGCAGCAACAGAGTCAGGGGCTTTTGTAAAGTTGGATTCAAACAGTGATGGTATTTTTGATGATTCAACAAACCTGGGTTCAGGTGAGGTTTGGCGTCTTTCCAATGCAACTCCTGGGAACTACATACTATCGGACAAACCTGTGTTTGTAGTGGTTTATAAATACAGTTCGGATGCAAACGATAAATGGGCATATGAACTTACTCCGGTTGAACTTTTGGGAACCGAATACTACACCTCAGAAATTCCTTCTAATTACGGACGACTTTACTTAGTAGGCACTGCAAATGGAACCACGGTTCAACTTGACCTAACTGCAGATGGTGTCTTTGATACCACTTGTTACCTGAATAGAGGTCAGGCAATCGATTTTCCGCCGCCAATCATACAAGGCACCCATATTGTCAGTGATAAAAGAATCTGTACGGTATACAGAAGAGATAATTACGGGCTGGGTTACCATCAGTGTTATGCGTATCCGTTAGTGGCTGTAGATGGTCAGCTGGTAAAGGAATTAGGTATGAAAAGATTCTACAAGGGTTTTTGTGACAGAGATAAGTTTTATTTTGTCTCGTTTGATGATGAAAACGTCATAAACATTGACTATTTCGATGATGGCACAATTGATACGAGTTTCACGTTATCAAAAGGGCAAACTCACTTCGTAGGAAGGGAATCGCCGGGATTCTGGGTTTCAATCGAATGCTCCAAACCCACCCAGGTCGTCTATAAACAAAGGACGGGAAGTACAGAGGAAGAGGAAGCCACAAGTGGGCATGTGCTGTATCAAGAGGACTTTTCTTTTGGTGATGCAAACGATGACACCACCGTAAGTATCATTGATGTGGTTTATTTAATTAACTATCTATTCAAAAACGGCCCCCCTCCTCTTCCTTTACTTAATGGGGATGCTAACTGTGATTGCAGTATTGACATTAGGGATGCTGTTTACTTAATGAACTACATCTTCAGAGGAGGTCCACCACCTTGCGGAGATCCTCAGGGAATCTTGCTGTAAAATTTATACTATGGTTCTCTGGGAGTGAAAATATTGTTAAAGTCTGTAGGCACAGATTCTATCTGTACAGAGGTGTACGGATGAATTCGTGCCTACAAATTTTACTTTGTTATTGGTTATTAGTAATTAGTGGTTGGTTGTCAGTTAGTCCTTGTGTAGAGGAGGTCTTTAAACCTCCATTGGTGGAGTTGAGAGGGGAAGTTATGGAAAGCTCCCCGCCTTTGGCGGGATCCGCCCGAGACGGAAAAGCTCAAAATGGAAGGCTCCCCGCTTGTGACGGGGTCGCCTTGAGGCAGAGAAGCCTTCCGCTACAAAATCACAAAACCAAAATCATCTGTGGGAAATTTCATTTTTGAAGCTTGACAGAGAATGGAAGATGAGTATCTTACGTAAAAAAGAGCGAATCGGTAGACCCATCTTGCCCCCAAGATGGGTCGAAAATCCTGCCTTGAGGAAAGGTGGGAATACTGATGGGGAGAGGAGCCACCTTGTGGGAAGGGTGAAACAGCGAGGATTTGTTGCGGGAGTAAACAGACAAGAATGTCTGTTCTACTGCTCTAAATGAAAAAACAATATTATGTCTTCTATTAATGTCTTAATAATCGACGATGGCGATGACATTACTGGATACTGTAAGCAGTTTATCTCCGAGGGGTTTGAATATGACCACATCAGAAGCGGGATCAACCTCTCCGGCGAACTGAAGAAAAGAGATTATAATCTGGTCCTCCTAGACAAAAGCTTCACCAAAATCGACAAATCGGAGCTTTTGGGCCCTGTCGAGGAGGCGGACAATGAGGGTTTGAGAATTCTTACTGCCATCAAGAAGCTGAATCAAAACATCCCGGTGATCATGGTCACTGCTCACGCTGATTATGATTCGATGTCCTCAGCACTTCACCTGGGAGCGTTTGACTACGTGGAATGGGATGCTCTGCAGAAAGACTATCTGTTCCTGAAACTAAAAATGCAAAGGGCAATGGAGTGGGAGAAAAGTGCCCGCAGGAATCTGGTCGAGAAATACAACCGCTGTGGGCTTATAGGAAAAAGCCAGGCTATGGTCAGACTCTTTCAGCAGATGGAAACCGCTTTGAATTCTGACTCGACACTTCTGCTCGAAGGTGAAACCGGAACCGGAAAGGGTAAAGTTGCGGAGATTATCCATCAACATGGAAAACGATCCGCTGGTCCCTTTGTATCAGTCGATTTCGGTGCTATTGCGCCGACTCTGTGGGAACGTGAACTTTTCGGGCATGAAAAGGGAGCCTACACCGATGCCAAAGAAAGTATACCGGGCAAATTCCAGATATCAGACGGCGGTACGATATTCTTAGACGAAATCGGAGAGCTGTCCAAAAACCTTCAGGCAAAGCTTCTGAAAGTGATCGAGGAAAAAAAGGTTCATCCGTTAGGAGCCATCAAGCCCATTGAGGTTGACGTGCGAGTAATCTCAGCCACAAACAAGGATGTTCAAGCCATGCTCGGCGACGGTACCTTTCGATCTGACTTATACTATCGCCTAAAAGTATCGGAGATCAGGCTTCCGCTGCTGAGAGAAAGAAAAGAAGACCTGCCTCTTCTGGTCGACTACTTCATCCGGAATAAATCTGAAAAAGCGATGAAGGAAATTGCTGGTATAACCCGCGAAGCTTTAAACTATCTAAATGAGAAGATGTGGGAAGGAAATGTGAGGGAACTGGAGAATTTGATTGAATCAGCGGTGAAAAAGGGAGACAGGTTGATTACCCTGAAGGACCTTCTCGAGCCAAAGACTACCGCTGAAAAAACCTCTTTTTCCCTCCAGGACACCTGTTCGAAGGAAAGCCCGCCTGAAAACTGCCCTGTTTTTAGGAATGCAGATATGATTCAGATAGAAAAAGTGGCAATCATAAATGCACTCAGAGCCAATCAGGGCTTGGTTGAACCCGCCAGCAAGGTTTTGGGGATTTCTAAGGCTACCATGTACAACAAGATCAATCAATTTGGTCTTTCCCATCTGGTGCGGGGTTATGCAGGGAGTTGAAACAGCAGTCGTCCGTTCTCTCTGAAGCATTTAGAGAGTCCCACATCCCACCATTCTTGCTACAGTTTTTCGTGGCTTTTGTGCGCGGGTGCGTAAATCATCATTGAAGATCAAAGAATATGAGATTTAACCGGAGAGTAATATGAAAAGGGCGGACTTTTTCAAGCTGAGTTCGTGTGTACTGGATTGGAACCTCTGAGTTTTGGGAAAAGGAGAAGAAGCTTTTTCTGGAACAGACGCAAGAAAAGGTAGGGTTCAGGATGCGCAAAAAGTGCGATTTGTAGGTGGTTGGTGGTTTAGTTTTTATTTGACATTGAACTAAAACGGGTTATATTTCGTATTCTAAAACATAAGAAGGAACCCTTGAGTATGAAATTAGACCAGATTCTTGCACCGATTAAACAGGACCTTTCGGAATTCGACAGGAAGGTCAAGGATTACGTTAATTCCGATTCTCCTCTGATCTATCAGATTGCCAGTCATATCCTGAAAAAGAAAGGGAAGAGGCTCAGGCCTTCTCTGGTCTATCTCTCGGCTGGCGCATGCGGAGAAAAGGACAAAAGGCTCACTCAGGCGGCTCTGGCTATCGAGCTGATTCACACTGCCACTCTTTTGCACGACGATGTGGTGGATAGTTCGCCTACCCGAAGAGGACAGCCAACGGTCAACGCCCGGTGGAATAATCTGGTTTCGGTTCTGATGGGGGACTACCTTATTGCCAAGGCTTTCAAGATAATGATGGAAACCAAGTCGCAGCCTCTGCTCACCGCCATGTCCGCTGCTACCGAAAGGGTGAGCGTGGGGGAGCTTCTGCAGGTTCAGGAGTCCTTCAACTACGACCTGAACGAGAAATCCTATTTGAATATCATCAGAGAAAAAACGGCTTCGCTCTTTTCGGTTGCCTGTGAGTCCGGGGCCATCCTCAGCTCATTCGAGGACGGGTCTCGAGAAAAATTCAAAACCTATGGGGAGAACTTTGGAATCGCCTTTCAAATCAGAGACGATCTTTTGGATCTGGTGGGCAAGTCGGAGAAGACCGGAAAGGAGCCAGGGAACGATCTAAAGGAAGGGAAAATCACCCTCCCTCTGATTTACTCTCTGAAGAAGACCTCTGCTGTCAAAAGGAAAGAGATGGTGAAGATTTTGGACGACGGGTTCGACCAGGACGGTTTCAACAAGGTTTTGCTCTTTGTCAAAGAGGAAAAAGGTGTCGAATACGCTCACTGTAAAGCCGAGGAATATGGTGACCAAGCATTACACAACCTCTCTCATTTAGATGGATCACAATACAAAAAGGCCCTGGCAGACCTGGTTCGTTTCGCAGTGAAAAGGGAAAAATAGATTTTGCTGAAACAGATATATTGAAGGAACAGGCCACTGTAAGAACACAGTGGTTTTTTGTTAATGCCCGGGATTGATCCGAATATGTCTCTCTTTGGATTCTCCAGATTTTGGCTTCAGTTTTTGTCTCAGAATCTGTGGTTGATTGTAGGCTGTTTTGTCCTGGCTTTTGGGTTGGCTTATCTTCTGTACAGAAGGACCTACCCCCCCTTGAAAAAAGGAAAGAAGACCTTTCTTTTTGTCCTCCGTGTTCTGGCCATATTCTTCTTATTCCTTGCCTTTTCTAATACCTTGCTCTTTTTTTCCGGGGAGAGGGTGGAAGAGCCTGTGATCCTGGTTCTGGTAGATAACTCGAGGAGCATGACCCTGGCGAGTGGTGAAAGGTCCAGAAAAGATGTAGTGCAAGAACTCATAGTTTCTGACGCCTTAAAAGACTTGGAAACAAGATCTGAGGTCCTGAGTTACGCTTTTGCGGATTCGATAAGGCCGTTTAACCTCCAGGATCTCTTTCTGGATTTCTCGGGTGAGATCACCCCGATCGGCACTGCTTT
>Ga0209636_10008453_pt1 | contig 10482 bp, 11 predicted proteins | sample DeeMarSWOR152_54_FD_187464 | JGI IMG/M metagenome (GOLD analysis project Ga0209636, IMG submission 187464) | Marine sediment microbial communities from White Oak River estuary, North Carolina - WOR-1-52-54 (SPAdes) (version 2) | ecosystem: Environmental > Aquatic > Marine > Intertidal zone >... | reverse complement strand
AGCAGAAGTTGCAAAAAGGCAGGTGAAGTCCGCAAGACCGCTGTTATTCAATGAGTTGTCAAATTTAAAAAAATTAAATGAAAATTTTAATCTAAATCCGGATTTCATAAAAATCAGGCAGGAATATCAAGATACATTATCTTACGGCTCCGGAATAACGCTGTGGGCTGAATTTGAAAATACGGTTATCGGTTCCGACTCATTAGGAGAAAGAGGAAAGCGTGCAGAAATTGTGGGAATGGAAGCTGCACAAAATTTAATTAAAGAAATTAAGTCAGGAGCATGTCTTGATAAATACATGGCAGACCAGGTAATTCCCTATCTTGCACTTTCAAGAAGTTTTGTGGAAGTGTCGGAAATTACGGAGCATGCAAGAACAAATGTGAAAATTGTTAATAAATTCGGTTTTGATGTTGGAATTGATGGAAATGCTATTTTTTGTGATTGATTTTAATTGAATTTAAGGCAGCGTGCCTTCGGAAATTCCCCTCACAATGTCTGTTTTTGTAAGAATCCCTGGCACATCATCAACAACCGGAAGCCCGGATATGCTTTTTTCACACATTATTTCCGCAGCTTTTGAAACAGTAACATCCGGATTTATTGTTATCGGGTCTCTTTTCATGTAATCATCCACTTTCAGTTTCCTGACATCTGCGTGCTTGTATTTATCAAGCGCACTTCTAAAATCCCTCAATGCGGATGCAACTGCTCTTTCGGATAGGATACCGAGCAGTTTTTCACCCTTTTCATCTGTCACGAGAATCCTGTGAATCCCGTGATTGAGCATAACTTTTCTTGCACTAACTATGCTGCTTCCCAGGGTAATTGTAACGGGAACCTTGCTGTAAAAACCCGCGACTTCTTTTCCCGATTGGTTTACTTCTTTAATCAAATCTGTTTTTGTCACGATGCCGGTTATTTTATTATTCTCAACCACTGGCAGTGATGAAATCCCGTTTTCAATCATTAATTTTGCAGCATCGGTTATTTTTGCATCAAAGGGAATTGTTTTTAAATTTTTGTTCATTGCAGAAGATACATGGAACTGTTCGCTCTTGAGTTTTCGCTCTGTTTTTAAATCGCGAAAATTTGCAAATTTATCCGCAATGTCTCTTTCGGTTATAATCCCGACAATTTCGCCTTCATCCTTTACAAGAAGATGCGATATATTTTTCTTCTCCATAAGAACCATGGCTTCTGTTAAGACCTGGTCCTTGTCTATTGCAATAAGTTCTGTTTTTACAGGAATTTTGTTTTTCATTTGACTCCCTCTTTTAAATTGAAATTAAATTAAAACAATGGAATATATAAATCATTTAGATTTAAAAAAATTTAAATTAAAATTATTGCAATTATTACAATTTATTTCACAAAAAGCATGCAGTGGCACGCCCCGTCTTTTTTAATCTCGTCTTTATGATAAATGCACGGGCAGATATTTTCAGGCACATTTTGAATCCGGCACGGGCAGTATCTCGCATTGAATTTTTGTTCTTTTTTAAGCAGCCCTTCAATAACCATGTCCGTGACTTTTTCATCGGGGTTCAGTTTAAAACCGTTTACCCGTGCGTAAGTTTCAGCCCAGTTTTTTATTAATTCCCGCATTTTCTCTTTTTCAATTTCCCCTGCAATTATTGCACCTTCGGGGCAGTGAAATACGCACATCCCGCAGGAGATGCAACATTCATCATCCAAAACCGCCTTATCATCTTCAAGTTTTAGTGCAAAAAATCCGCAGATTTCAACACACTTACCGCAGCCGATACATAAATTTTCATTGATTTTTGGCATCTTTTAATTTATTTATTTCTCAATATAACTTATAAATGTAATTAAAATTTAAAAATTAAAACAAAAGAAAAAATGAAACAATACAACATTTTATTCGGGATGTCTGTAGTATTATTTCTGTTGATGACTTCTGTAAGTGCAGTCCCGCACTTAATTAATTTTGAAGGAAAATTATCTGATCCCGAGGGTAATCACTGGCAGGTGATTATGTAATGGTTTTTTAATGTTCTTCTTGGCAGCCGGAATGAATTAAATTTAAATTTTGATGCTGATTATTATCCGGGAATTTCAGTTGAATCAGACCCTGAAAAATAACACCGGGACAGCCATTGGCGCCTGTTGGCTACGCGTACAGGGCGCAGTACTGTGAAATGGGAGATGCCGATTGGATAACTTCAGGAACTGATAAGGAAAGTTGAATCATGATCATTCACCAAACAATTCCACTAAATCAGTGGTTGAGATTACCTTTACTCTTGCTTGTTCTTTTAATTTACCGTCATTTGACCATAAAACACAGTTTAAGGCGAGTGCTGCTGCAAAATATGGTGAATCATCCGGGTCCGGCGACACTTGCCCTGCTTCTTCCCAGAAATTCCTGAATTCATTTAGTTTTAGAACAGTAACATATATCTGCAATTCCTGTTTCGTAAGTTCAAATATTTTATCATTTATTCCCGATTTTGATTTGACTTCCTCCCTGTGTTTATCCAACTCCTCAAATACATATACGGGAGTGAACAATTCCAGTTCCGGGTGCGAAAGAATAAAATTCCTTGTGAATGAATCCTTCTTGAAAAAAGAAAATAGCACATTGGCGTCAACTATTAGTTTCATTGTTTATTTTACAGGTGAAATGGAAAGGTCGCGCTCTATCCTTGATCGCACAGCCCTATTTACATCTTTACCTAAAGCTATACACTCTCTGTCGGTCAACTCGCTGTGCTTGAATAATTCATCAAATAACTTGATAGATGCAAGTTTTCTAAATTCTTCAACAATTGCCCTCTCGGCTATTTTAGACCACCCAACATGCGGGAATTCATATTTGATTTGGTCGGGTACTGATATTACAACTTCAGCCATTTTAAATTTTTCAATCAATATTATTAATAATTACAACCATGAGTATTTAAATATAAATAGTTAAAATACAAACTCTAAAAAATGAAACACAAAGTCAGAATAATCGAGCTGGTAATTGCATTGCCCCTCATAAGCAGCGTGAGCGTTACCGCATTTCAAATGAACAGCACAAACCATGCAATTTCAGGCATCTCCGATTCTGCCGGCGGAATTTCAAATTCAACAAGTTATTCGGTTGTATCAGAAGTCGGCGAACCGGTTGTCGGCTATTTCGTCCAGTACGAATTTTAAATTATATTCCGGGGTATTTTATTCATTTCTTACACCTGAAGAAAAGAATATAACTTATGACCCGTGCGATTTAAACCATGACGAGATAGTTTATCGCGAATGGAGTGACTTAATGTCTACAGGTGCTTTCTTGGAATTAGAATAAATTGTGATAAAATTTATTATCAAAACGGGACCGGGATTAAACGGGAATATGAATGTTTTGTTAGTGCATGAATCCGGTAAATGAATTTTATTTTTTATCATTCACTCAAAAGCATAAGCGGCTGAAGTTTTGCAATTATGCTCTCTTTTGGGACCGCACCCACTATTCTTTCAACTAATTGTCCCTTCTTAAACACTAAAAGCGTCGGTATCCCTGAAACGCTGAATTGTCCCGCAACACTTCTGTTTTCATCAATATTCATTTTCCCGAAAACAACCTTTCCAAAAAGGTCTTCTGCAAGTTCGTCAATTACCGGTGCAATCATCCTGCAGGGAGCGCACCACTCAGCCCAGAAATCCACCACGACAAGAGGATATTTTTCTATTGTCTCTGCAAATATTTCGTCCGATAATTTAATCGGTTTTCCCGGGTAATCCATTTTTTCTTTGTTTTGTTTATTTAAATTTTCCAATAATTTTCCCGGGTTTTTCAAATTTTTTCTTTTTTATAAATATTTCGTAAATTTCTTTAAGTCGCCGGGATATTTATCTAAATTTTTAGAAATTATTTCACCTGCCTTTTCTTTAACCGAAGGATTGGTGTCGTTTAAAAGTTTTAATATGATTTCTTCTCGTAAATTTTTAGGTATTTGTTTGAAGTGCTTGACAATGACATCAACAATTATAACCCTCACGGACGGGTGACTGTCACCTGAAAGCTTTCTTAATGCTTCTTCCATCGGGCGGTCGGGAATGTTCCCGAAACTTTTGAAAAGTATTACAGCTGCTGCGGACCTGACAGACGGGCTTTTGTCTTCTGAAAAAGTTCTTAAGAATCTAACTTTCATACTCGGGGGGATTTCTCCGATGTTCCACCGGATTGCTTCTGCCGCCCATTCCCTCACTGCGTTATTGCTGTCCTCTGCAAGTTTTTCAAGCGATTCCTCCCGCATTTTTTTCGGAACCAGGAAAAAATTTTCACCGATGACTTTTGAAGCATTGCATCTCACATCCATATCGCCGTCATTCACAAATGAGATTAACATTTTTTCTCTTAATTCCTTGTTCAAGCTGCCGAATTTTTCCGCGACCGTCTCTGATATTTTGCCCCTTACTCCCCAGCCGTCATCCTCAGAGAGAAAAGACATCAATTCTTCTCGTGTTTCTACAGGGAGTTCATCAAATTTCTCACCAACTATTACCGCAACTTTAGCCCTTACAGATGTATCCTGGTCATCCGCAAATATTTTCAACAGCCCGGGTCTCTTGATAACTTTTTCGGGAGATAATTTTTCATAATGCCTTTCTTTGTCTCTTTTTTGCAAAAGTTCTTCCAGTATGACCAGAAAAGAAATTACTGCAAGCGTTATTATAAAAAGATAAGCGGCAATCGTTGAAGGGTTCATTTTCCCTATTTGAATATCAAATACAAACACATATATAAAAGAAACCGCATATAAAATACCCAACGCAAATGCACATCTTTTGGATGTTTGAAATTTTTCCATCTTAATACAAACTAAATTATAGGTTATTATTATACTATTGTAAATGGTTTATTTTTATTTATTATGAACATGGTTTATTTTTATTTATTATGAACACATTAAAAAATAGTATTACAATAAATTAATATTTAAATTATAAAAACATATTAAAATATTTTCGTAATTTGCTTAAATTTTATGTAAATTTTTTCAATGAATTTTAAATTTATTTATGGCAAACAGAAGTTTAATGTACTGGCATCCGGGAATTTATAATTTAATTGTAAAAATCCTTCATGGAAACGCGCTTGATGAAAGGTATAAAATTATTGCCCGCGAGATCGGCATAAATAAAAAAGTTATGGATGTCGGCTGCGGGACGGGAAATCTTGCAAAATTTCTGAACAAAAAATGCAGTTACTCAGGAATTGATTTAAATGAAAATTTTGTCGCGTATGCAAAAAATAACGGGTTTAATGTTAAGGTCGGCGATTTAACGGATGAAAAAAATTATTCTCAGTGCGATGTTGCGGTAATATGTGATGTTTTACACCATATTATTCCTGATGATAAAAAAATTGTTGAAATATGTAAAAACAAATCAAAAAGAACCATAATCTGCGAGCCGTTTCACGAAACTGTCTTTATTGACAAAATTTTAAATAAATTCAGGAACAGCAAATTATTTCACAATTTATTCGGAGAGGCGGACGGCATAAATGACTTTGAAGATATGAAAGAGTGGAATTCATACGGCAAGGATGATGTTTTGAAAATCATGAAAGGTTACGGTGTAAAAAAAACGCTTGTTGTCGGCAATGATGTAATCGGGATTATTGAAAATTGTTGATTCATAAACTCAAATCAAGAAAAAAAAGAAAAAATCAAACTCCATGCCATTGGAATTCCCGGATTCTGACTTTTAAAATTATTTAATTGAATATTAATTATTAATATATTTTGCTATCAATCGCGATATTTTTAATCCCACAAATTTAAAATTGGATTTTAAAAAATTAAAATCAACGATAGCATTTATTAAGAGGTATAAATGAAATGAATAATAATGGGACGAAACGAGGAAAAAAATTGTTTAAATCAAAACTTAATTATAGACAGTATTATTTATTGGTAACTATGTCCATTTTTATTTTAACATTAATTTCAATACCACCCCCTATTATTCCGGCATATATAGAGAATTATAGGGGGTGTGCATATGATAAGACTATTGAAAATTTGATAAAAATAATGAATGAATTTCCAGAACAGGATACTATGATTTATCTTTCTGAATGGGAATTATTTAAATTTAAACTGATTAACGTTCAACGCCCAAATCTTTCAAAAGCATATCACTCCGATTTAATACAAGTTCACCCATTAATATTTAAAACAAAATATAAGCATGTGTTTATTATTGTAGAGAAGCCAACATATAAAACCCCTTATTGTAAACGCCCGGAGGATAACCGGTCGATGCCACTCAATTTAATAGAAACTGAAAAAAAGACATTAGATTGGTGTAAAAGGTATGATGAGATACACGACGGAGTAAGTATATATTTTGAAAACGAAAACATAATAATTTACCATATTAAAAATCTTAACACTTGAAATCTTGAATATATTAATCCGTACATCCTATGCTTGTTTTGTTTAGAAATGAACTCGACCCGAGGCAGAGCATCGTGGAATTTTTGGGTTAAACTTAGTTTAAAACACATATATTAATAATGAAAAATTATAAGCCAATAAACCTGCTGATTTTATTTTTAATAATAACAACCAGCATAAACTGTAGTTCTCATTTAGTTGAAGCAGAGCGACCAGATAATTGGTGGAATTCTTCTTGGCATTATAGATCTGAGATGATAAATGTCGGTGTTATGCCTTATGATCAATTCATTACAATTAGGAAAAAAATTAATTTCATGGAATTACTACAGAAAAATAATTGTTTTAATTGTACTTTTGATGAAAATTCTATTAGAGTTATAGAAGTTGATGAAAAGGGAAATACACTGAAAGAAGAAATTTTTGATTTCAGAAAGTATCCGGATCCAAATTTTGTAATAAAAAGTGATTTTGAAATGAATGTTAATTCAATCAAAAGTGAGTGGGCACCTAATTTACAAGGGTATGATGTTTCAACTATCGAAAAACATAGTGGTTTTCAATCGGTAATTCTGAACAATACAAATAAACTAGATGCGAGAGGATTATATAAAAATATTGTAATAAATCAAATATTTGTAAAACCAGTGATTATAAGTGGGTGGAATAAAGCAGAAAATGTAAGTGGAATCGAAAACATTAATTACTCTATATGTGCGGATATAGAGTATTATGATGGCAAACAGTCACATCAACAAATCCTGCAGTTTAAGACAGGAACACATGATTGGGAGTATGTTGAAAAAGTAATCTATCCAAAAAAACCAATTAAATCCATAAAGATTTATATCCAGTTTCGCAACCATTTAGGGGCCGTATGGTTTGATGATATTCAAATAATATCGGATTATACTAACTATGAGGTGTCATGGTCGATAGGTAACCTAACACATATAGAAACTACAAAACATTATTATATTTATTTTGATATAAAAGAAAATGGGATAAAAGAATATAAAAAACCAAGTTACTTGGATAATCTATTATATAATTCTGGTTTTGAGATGAATGATGAAGTTTCACTTTATAATTGGACACCTTATGGTATGGGGTATTCAATTTCAACTCTTGAAAAGTATAGCGGGTTTCAATCCGTAATTTTGAATAATACCTGTAAAAAAGATATAAGAGGTGTGTCTCAAAAGATTATGCTAAACCCTCCGCTCATGGCAAAACCATTAGTTTTAAGCGGATGGACTAAAGCAGAAAATGTAAAGACAATTAAAAAATCTGATTATTCCATACATATTAACTTAACTTATTGTGATGGCACATATTTATACAAAAAAACCCCACAACTTGGCATACCACGCGATTGGAAGTATGTACAACTGTATATATATCCAAACAAGTCCGTTAAGTCAATAAAAATATACTGCATATTTCAAAACAATAGTGGTGTTGTATGGTTTGATGATATTTATGTGGGCTACAAATTATATAAACCACACTTTGTAGGGAGAGGTCAAAGTGAACCAAGCATGAATTTATATGTGAAACTTGTTTTATTATTTAAAATACTTTTTTCATTTCTGATTATAATTATCCTGCCAAGCATTTTTCTTTTTCAAAATAGTCAAATAATGCGAAATAATCATTTTTTGGATTTATTCTTTGCAGGCACCATTATCGGGGCATTTCTAAGCACTGTTATTGTATTGGTAACAGTGTATTTAGGTATATTCTCAACAAACACATTTTTTATATCATATTTTAGTATTTTTTTCATTGGATTTATATTAATACATAAGAAGAACATATTTTTTAACTGCCGCAATTTACTTGAATTGAAAGATGGTTATGACATAATTTATGCAATTATCTTTTTGATTATATTATTGTTTTCAAGTTATATCTATTTTTATCATTCATTTCATTATACTATACTTCAATGTAGTGACGTATGGTTTTTTTTCGAACGAATAAATATGTTAAATAATAACCTACTGTTTACTGACTACTCCCCAGGCTATCTGGCATTTATTTCTGCTTTAAGTATATTCCCTTTTAATGATATTTACTCTGTTATGTGTTTTATCGGACCGTTAATAGGCGTATTAATAAGTATTGCAATATACTTTGTTACATTAAGGTTAACAGGGAATATAGGAATGTCCTTATTCGCAATGTTTATAAGCAATGTTTCAAGTATATTTTATAATCAGGAAATGATATGGCGGCAAATCCTCCCAGTTCCCCAAAATTTTGCCTTCTTGTTCTGGATATTGGGGTTTTACTATGGGTTGACATTCATTCTAAAAGGTGGGAAAATACGACTTTTTATCTTTATTTCATCACTCACATTAATATTCATATCACACGATGGTGTAAGTTCCGTGAGTATTGTTACCTTTTTTTGTCTATTTTTTGCAGGAATTTTATCGCGAAAAATGAACAAACTCAAGGCAACTCAACTCATTGCAGGGTTTGCAACATCTATATTGTTTGGTTATATATGTGAATTATTGGTGGGTTCTCAAAAATTTGAATCAATTGGTGCGTCTATAAATTTTTTATTGCATCCTTCTTTTGCAAGATTTATCGCCCCATATTTTAGTTATTTAATAATTGCTTCTTTAATTTTTGTTATAGCCAGTGTAATATATTTTAAGTTCATTACAAACAGCAAAATTATCCAGAAATTCAAGAACATTAAGAATAGTATTTTTTGTTTTTCATTTTTGTTTTTCATAATATTTACCTTATATGCTTTGTATCATACATACGCAGAAAATTTATACATAACATACAGCGCAATGGATATTTTTTTATGGGCCGGATTAATCTCTATTCCCGCCCTTGCAACATATAATATTTTTTTAACAAAAGATAAAAGTAAAAGAACAATTATCTGGTTTTTTGTTTTTCTTGAAACGAGTATGCTACTAATATTTTATGGTCTTGGCGATCAATACGCACTTAATAGAATGCACCCATTTGTTAGTATTAGTATGATTTTTTCAATTGTTTTACTTATAGATAATACGCTCTATGCAACCCATGATTTATATCTAAGGGGTGAATTGTCTTCTAAAAAAATTAAAGAAAATTTGGATATGATTAGTGCATTGGGAGGGGTCTTTCTTGGAACTTTCATTATTTTTAAATATTTTACATATCCAGATTATGGCAGATATGGTTGGGGTTTACTTATCGCGTCTGTATTGTATGTGTACCATTTAGCAGGTAAGTGAGAAAGTGTTAAAAATCCAAAAAATAAATAATGTATGAGATAATATTGCGGAGGTGATTTTCAAAATTTTTTAGATTGTATATTCAAAATTGTGAATTTTTAACATCCTTTATTAAGAATCAAAAAAATAAATCTAAAATTCCAGAAAAACAGAATAAAATCAAAAATTCAATAAAATCAAAATTCCAGAAAAAAAGAAAAAATCAAACTCCTTGCCATTGGAATTCCTGGATTCTTAATTTTTTATGGGAGTTTGATCTTAAAAAAACAAAAAAGAATAAACTTATAGTTTATCCTTTAAGATGCTTATGCTTCAACGGTACAAATAATAGTTCCTGCTTGCGTTCTTGTTATAGTATCTCCTGCAACAAGTTCACTATATGTTATACTCATATCAGTAGTTACTTTATCTCCTACACTGAAAGCTGTAGCATATGCAAAATTAGCAGTTAAATTATCAGTTCTCGCTTTAGCTCCTGGTTTTAAATCAAATGGCGTAAGGGCAGTATCTGAGTAACCAGTACTAGGTGTTACAGTAATATCTGTTAAAGTGCCGCCTGCCTGGTTGCTAAATGTCACATCCATATCTGTTGTTGTACAGTATGTGGCACCATCAATAATCCCAAGTTTTGCGCCTGTAAAACCTGTAGATGTAGATGCAGAGCCGCCGAGTCCGCTGAAAATACCAAGTTGCCAAAGTACTATACCTACAATCAGAACTACCAGGATAGCCCAACCGTAAGTCATAAGGTATTCCATAGCACCTTGTCCTTTTTTGTTCATGGTTTTCATGTTTTTCACCTCGTTTAT
>Ga0209636_10008452_pt1 | contig 10482 bp, 7 predicted proteins | sample DeeMarSWOR152_54_FD_187464 | JGI IMG/M metagenome (GOLD analysis project Ga0209636, IMG submission 187464) | Marine sediment microbial communities from White Oak River estuary, North Carolina - WOR-1-52-54 (SPAdes) (version 2) | ecosystem: Environmental > Aquatic > Marine > Intertidal zone >... | reverse complement strand
TGTGGAACGAGAACAGAGAGAGATCTCCAGAATCGATGAGGAGATCAAACTCATCACATACGGACAGAGATACAAATCGAAATTGGTGAAACTATAGCCGCCCAGACGATGCATTACGTCAACATCTGCAACTGATGGGACGTGAAGTCGGCCTAGACTTGCTTTTTGGGACCGTAGCTAGCTATTGCTTGGGTATTGGATGTTCTGGGACGAGTCAGGGCAACTTCAGGTTATCGAATCTTTTATTTCATCAAAGTATTTCAGGTCTTCATCTTCTCTCTTCTTGTTATTCTTCTCTTCCTTCTTTTCCTTCGCATGTTGTTTTGTAGCTTTGTATTTGTCTCCCTTCGTCTTTAGAAGGATGAATTCTCCTACCCTCTCAATGTGCGAGAAGGGGACAAACGTCACCAGGGTGTCCCTTCCTTCTCTTCTCTTCACAATCATCTTTATCTCCCCGTCCGGCAGATAGGTCCAGTCTTGCACGCGCCCTAAGCACACTACATCAGAGTCGAAAACTTGCTTCTTCATTATCTCTTCTTTCGGAATAAATCTAGGAAGCTCTAGGTGTGCAGTGAAATCACCCATCTGAATCCACAATCTCAGCTTCCAGAATCAAGATGAGAAGAGAAAATTCTTGTGAACGGACGGTACTTACTGTAGCTCTATCTGGAAAGGGATCTTGCGCTGGGTTCCTGAGCTTTCTGATTCCCTAGAATAAAGTCAAAGGCTAGGAGTGTACACGATTTCATCGGATTGGGTATGACCCATGTTCGCGAACCGTCTCGTACATTGCCAACACGTTCTCCACTGGAACCTTGGGCTGTACATTGTGAATCGCGTTGAAAACGAATCCCCCGTTTGCCGAAAAGATTCCTATGCGTTCCTGAACCTCTTTCTGTACCTCCTCTGGCGTGCCGAATGGCAGCGTCCGCTGAGTGTCAACTCCACCCCCCCAGAAAACAACCTCGTCACCATACTTTGCCTTGAGCCTTCGTGGATCCATGTTCGCGGCGGAGGTTTGGATAGGATTTAGGATGTCAAACCCCGCTTCGCCAAAATCTTTGATCAGTGGCTCAATCGAGCCGCACGAATGGATGAATGTCTTCCATTCTGTGTTCTCATGAACCCAGTCATTTATCCGCGTGTGGAAAGGTTTGTATAGCTTCCGATAGGATGCATTTGACATTATGGGCCTCTTCTGTGTCCCAAAGTCGGTTCCGGTTACGAACACTACACTTATTCGGTTACCGACAGCCTCGTATATTCTCTCTAGGTTCTGCAAAGCGATCTCGCATTGAGATTGGAAGATTTTTTGAACGTAATCGGGACGCCTGACATGCGATATGTACCATTCTTTCACACCTCTAATGCCCTTTGGGTGTCTCAATTGTAATCCCGGCACAAGCGCTATATCGCCGAAGCTCGTCCCACCAAAGTTGGCGAAAACCGCCTTGTCCGTGTGGGCATCCAGCTTCTCAGCCTCATGCCTAAGATACTCTAGTTCTTCATTTGAAATCGGCGTGAATTCCTCCAGGTTTTCTCTCGGATCTAGGGACTTCCAATCTATCTCCTCTTGCCTGATAACGGCGTCAAAATAGAAGCCGTCCTTCGGCATATGTCCGGAAGGTTGTACAGTGCTGTCTCCTTGCGGATACAAGAAGATGCTTCCATCTTCATCCGGTTCCGTGTTGAATCCGGATGGTACGAGTATAGGCGTCCCGTCAAAAAGCTTCCAAGGCTTCCAGCCTTCATTCTTGAAGCCGAACATAGTCGTACTGCTGCCTAAGCCAACGACATCGACACCTAATGCATCGCAGAGGTCAGGCGCGATCTCTCCCAGCATCTGGTATGGCTCCATAACCTTGACCGGAGTGCCGGGTGGATCAAGTTTCAAGGCCTGACGCATTGCATAGACCGTGCTAACATGCATACCAGTGGTAGGGCTTCCTCCAAGGTCAAGCGGGACACGATCGGGTTCTTGGTGGTTCAAAGCAAGAGTTACACGTTCTCGGGGATTCATGTTACCCGCCCTTTCTAATATTCCTAGGTTGGATAGATAACAATGTCGGTCCGACATCAAACCCAGCTAGCCAGTAGAAATGGTGAACAAACACTTCATGGATGCTGCATGGCTTGAGGACGTAAGACGAGAATACGCTTAAAAGCACGCTGCCAGTATCCCGTATCGGTGTTACTATGACGTTACCGAATAGGAAACCAGCAATTCTCTCAGTAAGGTCCGAATCGACGGAAGTCGGGCTTTATGAGAAGTTCGAGCTCCGAATCTCTCTGGATGCAACATATTCGAATCCCTACGATCCTGAAGAGATTGACTTACAGGCTGAGTTCACGTCCCCAACTGGCAAACGATGGACGATCTGGGGTTTCTACAACCCTTCGAGCTGGTCTCATCTGTGGATGGTCCGTTTCGCGCCAACAGAGAAAGGGACGTGGAAATATGTTGTGAAAGTGAGGGATTCTGAGGGCACGGCTCGAAGCCCAGCTGGTACGTTCGTGGCGGTTGACTCGCCGCATCATGGCTTCATTAGGATTGCACCAAATGAACGCTATCTGATATATGACGACGGCACATCCTTCTATGGAGTAGGTCTGTGGCATAACGATAGCTATGAGCTGTTCAACGACGGCCGCATCACAGAAGACGGACTCGATGAGCTCAAACGTCGAGGCGTCAACTTCATCAGCTTCTTTCATACGCCTCTTGAGACTATGGGGACCGGTTTGGGCCGCTATGACCAGAACAGATGTGGCCGACTCGACCAGCTCTTTGAATGGTGTGAAAAGCGTGACATCTGCATAAGTTGGAATGTATGGTTTCATTCGTATATTTCACAGGCTGTTTGGGGTGGCGGAAACGCCCGATACAGAACCAACCCCTACCACCTTGTGGCCGATGCGGTTGACTTCTTCGGGAGCGAAGAGGCTTGGAAGTACCAGGAAAAGCTCTATCGCTATATCATTGCCCGCTGGGGGTATAGCCGTGCTTTGTTCCTTTGGTTTATTATCGATGAAATCAACGGCACTGAAGGCTGGCAGGATGGCGATCATGATGTCGCTGAGGAGTGGTGTAGACGGATGGACGCGTTCTTCAATGAGCATGATCCGTACGGCCGCCCCACGACGGGCACTCAAAGTGGTGGCATTGACCAATGGTGGCCTGGCGGCTACAGAATCTTTGATATCGCGGCTCGCGAGATCTATGAAGCTCAGGGTCATCCTATGCCAGAGACCGGTAAGATTGGCCGTGACGAGGAGAGCCCACTGCGATATAGCTATCGCAACTACGCCACTCAGATCCAGAATCTCTGGAAAGGCTTTCACAAGCCTGCCATTATCGGCGAGTGCGGCTGGGACCATACCTATTATGAGCCTGGAATGCCAGGCTATCTGGCCATGTATCACAACGCCTTGTGGGTCAGCTTGACGAACGGTCTATGCTGTATACCATTCTGGTGGGCCTACTCTAATTGGATCAATGACAGTGTCGTCACCAATCAGATGCGTCACTTCGCGGAGTTCGTTGCGGACATCGATTTTGCTCACTTGGACCTCGGGCCGGCAGAGATCACTGCTACGGGTGACTGCGACGCTTGGGCCATGAAGGGTGACGAAATCATCTTCGGCTGGGTAGTGAATCCGTCTACCAGCGTTGCGAATGAATCTTTCACGATCTCTGGACTGGCCGACGGCCGCTATGAAATATGTCTCTATCGCACATGGCGAGGTCAGTACCTAGATGCGAAGATGTATCAGTGCCAAGATGGGAAGCTTACCGTCATCATTCCAGAACTGCGTACAAGCCAAGGTCATGCTTCGCATATCGGAAATGATATCGCTTTCAAAATAGTGGCAAAATAGCAGCAGTTTGCGGAGATTGCGCCTAGCATCGTATGGTTCCTAGCTCTAGCGCTTGGGAAGAGAATCCGCCTCTGGATAGTGCGTCCAGATCTCTTTGATTTGTCTAAGCGCTTTGGAGGGAAGGGGACCATTGCTAACATATTCAGCAGCTTGATTCAGCTGTTCTGGACTTGGGAAACCGACCAGAGGAGTAGAGACAGCTGAATTGCTGATGACGTATCAATAATCCGCCCACACCGCTGCATCCGAAACCCAACTCAGATACTTGGGGGCCTGTCCTGCGGAGTCGTCTATTCTTCAGATGAGTCCCTCCAACGTGAGGAACTGCGTTTCGCATGACGCGTTTAGTTTATTAGCTTTCCCACTACCTTAGTTATCACCGGGTGTGATAGCTTGGCATCCAGTAAGATCACAATGACTCACGGCGCTGGCGGATCAGTCATGCATGGGCTGGTAAAAGACTACATCGTCAAGTATCTGGGCGGAAGCAATGCAGAAGTTCCGCTAGAGGCTCTAGACGACGCGGCGGTTATCAATGACATTGTCTTGAAGTCGGACTCGCATGCTGTGAGGCCTCTCTTCTTTCCCGGAGGCGATATCGGGCGTTTGTCAGTAGCCGGTACAGTGAATGACATAGCCGTGATGGGAGCTACCCCCCTTGCCCTTACATCCGGTTTCATCTTGGAAGAAGGCCTTCCGATAGCCGATCTTGAGAGAATCCTGAGCAGTATGAGACAGACTTGCGCGGAAGCCGGAGTTCGGATAATAACAGGCGATACCAAGGTTGTCGAGAAGGGAAAACTAGGCGGATGCGTAATAAACACGTCTGGAATAGGATTGAGAAGCAAGGAGCTTGACCACAATCTCAGAATTGTCAAAGGATACCGGAATTTCGAGGCTGATTGGATACTTGACTCGAATTTGAGGAGCGGAGACAAGATAGTGATATCCGGAACGATTGGGGACCATGGATTGGCTGTGCTCTCATCTCAGGAAGGTTACGATTTTGGGAGTAAGATCAGATCAGATGTTGCGCCGCTTAATAGAATGATCAGTAGGATCCTTGATGCGGGCGGGATTCTCTCGATGAAGGATCCTACCAGGGGAGGACTATCCAATGCCTTGAATGAGTGGAGCGAAAAATCCAAAGTCGGAATACTCCTGCGGGAGGAAAAGGTTCCAGTCCATGAGGATGTCCGGGCAGCATGTGAGATGCTCGGCATCGATCCCTTTGATGTCGGCAACGAAGGGAAGATAATCATAGGAGTGGTTTCGCAAAAGGCGGATGAGGTAGTACACGCACTCAGAGAGAGAAAGGAAGGCAAAGACGCCGAGATAATAGGAGAGGCAACCGGCCAATTCAGGGAAGTCGTGCTTCAAACAGTCATAGGCGGGAAAAGGATAATTCCGCCGCCAATAGGAGACCCTATCCCGAGAATATGCTAGCCTTTTCGATGAATATATCAGACGACAGAAAAGGGGAAGGAGCTCATCAAGCAGTACGAACATTTGAAAAACCTCCTAGGTGAACGCTAGATTCTATGGTAGCTACAGGTTTGATCTCACTATCTAATTAAAGCCAACAATGCCTGTTCCCCCGACTGAATTGCAGTCTGCAAAGAAGGAAGAGGTTGGATTTAGTACTCTCTTCGAGGAATGGCGCGAATATATAGTTGAGGATGGAACAAGAATAAGAGCCGAGTCCTCTTCAATAGAAGTATTTCGGATTGAGAAAACTAATCTAGAGAGCGAGCTTGACTTCCCACCCCAGAATAGCTGGCGGCTTCATTCCTTATAAGAGCTATCTGGTCAGCGACACCGGAACTAAGGCTCTGTCCGAGCGACACAAACACGAGACCTCTTAACTTCCCCTTTTTTCCCAACTTGCACACCTTCCTAGCCAAGGTTGAACGTACACGTGTTACAAGCTAGATTTTATTAGCGGAATCGTCGCAGTTGTCACACGCGCTAGAGGACGCTTTCTGCAGACAGAAGACGATGGCATACGTCTTCCCCATGGCATAAATTTCTCCCCTTTCCTCTAGCGCTTCCAGCTAGCTAGTGAGTGATGGATATGGCAGCGAAAGAGTTATCCCTTGAAGAGAGGTATGAGATGCTCCTTGAACAAAGCCTTCTCATGGATGCAATCAACCATGCCTTCCACAAGGAACTGGGCGTACTAGACAAGTATTACGAGTTCTATCTTCAGGCACAAAAGAACATGCTCCCAAGCTATCTCGGAACAATATATGGCATGTTCAAAGCTCTCGCTCCAAGTAGAGCCTTTAAACAGGTTATTAACCAAGTGATGTCGATCGTACAGATGCACCATGAGCTATCCAAAATCGATTTTGGGTGGATTTCTGATCGTGAAGCAAGGATAGACATAAAGAACTGTCATAAGAGGCAGAAGACGAACGAACTAGCGAAAAAAGCCGGTCTCAGCATTAATCCCATGGCCATGTGTGCCGTTGAGGCACGATTTTTTCCGAGACATGTTCAAAGAGTTTGGGATAGACATGAGGGTCACCCTGAAGAAAAATGGGTGTGATTCGATAGCCAAAATGGTGTGATCGATCGAACAATCCAATTCTCATAGTAAATCGATCGATCGAGGTTTCAGCTAGCTAGCTAAGTTATTAAGAGCAACTCTTCAACCAATATTCATGACACAGGGAACCTACTATTCGCGCAGCGTTACTTAGGTACTATTCTACAGCCTCCGTCAGTCACAGCGGCTATACCCTAACTTTCTTTCCGACTGCCGTAACCTTACTTCAGAATTTTGACACTATATCGAGATTGCCCCCCCGTGGAGCCCTTGAAGCTAGCTAGGAGTAGAATTTCTCTTTTTTCATACGTCATTTTCATCATTACGGCTCTGTGATCAGCAATCTCGACATTGCTAGCTAACTAAAAGGCAGGTTAGAAGACCTAGCAAACCGGTGACAGGAAATCTATCAGTATTCAACGGAGCTCGAAGAGGCCTTTCCAATTCGACTCTCCGATAAAGTATGTATATCAACGAGATATTCAAGAATGCAAAATTAGATTCTAGTTCTATCGTCTGGTTCAACTCTGACAGTGAAATGTCCCATTCCTGCTAGAAGCGGAAGGATATGAGAAAGCAGTTGCTCTGCACTTAAAGAGCGTACTGCACCATTTGGACTAGTTTGAGTCCAGCCATCCTTTCCTTTTCGATATTTCTGTATCCATCCATGTTTTGACATGATATAAATTGTGCATTCAGAATTCTTCATGGCTGTCCCTTCGGCAGATAAGTATCAAAATCTATTGGGTTGTTTGGGTTTGGGACCAGATTCTAGCTAGCTAAGATCCAGACGTCGATAGGAATTGATCCACCGAATCTATCTGAGCGCAGTGGGTTCCTAGTATCTTTTGTGGATGATGATCATGGGAAATCTGCCTATTCTTGCCAGCGTGTTCGGGAGAACAGTCTCAAACCGGAATATCAGCCTCATGAGATAATGTCCCAAAAGGTTGCCGGGTACTAATGCTCTCGTCAGAAGGGAATCAACTGATCGCCAGCAACGTATACTTACATCCCAACCATCTTGATGAATGAAGTTTCTCTCAAACCACTTGTAGTCATGAGCATGGAAATAAAGCGGCCGGACCTCCTTCTCTTCGGGTGTCTGAAGAATCCTCCTCCAAATCTTTAGGGCGAATGTAGACTTCTGCAGCTTTCTGACTATGCCGTTAGGAATAGGAAACCAGCTATACAGGATTACGCATCTGCTTCCAGGCTTCATCGTCCTATGAATCTCAACAACAGCAGATTTCTGCTCATCTTCCGGGACGTGGTAGAGAACGTGCAATGCTACTGTTGCGTCGAAAACATCGTCTTTGAAAGGCAACTTGGTCACATCGCCCAGTACATAAAGACCATGCCCCTTAGCTCTGTGTCTTGCCTCTATCAGGGCTTTTCTTGAGAAGTCAAGGCATACCCGCCACCTATAGCCGGATGAGTATTCTAGATATTCTGGGAGCGGAATAGATCCTGAACCCGCGTCAAGGAAGAATTCCCCACGATGTTTCAGAAATTCCTTGACACGCATAAGGGTCTTGTGATGATACGGATCTAGGACCGGTCTAGTGTCTACAAAGGTTGAGGTATCGTTGTACGTGCCATCCTTGTTCTTCTGCCATCCGAAGGTGTCGTAGAATTCCTTTATGCTCTGTTTCTCTTTTATGATGGCAGATCTCTCGCAGTCGAGTTTGGAAAGGGATAAACGATATCTCCTTTAAAGCGTTTTGCATGAAACCACTTAGCGCGCGCAGCAGCCTCGCCCGCCATCTCTTTACCTAAGCATATATCCGAGCACACTCTATGATTGGTGAAGAGAACCCTCATGAAGACCATTGGCCTGATCGTGAATCCGATTGCCGGGATGGGTGGAAAGGTTGGCCTGAAGGGCACAGACGGAAAGGACATCTTAGAAACGGCTATCCTGCTTGGAGCTAGTCCAGTGGCGCCTGCAAGAGCAGAGAGGTTCCTAGCAACGTTGAAGCCAGTTAATGGGAAGATCGATCTCTTTGTAGGCGCTGGAGACATGGGGGAGCACGAGGCCGAAAAAGTGGGGCTAGAATACAAGGTCGTGGGGAGTAGAAAGGGATACACGACGGCCGACGATACGAAGCAGATAGCCGAAAACATGATGAAGAATGGAGTGACGTTGATCGCTTTCTGTGGAGGCGACGGAACGGCTAGAGACATACTCGATGTAGTGGATTCAAAAACTCCAGTGTTGGGTATACCAACCGGGGTTAAGATGCACAGCGCTGCATTTGCTGTCAATCCAGAATCTGCTGCCCGCATTGCAAAAGGCTTCCTTCAAAATCATATGCAACTAAGAGAGGTTGGAATCATGGATGTCGATGAACAATCCTTTAGGGAGGGTCGGCTCTCGGCAAGACTATATGGATATGTCCTCGTCCCATATGAGCCTAGGTTGATCCAAGGCGCCAAGATTGCCAGTCCAATGACTGAGGACGAACTACAAAACCAAGCTGCCTTAGCGATCTACGTGATCGAGGAAATGAAGCCTGACGTAATCTACATAGTTGGCCCTGGCACGACAACGAGAACCATAGCAGACCTCCTCGAGCAAAAGAAGACCCTTCTAGGAGTCGACCTCTTCTGCAATAAGAGCATAATTGCACACGATGTCAGTGAGAGGAAGATTCTGGAGAAGATCAAAGGCAGAGAGGCAAAGGTCATTGTCACTCCAATCGGGGGACAGGGGTTCATCTTCGGAAGGGGAAACCAGCAGATAAGCTCCTCTGTGATAAGGCAAGTCGGCATTGAAAATATAGTCGTTATCGGAACGAAGCAGAAACTGAGCGAGTTGACATGTCTGAGAGCTGATACTGGCGACCCTGATCTTGACGCTCAGCTGAGAGGCTACATCCGCGTAGTGACAGACTACAGAGAAGAGCACATGATGCGAATCGAATAGCTTTACCTTAAGAGAGATTGACGTTACTTCTGAGTTCACTTCTAATCGGAGCGAAACATCCTAAAACTTGCATATTCACCTGCACCAATTCGGTCACCGGCACCTAGTCCTTTGGGTCTGATTACTGTTTCTCATCCTAGATCGCACGCCGGATTGTTGCACCGATGAGATGGATATTTATCGTGTCTATGTTCCGTGCACCGGGAAGCCGCGAATCGGAGACCTCTCCGGTGAATTTCGTACTATTTTTCTATCTTTTTACCACCTTCCAGTCTAGTTCTCAGGATTCCAGTGTATGACCTCACCTTGTTTGGTGAAGATTCTGATGACTATCACGTCGGAGAGATTCTTCAATCGCTGGGCATTCCTTGAGCGATCCGTTGGTCAGGCTCAGAGACGGAAAATTAGACCGAAAATAGGCATGAATCAAGAGCTAAACTGGCGGCCGTGGCCAAGTCTCTCTTTCGGATAATATATCCGTCCATTTTCTCCTCGCTCAGATGTGAGGACTTCGCTTCTTAACATATTCTCCTGTTATCTCTATGGTATAGCCGCATTTGGGGCATCTCTTTTCTTCAGTTATTCGGTAGCGAATTATCCTGTAGGCCAAGCGTTTTATCAGCCATGTCCCGCAGTTTGGACAGTAAGTGTTCTCGTATGTGTGTCCGTGGACATTTCCGATGTATGGATACAGGACTCCCATCTTTCTAGCGGTTTCGTACGCCTTCTCAAGGATTTCAACCTTCGTTGGCGGATTGTCAAATCTGTATGCTGGATAGTACCTTGTGAAGTGAAGGGGAGTCTTGGGTCCGACCTCTTTCAGATGTCGTTCTATCAGCCCTGCAATGCACTCTTCTTCATCGTTGACGTCTGTTATGACCAGATTCACAAGCTCGACGTGAAAGCCCATGCTTACGGCTTCTCTCGCATTCCTCCAGACCTTCCCAACGTCGACTCCACCGCAGTACTTCGTGTAGGTTTCAGCGTCGCCCTTGAGGTCGATCTTAAGTCCATCCATGCCTGATTCCCGCAACAACTTCAATGCGTCCAGCGTCATGTAACCATTCGACACGTAGCAGGAGTAGAGCCCTCTTCTTTGGCCGAGCGTGAATAACTGTACATT
>Ga0209636_10008451_pt1 | contig 10482 bp, 7 predicted proteins | sample DeeMarSWOR152_54_FD_187464 | JGI IMG/M metagenome (GOLD analysis project Ga0209636, IMG submission 187464) | Marine sediment microbial communities from White Oak River estuary, North Carolina - WOR-1-52-54 (SPAdes) (version 2) | ecosystem: Environmental > Aquatic > Marine > Intertidal zone >... | reverse complement strand
CGAGGAAGCGACTCTTAAGGCTGTACGAGAACTCAAGGGGGCCTTTGCCATAGCTGTCATCTCGACTCAAGATCCAGATAAGATCGTTGCTGCCAAGATGGGACCACCTATCGCTATTGGTCTGGGGGATAAAGAATATTTTGTTTCTTCGGATATAAATCCCATTCTGGCTTACACCCGGAAAGTTGTTTTTCTGGAAGATGAAGAATTGGCGGTTCTTGAGTCTGAAGGTGCGCAGTTCAAGAACTTTAAAGGAAACAGGCTGAATAAAAAAGTGGATGAAATTTCCTGGAGCCCCTTGATGATCGAAAAAAGGGGATTTAAACACTTCATGCTCAAGGAGATATTTGAACAACCTCAGGTGGTACGGGATACTCTTCAGGGAAGGATATCCCTGGAAAGAGGAAAAGTCTTGCTGGAGGAAACAGGCATTTCCCCAGAAGTCTTAAAAACCGTACAGAGAATAGTCATCGTTGCCTGCGGCACCTCTTATCATGCTGGCTTATTCGGCGAATATCTTTTGGAGAATTTAACCCAGGTTCCCGTTGAAGTCAACTTTTCCTCTGAATATCGCTATCAAGATTTTATGGTTGACGAAGATACTTTAGCTATTTTCGTTTCCCAGTCAGGGGAAACAGCTGACACTTTAGCTGCCTTACGAGCTGTGAAAGAAATGAAATGCAAATCTCTTGCCATCTCTAACACAGTGAAATCTTCTATTGCCCGAGAGGCAGATGGGGTTCTCTATACTCATGCGGGGCCAGAAATAGGCGTTGCAGCTACTAAAACTTTCTTTGCTCAGATGACAGCCTTAGCTCTCCTGGCATTGTACCTTGCTCAGCTCAAACAAAAAATCGATAAAAAGGCAACTCTTTCCCTGCTTCAAGAACTCCAGCGGCTTCCTCATAAAATGGAGATAATCCTCAATACAGCTAAATCAGTCGAGAAACTGGCCCAAGGCTTTCTCCCTTATTCTCATTTTCTCTATTTAGGACGCTGGATCAGTTTTCCCGTGGCCTTGGAGGGAGCCCTTAAACTGAAGGAAATCTCCTACATTCATGCCGAAGCCTATCCAGGCGGGGAAATGAAGCACGGCCCTATCGCTCTTATCGATGATCAGATGCCCACTCTGGTTGTTATTCCCAAGGATAGAGTTTATGAAAAAATGATGAGCAATATCTCTGAGATCAAGACCCGTAATGGATATGTCCTGGCAGTGGCTTTTGAAAACGATAAAGAGATCAAAGAAAAGGTTGATGAAGTCATGCCCATACCAGCAACAGAACCTCTTCTCACTCCCTTTTTAACCGTTCTTCCCTTGCAGCTTTTCGCCTATTATATAGCGACGAAAAGAGGAGCAGATGTGGACCAACCCCGCAACCTGGCGAAGAGTGTAACTGTTGAATAAGTCACCACTTGATCTTTATCATCACTCGGGCTTGGCGAGGTTGTTGCTTTCCCCAAACCTCTCCAAAAAGGGGAATATCCTCTTTGACAAAGGAAATCGCCCTTTGACTGTTGAGAAGGTTAAAAATATCAAGCCTCAAGGCTAAACTCATATCTTGGAAGATTCCTCTGAAACTTTTTAAGCGAAATTCTTTTTGCACTCCGAGATCAAGATAAGAATGGGAAGGAGTTTCTTGGATGCCCCTCCCCTCAGGAAAAGCATAGTAGCCTCCAAAGAAGGGAACATAGCCTAATTTTTCCCAATGGTAACCTGATATCCATTCAAAGGCTGCAGAGAAGATGAAGCCGTAAGGAGCGATAAAAATAGTATTCAGCTTGATGTTGTGGTCGATGGAGTAGGGGAGTTTTCCGTACCAGCCTTCATCTCCGATTCCTCTTCCGCCCAATCCTCCTAACTCATAGTCCACTTCTTTTTTGGTATGCTGTAATTCAGGAAGATCAGGCACATAAATGTGATTGCCGAAAAGTCCCAGATAATTGGTACTCCCTTCTTCCTGAGCCCAGGAGCCAGTCTCAGTCTGGCCGGGGTTGGTTCCCTTGGCTGAGGAATGGCAGTAAGAGGCGTTGAGGAAGAAATATTCTCCGATTTTTCCGTTCAGTTCGAATTCTATTCCTTGATAATTTCTTCTCTTGTGTTCGAAGTTGTCATAGAGGAATTTGTACAGAGTTTCAAGGTCAAATAGCATGAGGACTTCCAGTAAATTTTCTGCCTTGGAGCGGATGTAGCGGGCTTTTAAAGCCCAGTTTTTTCCCAGTTTTCGGTCAAACTCGATGAGGTAACGAGTGAGAAAATTTGGCTTCAAGCCTTCAGCAATTTCGAAGACTTGGCTTTTTTGTTCGTATTTAAATTGCCAGTTTGATGGATTGTGAAGATCGGTCTCCGCTGGATTTGATGGGCCTTGCCATTCATAGGTACGGAAAATAAGGCCAGCTCCTGCATTGAGGATACCAAGGGGCATGGTGGTGATAAGGTCAGAGAATCTTCCCCAGCCCAATTTCAGAACATTTGCTCCGTCTCCTGTTATGTCGACGGCCAGAGAAAGGCGGGGCGAAAGGAAATCATCTAGATTCCAATACCAGAATTTCTCTCCTTCATTGTCGAGGCAGAGCTGGGTTTGAGTTCTCAAGCCCGCCATGAGAGTGAATCTGTTCCAGGTGATTTTATCCTTGAAGTAAAGCCCAATACCCCTGGCAGAATTGATTAGGTTAAACTTCCCGTATTCGTAGAAGAAATCTGGTGTGCCTTTCTCGTCCTGCATAGTATCAAAGTAATATTTCGTTCCGCTATCAAATCCATTGTCGGGAAAAAGATCTTCATCCTTTCCGCTGAAGTCGACTCCAAATTCAGAAGAGAAGGTGTAGTATTCAAAGCCGAAGTTGAGTTCATGACGGCCAAAGCTCTCTGTCTCGATGTATTTCGTAATCTTGAAGTTAAAGTCCAGTCTTTTCTGATCATCCGTGACATCTCCGTAAGAGTTATGGGTGTTTTGAGCCAAATCCTTGATGTAGTACTGGGCAGGCCCGAGGTCTTTGTCAACCGGTTCTGTGGAGGAATCTCTTTTGATCCCGCCCAGTCCAACTTCGATAAAAGTGGAAGAATTTAAGATTCCTTTGTAGTTGAGCCGGAAAATTGTATCTGTAAAGTGTTTTTCTTCGATTGTTTCAGGAATTCCGATTCCTCCTTTTTGACCGAGTGATTTATGGTATACGGCTGTAAAGGAAAGATTGTGGTTGCTGTTCAGGGCATAGGTGAGTTTGGTAAAGAGATTATTTTCCCGGATTGTTCTCTTGCCGCCGGGAATAAAAAGGTAATCTAGAGTGCTATCCTTTGTCTGGGCAGTGTCCGAAAAGAGGTTGTCCGAGATAAAAAACCACAATTTATCCTTAATCAAAGGACCGCCAAGGTTGAAATACCAATTGTAATTAGAGAAAGATTCGGGTTCGCTCACTACTGAAAGCTGCTCTTGGCGGGAAGACTGGAGGTTTTGATCCATAAAAATAAGGGAAAATTCTCCGCTTAAGTCATTGCTTCCGCTCTTGGTGACCATGTTGATGATACCGCCATAAGCAGAGCCGAACTCAGGGCTGAAAGGATCGGAGATGACCTGGATTTCTTCGATGGAATCAAAATTTAATTTCACGCCTGAGTTTCTGAGTCTCACTCCACTGATGGAAAGGCCATCCACAATCCAGTTGTTGCCCTCTTCGCCTTCTCCTCGGAAACTCGGTTGACCCTCTATTGAAGTTCCCCGCCTTGTATTCATCCTGACACCGCTCACACCAGGCGTGAATTTAACTGCGTCCACGACTGTGCGATTTTGGGTAGGAATCTTTTCCAGGTCTTCGCTGCTCAGCCGAAAACTGGTATCTGTCGAGGTCTTGTCGATGAGTGGTCGTTCGGCTGTGACCACGACTTCTTCCTTGATCTCCGATAATTCCATTCTCACTTTTAGGTTGGTCACCATTCCCAAGCGAACCACAACGTTTTTCTGCACGAAAGTATTGAACCCCTCACGCTTAAAGGTTATGGTGTAATTTCCTACCGGAAGGAGCGGGAACCGAAATTCACCAGTTTTTGAAGAGAGGATGGCCCGGACTCCTTGAAGACTGGAGCTTTCAGCCGTTATTTCCACTCCAGGAAGGCCAATTCCCTTTTCATCTTCAACTCTTCCTTGAATGTCGCCTGTTTCAATCGCTCTGAGTTGCCCGACTAGGATAAGAATGATTCCCAAGAAGCAGATGGTTATTTTTTTTACGGCCATTGTAGGTTCTCTAATCCTAGGAGGAAGCATTTCTAAATCTGTGATAAGAACAGGGTCTTTGGGAATGGCTTCGCTCCGTTCAGATTTTTAACGCCATTCTCCTTCTGGCCTAAATCAAATATAATAGGTTATTTTCCTCTTTTTGGTTTCTTTGGTATTGTTACTTCTATCCTGTATTTTTGAATGAATTTTTCGGTAAGTACTCTGGCCTCTGTATCCCTGTATTGTTTGGGCGGTGTCTTCATGAAATAGGATGAAGGAGCATCCAGGGCTCCGCTCAAACCGTTGTTCAAGGCTAACTTGCAGCATCTGATGGCATCAATCACAACTCCAGCCGAATTGGGTGAATCCTCTACAGATAGACGGCAGTCAAGATAAGTCGGTACATCTCCAAAATGGCGGCTTTCAATGCGCAGGAAACAGAGTTTATTGTCTTTTTGCCAGGGAACATAATCGCTCGGCCCCACATGGACATTCTCGGGCAAAATGTCTAAGCCTCTGGCTTTGATCTGGGAAGTCACTGCATTGGTTTTGGATATTTTTTTGGAATGGAGCCTCTCCCTTTCCAGCATATTAAGGAAGTCTGTGTTTCCCCCAGTGTTGAGTTGATAGGTCCTTTCGATGGGCATTCCCCGATCAAGATAGAGATTGACCAGAGTTCGGTGCAGAATAGTTGCTCCAACCTGGGATTTTATGTCATCGCCGATAATGGGAAGATGCTTTTTTTCAAACCTTCGCTGCCAGTATTTTTCGCTGGCGATAAAGACTGGAATGCAATTGATGAAGGCACAGCCAGCCTCTAAGACTTGTTCCACATACCATTTCGTGGCATGTTCACTTCCTACAGGGAGATAATTGATGACTACATCTGTTTTGTTGTCCTTGAGGATGGAAACGATGTCCGATGTCGCCCCAGGGGCTTTCTTGATGATCTGGGATAGATATTTTCCCAGGCCATCATGGGTCATGCCGCGATGGACTTTAACTCCTAAATTGGGTACATCTGCAAATTTGGTCGTGTTGTTGGGGGGAGTGAAGATAGCTTCACTCAAATCCTTGCCAACCTTGTTTTTATCTATGTCGAAGGCAGCTGCGAATTCAATATCCCCAATATGGTAACCGCCGAGTTTAACATGCATGACTCCAGGAATGAAATCTGAGTCTTTGGCGTTTTTGTAGTATTGAATACCTTGAACCAAGGAAGAAGCACAATTGCCGACTCCAATTATGGCTGCTCTTATCTTGTCCATTCTCTTCAGTCTCCTTTTTTAATGAGTTTTTCAGCTTTTCTGACATAAAGTATTCTTTGAATGACAGTGATGTTGGAGACGACAGCGATGAGAATCAACACCACTATCATGAAAGGATCAAAGATTTTTAAAAGAGGACCAATGATGGCTGCAGCAGAGAGTGAAATCATTCTTTCACCCCTCTGCATAGAGCCTATTTTGCACTCGATACCTAAACTTTCAGCTTTGGCTCTGGTGTAGCTCACGGCGAAAGAGCCCAGAATAGTCCAAAAAGTGATCCAGACGGCCCAATGATCTTTAAAATAATAGGCAATTCCTAGATAGATGAAAAACTCAGAATACCTATCCAAGGTTGAATCGAGATGAGCCCCGTAAAGGCTTTTTTGGTGAGTTTCTTCTGCAACTTTTCCATCGAGAACATCTAATATTCCGCAGATGACGATTAGAATTCCTGCCCAGAGTGGGTGTCTGAAAAAGAACAAAACTCCTGCTCCTAAGCCTGTTATCAAGGCGAGAGTACTTAAAGTGTTAGGATTGATTTTAGATTTAATGAGAAGATAGCTTATTGGATTGAGTAAGCTTTTAGACCTGGATAAGAATTTCTCCGGAAATACTCGAAGAGTTTTTAGGATGTAGGTTGAATTTTTCTGACTCATAGGATTTGGAGAAAGCATGAATAATCTAATATTAATGGAAATCCAAGTCAACTTTTACTTCACTCAATCTTGATTTTTTTCTTCTTTTCAACTTTCTTTTCTGCCATTTTTTCCAGAGCCTCGATTTTGGCGTCGATCAGAGAGCGAAAAGCAAGAAGGATTTCTTTCCTCGCTTTCAGTAAATGGCTGAAGGCTTTTTCAGGCAAAAACAGAGAAAAGAGTTCCTCAGGTATACGGATTTTGATTTCTCTTACCTTTTCTTCCGCCATCTGTTCCCCTCCTTTCTTTAAAATGGTTTATTGACTGAAACTTATCTTAAGTTTCTCTTTTTCAAACTTGGCTCCCTTTATGGAGTAGTGAAGAAGAGTCCTCGGGAGGAGGATGTTTCTTTTAAAATTCCTGGCTTTGATCACCAGTTCTTCACCCTTCTGAAACAGATCTAGGTCCTTTTTTTTGACAAAGGGCAAACTCATGGATAAAACGTATCCACCGTTGACCTTTTCGATGGTTACTGGTTTCTGGGAGAAGAATCTTTGAGTCGGGTCCTTTCTCCCGTAAACATTGCTGGCCATCTTTCGGAGAAAATTCATTCCTACGACTTCTTGATTAAAAAGTTCTGAGGAAAATATGGGAATGGGTGCGAAGGTCTCCCGGATCATTTGCTGATAATTCTCCTGGATGGTTTTCCAGTGGCTGAAATAGTCATCCTTGACTTCATCAGGGATAAGGCGGTTGACAATGATCAAATCCACAGTATAGCCAAAGAAATTAAAAAAAGTAAAAGCCCTCTGCGCTTCCTTGATGACCATCTTTTCAGGATTAATGACCAGACGAATCGAAGTTTTCTGACTGTCCGATAGGATTTCCTTCATCTCTGCTAATTGAGTATAAATTTTTTTCATCTCAGCGAAGATTTTGTCTTCAGGAAAAGGAAAGGGAAGGACTCGATTGGCTACAGGCCTGACAGCCTTGGCAGCTGTTCTTTGGATCGGAAAGATGTGCTTGAGATACCAATTCGTGATCTCAGGAGCGCTGAGAAGTCTCAGCGTGTCACCCGTAGGAGCACAGTCCACAATAATGACCTCGTATTCTGAGCTATTGTTGAAATTGCGTATTTCCATCAGGCTGAATAGCTCTTCCATTCCAGGAAAAACACTCATCTCCTCTGCCTCTATGTCATCGATTCCTTGCGAAGAAAGAAACTCGGTGAGGTAGTTTCGGATGGCTCCCCATTTTTTCTCGATTTCCTCTAGAGCATTAATCTCCTGGCCGTAGAGGTTGGCTGTAATTTCTTTAGGGGAATTAGAGAGTTGGGTTTCAAAAGAATCGGAGAGGCTGTGGGCAGCATCTGTCGAGATAACAAGAGTCTTGTATCCCTTCTTAGCAGAGAGCAGGGAAGTGGCTGCAGCGAGAGTTGTCTTGCCAACTCCACCCTTGCCAGTAAACAGGATTATACGCATCAGAGATCTTAAATTTATTCTACCACCAGATGGAGGGTCAGGTCTACACCTTTAACTTTTTGTCCTTACAATCACTTTCACAACATATCTAAAAGCAGTTCATGATGGTTGAACGAGAAGCACAGAGCTAGTGCTGAGAGCACAGGATGGATTATTTCGCTACAGTATCTAAGATTCCGTCAAAGCTTTTCCAGGAAATCCTTTATAATCTTCCTGAATTCTTCTTGGTGAATCAAAGGTGCCATATGTCCTGTTCCCTTTGGGAAGGTATAAAGTTCTGTATTTGGAAGATTTTTCATGAGGATATCCACATCTTTATACCCTGGATCATCCTCACTCGTGATGACTAACACTCTGCCCTTCCATTGCTTGAAATTGTTAGAGGTGTAGGTGTCTCTCTCGTTAAATTCAAAAACCAGTTTCATTTGAGAGACCAGCAATTTCTTATTCATTTTCGTGCTGATCATTTCAGTAAAGAGGGCCTGATTAAAACGAATCCGTGCCTCAGCTTCTGGCGGTATCTCTGCCTTGAAGTATTTTTTTTGCTGTTTTTTAACGGCAGCGCGGAAAATAGAAAAAGGCAATAGGCGAATAAGCCGCAGTGCCCAATTTTTATTCCTTTCCTTTTTGGGAGCAAGTGTGTTGTAGAGAATCATGGCTTCAACCTTCTGGTTTTGTCTTTTAAAATACGCCTGAGCCATTATTCCACTGGCTGAACCGCCGACTAGAACGACTTTTTTGATTCCTTCAACTTCTAGGATCTGATTGATTGCTCTAGTTAAATCATTTAAAGACTTGAAAATGGCCATTCCCGTAGCAATTACCCTAAAATCCTCCTCGAAAAGCATGAAGCTTCTGAACCCATACTCCGGAGTGCTGAACCATCCAGGAGAGATAAGCACAGCCCTGTCTCCTTTTCCCGCCTGATAATATTTAATGCTTTGTCCATTGAAGTCGATTTCTTTGAGTTCGTGAGTGCGAAGAAAATCCTGAAATTGCTTCAATTCCTCAGCCGATACGTCTTGGTAATATTTATTTAATAATATAGCATTCATGTTCTTTCCCCGATGCATATCGGTGCTCTTTTTTAGGAAAGACTAAGAAATCACTTTTATCATAGTTTGAGTTGAAGATGAAGTGATAAAATTCAGACCATCTACTTTCTCTTCTTGATTTAAAAGCTAAAAAGGGCCTGGTGAAGGCAATGCAAGTTTATTATTCAATCCTGACAGTCTAGGGGACAATGTTCCAGCCATCTAATTTCAGAAAGGCTTCTTTTCCTTCAATGTCTGTAGATAGGGGATAGATAGGGGAGGGTTCTATTTTTTTAATCTCGTGAATAGTTCTTATGATTATGTTTTCGATTTTAAAAAATAGAACCGTCCCCATTTTATTGAATGTTAAATTGCATTTTTAGGGCGAAAGACGTATTTTATTGGTAATAAAATTGAGGAGCGTAAAAATGGCCAAGAGAATCAAACCTATCATTCTTTTTATCTTAATTTTTGCAATCAGCTTAACCTTTTCTGAGGCGGAAAGTTTAATATCCAAACCGGATCACAAAATCCGGATGGATTTAGGTGTGATGGTGCCGATGAGAGATGGAGTGAAGCTCTCATCGGATTTTTATTTTCCTGAGGCAGAAGGGAAGTTTCCAGCCATCCTCATAAGAACTCCTTATAACAACAGCACGGCTCGGTACGACAGGTATGGCAAATTCTATGCCAGCCGAGGCTATGTGGTTGTTATCCAGGATTGCCGCGGACGGTATGATTCAGAAGGAGAATGGTATCCCTTTTTAGGTGAGGAATACGATGGCTATGATACGATTGAATGGATTGCCCAACAGCCGTGGAGTAACGGAAAAGTAGGAATGACAGGAGTCAGCTATGTGGGATATGTTCAGTGGATGGCCGCCATCGAGAGACCGCCCCATTTGACTTGCATTTTCACATACGGGTCCCCGAGCAACATATATGGTGACACCTGGTTTTCCTACGGAACACTATACTTGATGGATGCCATCACCTGGGCATTCCTCATGCATGGACGCACTAACCAGAATCTAAGAGTTCACGACTGGCTGAACCTCAAAGACTATCTTCCGCTTACAACTCTAGACGAGTTTTTAGGAAGAGAAATAACTTTCTGGAAAGAGTGGCTTTCCCACCCCAATTATGATGACTACTGGGCTAAGCAGGGAATAAAAGGAAAGTATCAGCAGATAAACATTCCCTCAGTTACTGTTACGGGTTGGTATGACGATGGACAACACGGATCATTGGCGAATTACTACGGAATAATGAGAGAAGGAGCAGGCTTTGCCAAAAAGAATGCTAAACTCATCATCGGATACTGGCGCCACGGAGGCCCTTATCCCCATACCGAAAATTATTACACCCAACTCGGAGTTTTTGATTTTGGGAGCGGTGCTTTATTGGATTTGGAAACATACGAGCTTCGCTGGTTTGATCACTGGCTCAAAGGCCTCCCAAACAATATCATGAATGAGCCAGAGGTAAAGCTGTTTATTCTGGGTAAAAACGAATGGAGGGAAGAAAAAGAGTGGCCTTTACCCGACACAAAATATACCAAATTTTATTTTCATAGCGATGGCAGCGCCAATACTTTGTTCGGAGACGGTCATTTAAGCATGATGACTCCAGGGAAGGAACTCCCGGATAAATACATCTATGACCCAGCTGATCCCGTTCCCTCTATTAGAGGGGGCACTGGCGCGAGGGGCGGAATTTCCTCTGATCCTATAGATCAGAGAGTGAATGAGAAAAGGATGGATGTTCTCTGTTACACTTCTGATATATTAAAGAATGATATCGAAGTTACAGGTCCGATAAAGATAGTACTTTACGCCTCCTCTTCTGCCAAG
>Ga0209636_10008450_pt1 | contig 10483 bp, 13 predicted proteins | sample DeeMarSWOR152_54_FD_187464 | JGI IMG/M metagenome (GOLD analysis project Ga0209636, IMG submission 187464) | Marine sediment microbial communities from White Oak River estuary, North Carolina - WOR-1-52-54 (SPAdes) (version 2) | ecosystem: Environmental > Aquatic > Marine > Intertidal zone >... | reverse complement strand
AGTCGCTCAAGTCTCCAGATCAAGCAACGGAGAAGGCTTACAATCGAACACTTGGAGTTGTCCCCAAACACCTCTGCAGAGTACAGATGCGATTGTTGTGAGGGTTTACATGAAATTCGGATCTGGCGAGTGGCAGCTCTGTTCCACCTTCATAACTGAGCGGTTGCAAGCATCGCAACTCGACTCTGTCCAATGGACGGTCTACTATTATACGTGGCGTTTCTACGACAGGTGGGAAGGCATAACCTCTGGCTCCTACGACTGGGGAACAACCACATACAACAGCCACATACAAAACTTCCAATACACCTAACACCCATCCAAAACCCTCCCTATTGGTCTAAGTTCCGTCTTCATCTGGCTTCCCCGCAGGATTACAAGTTTCTCCATATTTAAAGACCATTATCTTACATTTTCTGCAACGGTATGCTTGGAGACTGTGTCGGGCCCAGAAGCTTACTGCAACAATTGTCTCCAACCCTCGCGGGTAGCCCAATAATGTGGAGCGTGCATTACTCTTTAAAGGAGTTTTACTCCAGCTAATTGGGCGCCCACCACCTATCGTGATGAACCCTTTCTCCATCTTAGAACCGCATAACGGACATACCTCTATGATGGCTTTTTCCTCCCTCTTTTCAGCAACTTTCAACCTTTGTTCCCCCTATTCATCTGAGTTCTATCCCCCTCTATACTAGACCTAGACATACACGCACACACTCAAAACCTCTCCTAGACCTAGCTATACCCGTCTGTCTCTCTCCCACTACAGAGAGAGTCTCACACACGCACACACAAGCTTACAGACCAAACCTTCTCTTCCTCTGCTGATAAGTCCTCAAAGCCCTCAAAAGATCAATCTTACGAAACGCAGGCCAATAAACATCCAAAAAACAGAGTTCACTATATGCACTCTGCCACAAAAGAAAACCACTCAACCGCTCCTCCCCAGAAGTCCTAATAATAAGATCAGGATCCTGCTTAGACATATGAGACGTATACAAAAACCTTTCAAAAACCTTCTCATCAATCATATCTGGCTTCAATTCTCCTTTCTCCACCTTTTGAGCAATCTTCCTCGCAGCATCAACAATCTCAGCTCTTCCACCATAAGCCAAAGCCACATTAAGAAAATGTTCATCGTAATCTCTTGTCGCGCCCTCCACATCCTTTATCATTCCCTGAAGGTTTTTAGGCAACAAGTTAAGCCTTCCAATAACCTTAACTCGTACTCGATGCTCATGAATACGCTCATCAGTAAGAACTTCCCTCAACTTCCCTTCAGCAATTGCCATAAGCTCCTCCACTTCTTCTGGATGACGCTGAAAATTTTCAGTGGAAAACGCATAAAGAGTTATGGATTTTACGCCTAGGTCTAAGCACCAATCAAGCAAATCCTCAATCTTGTCAGCACCATGATAATGACCAAGCCATGGATTCAACGACTGCTCAGAAGCCCAACGACGATTACCATCCAATATTATGGCGATGTGCTCTGGCTTAGTCTCATTCTTCACTTGGTACCAGAGCCATCTCTCATATAACCCATAAACACCAAGCACAGACAACAAAGATTTCAGCATTTCTTAACCCCGAAGTCGAGCTTTCCTTAATGCATGTACACACGGACAGTGGCGTTCTCTTGGTAAGTTTTTGATTGTCTCTCTTAAGATTTGCTCAAGAACTGGAACCACTTTCTTCGTCGCAACTTCAGTCACTTCATCAGCAGTCAGTCTCTCCTGCATCCCCGCAGCCTTGTTCGTGATGAAACATATAGTAGCGTAGCACATTTCCAACTCACGCGCCAGTACTGCTTCAGGTGCGCCGGTCATACCTACAATGTCACAGCCCAAATGCTTAAACATCCTTATTTCTGCTGGAGTTTCATAGCGAGGTCCCTCGGTGCAGACAAGAACAGCTTTTTCCCATAATTTACTATACTTCTTTGCACTGTTAATCAAGGTCAATCGAAGGGTAGGGCAGTATGGCTGAGACAAATCAACATGTGTGACGGGTGAAGCATCGTAAAAGGTGTTTGGTCGGACTTTAGTAAAGTCAATGAAATCATGTGGAACCACCAAGTCGCCAGGCTTGAAATCAAGGTTTATGGCTCCAACGGCATTGGTAGCAACAATTTGCTCAATACCTATTTTGTGAAGGGCATAGATGTTGGCACGATAATTCACCATGTGGGGCGGAATTGAATGATGGACACCGTGACGTGGCAAGAAAGCAACTGGTTTTCCATTCATTTCGCCGATTGATATGGATGGTGGGAGCCCATAGGGAGTTCCTACACGAATCTGCTCAGCATCCCTTAACAAAGCCTCTAATCCAGTTCCACCAATTATCCCTATATCAACCTTCTTTAAACTCCTCAACTTCAACTTCCTTCTCCCTAAAAAACCCAGCATATTTTTTGTGCAATAGAAAAGAGACAAAAGTAACGCCCACGGTCAAAAGTATGCCTATGATTATAGTGAAAACAAGGCCAGTCATATAACTCGTTTCTTCAGGATAGATGAGAACCTGTGCCGCTTGAGAAAAGATCGTCCACGACCATGCAACCACGACCACGATAACGATGGTACGCCACAGTCGTGGGTCGCGCTCGAAAAAACTACGGATCGCTCTGCCAGAAAAAAGAACACAAATGCCTATCACGATGGGAAGTATTGATTCTGAAATAAAGTCTCCAGTAAGTCTAGGGAGGTACGAAAGCCATTCACCTAGCTCTACTGGTGGAGGTTGAATTCTTGGTATGGCATCTGCAACAGATACTCCTCCTAAATAACAGCCAACCAGAACTAGTAAAATTCCGGCTGCTGCGGAAAAGCTTGCAATTTGAACTGGAAGTGGAGGCGGAGAATACTCTCGAACCCATTTATAAAAGCCTCGAGCTGCTTTATCTATTCCAAATCCCTTTACAACAAAGACGACTCCAAAAACTATAAGGAAAGCGATGCCCACATGCGTTGGTTGTACTCCAGCCAGAGACAAGATTCCTAAAACGATTAACAAGATTCCAGGCAGACCAAGAGCAATTCTAGAATATCGTGGGTTTTGCCAAAGCATCTTTAAGTATCGAGAAAAAACGGCGGCAGTCTCTTCAATAAATTCACTATGTTTCATCACAATTCTTCGAACTGATGTTACGGGCACTCTTGACTGAACTAAAGGCAAGATTGCCTCATCCGCATAACCGTCTGTGACCAAAATGACATCGCTTGCAGGAAATCCCTTCAGCACTTGGTTGAGTTGAGATACAAGTTTCCTGTCTGCGCCCACGCCTCCAAGGTCAGAACCGGATATTGTTGCAATTTGACAGCTTTCCTTTGACTCATTGGTTTTTGTGAGGCTGTCAAAAATTCTTATTGCTCCGAATATGGCGTTGGCGTCGGGTTCTTCAGGGTCTTGTAGGGCAAGGTTTACAGCTGCGTTTAAGTTCTCTCCTCTTCCGAGAATTGGTGTTTTTATTTTGGCTTTTACGCCTATGTCGTCATCTCTATCAACGCAAAGAACAAGAACTCGCTCCAGTTTTTCTTTTGTAGAGCTGGACATTTACATTATCTCATCTATTGTTAACAGTTACTACTTTAATTTGTTCTTCCTTCTCTCTTTAAGTTTCCGACATTTTTTTCAGACTGAATCTTTCCCTGTTCAGCGAGGAGCTTAAATTCCTCCCACGTTAACTTCTCGCCTCGTTTCAACTTTCTTAAGGCTCTTGCTTCTAATTCTTCACGGAGTTCAACTTGACGCTGAGCCTGTTTCTCCTCTTCTTTCTGTTGGAGTTTCTGTTGGAAAGACTTCATTTGCTGCAAAAGATCCACGAGTTTTTTGTGAGATTCTTCTACTTTTTGTTTGATCTGTAAAAATTTTTGATGCGCATCGTCTGCCTCAAATTTGAAGGAACGAGACTTGTTCAAAGATTCTAACATTTCTTCATGCAGTCTTTGACTTTGCTCAGCAAGTTTCGATAGTTTTTCGTGGAACAATTGTGCTCTTGTTGCGAGGGTCTTTTCTTTAGTTTGCATTTCCATAGTGTTCTTCTCTAGTTGCTGGATTTGTTGATGAACAAGTAGTTGGGATTCCAGAAACCTAACTTTGTCAATAAGTGGTATCTCTTCTTTTACTGGGAGAGGGGTTGTTTGGATCTTCCATTCTATAGTTTCGATTTCCTTTTGTATGTTTTGCATGTTTCGAGAAGACTTTTTCTTTAGGAGGGATTTGAGCCTTTTCTTCAGTTCCAAAATTTGAGTCTTGATTTCTTTACGTTCTAATGTTGTTTGTTCACGTAGCCTTTTGAGTTCTTTAACTTTCTCATTTAGGGCGTCGCGTCTTTCCTTTAGGTTGGTTGCTTCTTCTCTTAACCTCTTAATCTCCTCATTTAGAGAGTTTCGTTTTTCAATCCATTTTTGAGCTTGGAGTTTCAGTTGATTTGTTTCCGCTTTGAGTGAAATCAATTGTTGGTTCAGTTCATCAATCCTTTGTTGAAGAGAATCAGACAATTTCCTTGCCTCTAACCGGATTCGCCCATTCGAGAACCTTTTGAATTAAGGTTTGGCCTTCTTTGATGAAAATAGAGAGAGCCTTCTTCTGAAGGGTGCATTGTATGAAAATAACACGTTGATATCGTCGCTGGCGACATAGACGAGGGTTGGGCTGAAATTGTTTTGAAAAATGGTTTTAGCGGAAGCAGTTAAACACTTGACAAGGCGTTTATCAAAGGGTTTCTCAACACCTATTTTTTCAGAAATAGCCTTAAAGCGCCTTCCATCAAGTCGAACAAAGAAGGGTGTATCTGTTGGAATTTGAAATTGAGAAAAAATCTGATCTTTATAGTAGGTGGGTTCCTTATTCAAGTATGATTCTCGCATCTACTGTTTTTGCTCCCTTTTCATAGACCATAATGGGGTTCAAGTCGAGTTCTTTGATCTCTTGGTGATCCATAATCAGTCTCGAGGTATTTACCAAAATCTGTATGATGGTATCAATGTCTGCTGGTGGCTGGTTGCGATAACCCTTTAGTATCTGATACGCCTTAACTTCAGTGACCATTTCTCTGGCGTCTTGCTCATTGATAGGCGCAATTCTGAAAGTTACATCTTTTAGGATCTCGACGAAAATTCCTCCAATACCGAACATGAGGGCTGGACCAAACTGTGGATCCTTTGTTGCTCCTATTATAATTTCAGTGGATTCAGGCGCCATTTCCTGAACAAGGATGCCTTTAATCTTAGCTTTTGGTTTATGCTTCTCTATGTTGTTTAAGATTGTTTTGTATGCTCCTCGAACTTCTGCAGAGTCTTTTAGGTTTAAGATGACCCCACCCACATCGAATTTATGAATTACATCTGAAGAAACAATCTTAAGGACCACTGGATAGCCTATACCATCGGCAAATTTTACCGCTTCATCCACAGTCTTTGCTACCATAAACTTTGTCACTGGAATCCCATATTCTGCACATACTGTTTTAGCCTCAGGCTCCAACAGATTTTTCCTTCCTTCTTTACGAGCATCCTCGAATATCTTAGAAACCTTCTTCATAGAATCAACAATCCTTAACATGACATAGCTACGTTATTTCTTTCTAACTCTTTCGCTCATTCAAGTAAGGATTTACCAGTTGGAGGAGTTTCAGAGAAATATCAAATTGCTTAGAATGTTTGCTCTTAGGCTAATTTTAGTTTTTATGGAAATCTCATTTCTCTCAGCAATCATATAGTAATTTCGTCATCGCCTTTGCCGCATATTAATTTTGAGGGAAACAAAAAGTGCCAAAAACATGCTGCCAAGGCGTTATATAGGGGTTTATCCTAATCTTTTTTCTGCTTTTCTGAGCATATTAATTACAGGAAGATGATAAGGGCACTTTTCCTCGCACTTTCCACATTCGGTACAGCTGCTTACCCTCGTGCGTAGCTTTGGATATTGGTCTCTAGTCCATTTCTTTATGTTGTAGAAGCTATAGTAGATATCCCACCTTAAGATCGTCGGTATTTCGACACCATCCGGACATGGCATACACAATCCACATTCCCGGCAGAACGGTTCAGGTGGGAGTTCCCCGAATTTATAGCCTATCTTTTCTTTATTGGTGAGACCACTGAAATCTTTTGCAACCTTAACAAGATGGTCTACTTCTTCTGCAGAACGTAGACCAGGTATAGCAGTGGCTATGTCATGTGCCAGTACGAACCTCAACGAACGCTCTGCTCTTTCACTTCCATCTTTTCCGAAATGAGCAACAAATTCTGATGGGTCAGGCCAGTCCAGCTCAGGTTTACCCAAAAATTGGGCACCCCACTGGGGATACTGCAATGGAGCTCCACATCCTCCCATTGCCTTCATGATAATGACGCCTACATCTAGTTTTTTGGCTAGAGGAATTAATTCTTCAGTAGCTTTTCCATCAAGGACATTCAAAGGCACTAGAATAGTATCAAACTTTCCCGTTTTTATTGCCTTTTTTAGAACATAGGGATTGTGGCCGCTGATTCCTATGTAATCGATTTTCCCCTGAGCCTTGGCTTCCTCAAGAGCCTTTAAAGCCCCTTTAGAACTCGTTGCTTTCTTAAGAATTTCTTCACTGTCGATTCCGTGGAGCTGAACAAGGTCTATTCGATCAGTTTGCAGGTTCCTAAGACTCTGTTTGAGACCGGCTCTAGCAGCATCCTCTTTAGTTCTTTGGTGAGTTTTGGTTGCTATGATCACTTGATGTCTTACATCTTTCAGTGCTGCTCCTATCTTCTCTTCACTATCTCCATAGGCTCTTGCCGTGTCGAAGTAATTGATGCCCCTTTCGTAGGCGTATCTTACGACCTTCTCTGCCTCATCCCCGGAGAGCGCTATTATGGGTATGCCACCGAAACCAATAACGGAAACCTGTAAACCTGTTCTTCCGAGTCTTCTTTTCTGCATAATTATCAAGCGCCTTCGCCAAAGATGAGACAGAAATTGTATAAAAAGTTGTCTTACAACCACACAAAAATTGTTGTGGTGCTATTGTTATGGTTTCTTTGATAACCAGATTTTTATTGATCTTCGATTGCTTTGTCTAGTGCTCCATGCGCATGCAAAGTAATCATTTCTTCTCCATCTTTCTAAAGAACCAAAAATAAAGTATGGCGGCAGTTACATAGAATAAGGAGGTATAGAAGTATGGCAACACGTATTCACCAGAACCCATCATCTGTCCCCCTAAATTTGCGCCTATTGCCCTCGGTATCATGTCTGCCATTACTGTCAAACCACTAGTTGTTGCCCGTTCTGTTGACTGAACAAGCTCCATAGCAAAGGTAGAACCGATAGGCCCAGCCATATTCATAAGTGCCCCTCTCGCTAAATATGAACCCCCAGCAAGTTCAAGGGTTTCTGATAAGGCTATCATGGAGATAAATGGAATTGAACAGGCTTGACACAGAACAACCGCCTTCACCTTGCCTATCCTATTCGATAATACCGGAGCCAGAAAAGTACCAGCAGCCAAGGCCACTTGACCCAATGCGAATATTACTCCTATCTGTTCAGTGGTTGCGTGGAGTTTATTTGCGAAAAACATGTTGAAAAGCGGCACAATGTGCCCAGCACCAAATCCTACGAGTCCAGTTGTTAAAACGAGCTTTAGTATAGTACGCCCGCTTTGAATATTTTTCAGAGACAGCAGTTGTGACGGTTTTTGTCTTGAAGTTCTTTTTTCTCTAATTAGTAGTATAGGTAGCACAGAAACAAAAGTAAAGGCAACAGAACATAATAGTGTTAACCTAAATCCAAGAACTGGTTCTCCTTGAACCATTACTGCGAAGGAATCTGGAAGATAACCTCCGAGCAAGTTTCCAACCATGCTTGCAACAGTCATAAAACCCCAGCTCATGCTAAACAAGTAAGTTCTTTCCTCTTTCTCACTGTTTTCCATCATAAAAGGAGCATTGGCAACCCAAGAGATTGTGCCGACAAGCCCAGCCGCTAGATTAGTGACTAGAAGAAAGGATGAGTCAGCTGTGAAAACTTGAACCAAACTGAAAAGGTTACTGACTAGTGTTCCTAAAAAAAGGCTTCTTTTTCTTCCAATACTTTCACACAAAAGACCAGCGGGTAAAGCCATAAAACCAGTAGCGAAAGCGCTTAAGGAGAACATGAAGCCCACAAAATCCTCGTGGTAGCCTAATTCCCGCAAATAGAGATTGAAAATCGCGTCCCAAATTCCAAAGCTTAGCCCCATCAAAATGGTAGAGGCCAAAAATAATCTAGCATTATGGCTAAACATACGAATCATACGAATGTATTCTCGAAACAGAGATGGAGAAGGAGCGACTTTAGACTCTAACGCTACTCCTTCTTCACTGTTGTTTTCTGCCATCTTCACTCACTGGATAAGGCTTCGTTTAGAAAGCCAATAGTGTTTATATCTCTTTCTTTCCACGAAAAAGAGGTACATATGCATAAGAGGAAAGTAGACTCTACAACCAGTTCTATGTGATAAGAAGTTTATGGAAACTTCTCACTTAGAGTCGCAAGCTGGAATTCGACTTCGATATGATCCAACTTTATGATTGTGTCCACTGTTATGGTAGTTTCTAATCATAAGTCGAATCGCAGCTTCTTTTTATTACATTTGTCTATCGGCTTATCTTCTCGTGTTCAAGCTGCTTCACTCGAGTTTCGATGAACTCTACAAGACTACCTTCAGTCATTTTCTGGGCTTTACGTTGTTTTTCAAGGTGTTCTTCGATGGTGACTAGAGTTTTGTCTATGTTTAAGGGTTTAATGATGTATGCGTCTGCGCCTTTGTTCACAGCTTCAACCGCGTTTTGTAGAGACGGGTATCCAGTGATTATTATTTTAGCCATTTTAGGTTTGGTCTCTTTCATTTCAGTAAGAAGTTTTACTCCTTCCATATCAGGCAGGCGTATGTCTATTAAAGCTAGGTTGTAGAATTGTGTCTTAGACTTTCTTATGGCCTCTTTTCCATTCTCTGCAGTTTCAACATTATATCCCTTTTCTTCTAAGATAGCTGTAAGGACCTTCCGTATGCTTGGCTCATCGTCTACTACGAGTATACTTGCTTTCGTACACACTTGCTTCCACCTCTCTCATTTTTATTTTGTTTTCCTTTTTTTCCTGATGTATTTTTCCCACCAACTTTTTTGCTTCTCTTACATAATCAGCGAATGTACATCCTTTCTTCTCCTCAAAATTTAGCTCTAACCTTTGATACAACTCCTTAAGAATATACTTTTCAATTATTTCTGCTCCGGGACCAAAAATGGTGTTTAGTGCTTGAGAAAACTCATCGGTTTCTTTTGGAATACTCTCTCTTTGGAGTTGGAAGCTTTTCTTCAGATGAAAGTATATGGCTTTTCTAGGGTTCTCTCCTAAAGATAGCAACCCATGGTCAACAGCTTCAAGTAAGTTTTTCTCAAAATTCAAATTACCCACGTAAGAACCTCCAAGTGTAAATTGGAATAGTGATTGGCAAAATGCCTCCTCATTAAACATCTTTTATGATGTGAAGACTTTTGCCATTAAAACTTATGAACTAGATGTATATATTCTGACTCTTATTCTGACTTTGAGAAGCATTTTTTTGGTCGGGCGGGCAGGATTTGAACCTGCGACACTCCGGTTTCTGCGGTTGTGCGCTTGATAGGCTGGAAAAGGGCGTCTACCGTTGGTAGGCGTCTACAGCGTCTCCGCCAACTAGATTTAGTCTAGCTGACTCGGAAGCTCTACCAAGCTGAGCTACCGCCCGTTGCCCGACCAAATGTTACAAGTGAAAATTTCTGATTTATACATTTCGATAGTTTTCGCTAATCGTAGAGGTAAGACACTACTAATGTTGTGTTCAATGTTTGATGCGAAAGCATTAATTTACCTGTGCATCAAGCCTATAACGAGAAGCTAGCCTTTTTTCAGTCCGATTAGGAAAGCGACTGTGAAACTACCGGCAAAGGGTAAATTTGCAAGGATAGGTATAAGAAGTTCTGCTGCTTGTTCGGGAATTGCCAGTTTTGACAATACTTCTGTCAAGTCATCGTAATTCACGCTTATAGCGCCTACATAGGCTAGAGATATTAGAGAAAAAAGGAAGATTCCGAGAAAGACTGCTACGATTTTTGCAACTTTTCTAACCGCATACCCAACAAAGAACCCGCCAATTCCACCAACACCCACCTGATAGATAATTGGAATGACAAGTTCACTCAATTATTTACCGTCTCCAATTTTGATTCAATAAGGAATTCGTTTTTAGGTTATTTTGATTTTTGTTCCGCAATACTGACAGACCGCTTCCCCAAATTCTTCATGGAATATCATGTGACCGTGGCAGCGGGGGCAGATTTCGGGGAGAACATGTCTTCTAAACAACTCTCGGAATATGTTGTATTCCTTACATCGGTCATATAGGACCTTGACGAAAATTCTGCGAACGTCCTCTTCTAAAAACTCTGTACTACCTTTGTGAATTTTAGCAAGAGCTCTA
>Ga0209636_10008448_pt1 | contig 10485 bp, 12 predicted proteins | sample DeeMarSWOR152_54_FD_187464 | JGI IMG/M metagenome (GOLD analysis project Ga0209636, IMG submission 187464) | Marine sediment microbial communities from White Oak River estuary, North Carolina - WOR-1-52-54 (SPAdes) (version 2) | ecosystem: Environmental > Aquatic > Marine > Intertidal zone >... | reverse complement strand
AGCTTAAAACTGGTCGACAACCAAGGCTCTCCTCTCAAATGTAGCGATATTATTCAAACAGCAGGTGAGCTGCTAAAAGAGGGCAAGATACTGGCCATTAAAGGGTTGGGCGGCTTTCATCTTGCCTGCGATGCGACAAACGATGAACCGGTAAAGGTTTTAAGGGATAGGAAAAGACGTCCCTCTAAACCCTTGGCGGTGATGATGACCTCCTTAGAGGAGATCAAGCAACATTGCTTCGTCTCTCCGGAAGAAGAGAAGCTTCTATTATCTCCCCAATGCCCCATTGTGCTTCTAAGGTGGAAACGTGAATCTTCTGTTTCTCATGAAGTAGCTCCGAGAATCAAATACTTGGGGGTAATGCTGCCTTATACTCCACTCCACCATCTCTTACTAAGAGAAGCAAATCTCCCTTTGGTGATGACCAGCGGGAACCTCAGCGAGGAGCCCATTGCCAGGGATAATGATGAGGCCTTAAGGAGATTGGGCGATATTGCCGATTACTTCCTGCTCCATAATCGAGACATCTACGCCAAATACGATGATAGCGTTTATATAGTAGAGCAAAGTACCCCTCAGGCTATAAGGCGAGCTCGGGGGCATGCACCCTACCCCATTTCCCTCCCCTTTAAAGCTAGACAAGTTCTTGCCTGTGGCGCCGAGGAGAAGAACACTTTCTGCCTAACCAAAGACCAGCATGCTTTCCTATCTCAGCACATTGGCGATATGGAAAATGAAGAAACGCTGGAGCATTTCGAGAGCACCATCGAGCTTTACAAGAGGTTATTCCGCATCGAGCCTGAAATCATTGCCTATGACCTTCATCCTGAGTATCTTTCCACTAAATATGCCCTTGAGCTGAAAGCTCAAGGTGGGCAGGCATTAAGGTTTATCCCCGTCCAGCACCACCACGCTCACCTGGTAAGCTGCCTCGTAGAGAACAATGTCCAACAACCTGCTATCGGGGTGGCCTTCGACGGAACAGGATATGGTGCTGATGGCACAATTTGGGGTGGGGAATTCCTGGTCGCTGATTGGAAGCGCTTTGAGAGAGCGGGGCACTTAGAGTATGTGCCTCTGCCAGGAGGTACCGCCGCTATAAACAAACCCTACCGCATGGCTTTAAGTTATCTTTATACCCTTTTAGGGCAGGATGTTTCCTTGGAGGGCTTGCCTATCTTAAGCCAGCTTGATCCTGACGAAATCGCCATCATAAAACGCCAGCTCGAGCGAGGGCTCAATTCTCCTCCGACGTCAAGTGCTGGACGTCTCTTTGATGCCATATCAGCCATCGCTGGAGTCTGCGGTATAGTGGACTATGAGGCCCAAGCTGCTGTCGAGCTGGAGATGCTAGCTCCGGACGAAGTAGGCAAGTTGGACTCCAACCCCTATCCCTTTTCTATCGTTGAGGAACAGGAATGCAAAGTGGTGAAGCTAGGGGGACTCATCTCAACAGTAGCTGAGGAGGTGAAGAATCAAGTTCCTGTACCCATAATATCAGCTAGGTTCCACAAAACCATGTGCCAAATGATTGTCCAAATGTGCCAACTTATAGCCCACGAAACCAAGATAAATCTGGTGGCTTTAAGCGGTGGCGTGTTCCAGAATCGGTTGCTTCTAAGGCTCACCACCGAAGCCCTTCAAGGAGGAGGCTTCCAGGTGCTCACCCACCGGCTGGTGCCGTGTAATGACGGGGGCATATCCTTAGGGCAGGCAGTTATTGCCAATTTTAGATAAAATAGAAGAAGTATGTGCCTTGCTATACCAGCGCTGATTAAGTCCATTGAGGGTAAAGAGGCTGAGGTCGAAATTGGAGGCATAGGCCGGCGAGCCAGTCTGTGGCTTACCCCTGAAGCCAAGGTGGGGGATTACGTTTTATTACATACTGGCTATGCCATCAACATTGTCGATCAGGAAGAGGCTGAGGAAACCTTGAGGCTTCTAGAGGAAATGGCGAAATTGGCGGAGGAAGAGGAGAGTGAAATTCATTGATGAGTATCGCCGCTCTGAGCTAGCCCAAGGGGTAGTTCATAGAATTCATCGTAATTCCACCAAGAGTGCCCGCCTCATGGAGTTCTGCGGTGGGCATACGGTCACTATCCTAAAACATGGCATCCGCCAGCTTCTTCCCCCCACCATCGAAATGCTCTCCGGTCCCGGCTGCCCCGTATGTGTTACCGACAACGCCGACCTGGACAAAGCTATAGCCTTAGCTCAAATTCCGGGGGTGATTTTGACCACCTTTGGTGACATGCTCAAGGTTCCCGGGAGCCGCTCTAGCCTGCAAAAGGTCAAAGCCGATGGTGCTGATGTCCGCATTGTTTACTCCACTATGGATGCCCTTCAAATAGCCCGGGGAAACCCTGACAAACGGGTGGTCTTCCTCGGTATCGGCTTTGAGACTACTGCCCCCACCATCGCTGCCTCAGTCCTCCAGGCAGAACAAGAAGGAATCAGCAATTATTATGCTCTTTCCCTTCATAAGCTTTGCCCTCCGGTGATAAAGGCACTCCTTGACTCAGGCGAAGTGAGGCTTGATGGACTCATATGTCCAGGGCACGTGAGTGCCATCATAGGCTCTAGACCCTGGGAATTCATCGCTCGTGATTACGGCCTCCCATGCGTGGTCTCAGGATTTGAACCACTGGATGTGCTGCAATGCGTTGATATGCTGGTGGCTCAAATCGAAAATGGCAGGTCTGAGGTTGAAATCGCCTACCGGCGAGGGGTACGTCCAGAGGGGAATCGGCAGGCTCTAGAGATTATGGAACAGGTGTTTGAGACTTGCCCTGCCCAGTGGCGAGGGATGGGACTGGTTGCCCATAGCGGGTTGAGGTTTAAGGCGGAATTTGAGCGCTTCGATGCTGAAATTGCCTTCGAGATCAACCCCGGTCCTGTGGTCGAACCAAAGGGCTGTATTTGCGGTGATATCCTGAGGGGGGTCAACACGCCCCAGGACTGCCAGCTATTTGCCAAGGTTTGCACTCCAGAAAGCCCGGTAGGACCCTGCATGGTCTCTTCTGAAGGAAGCTGCGCCGCCTACTACCTTTATGGAGCCGCTGGTGAGTGACAAAATCCTCTTGGCTCACGGCAGTGGAGGGAAGCTGGCCCATGAGCTAGTAGAGAAGAGCTTCCTCCAAGCTTTCTCCAACCCTCTTCTAGCTAAGCTGGACGACTCAGCTACCTTTGATTTCAGCGGCAGGTTAGCTTTTACCACCGATAGCTACGTGGTCAATCCTATATTCTTCCCCGGCGGTGATATCGGCAAGCTGGCTGTATGCGGCACAGTAAACGACCTCGCCATGGCTGGAGCTGTTCCCCTCTACTTAAGCCTGTCTTTTATCATTGAGGAGGGCCTTCCTCAGCAGGACTTGATGCAGATAGTAAGCTCAGTCAAAGAGGCAGCCGAAGAAGCTGAGGTCCAAGTCATTACCGGAGATACTAAAGTAGTCGATCGAGGCACTGCCGACAAGCTGTTCATCAATACTGCCGGGGTGGGCATGGTCCCTGAAGGGGTGGATATATCGGGCTCAAAGGCAGAACCTGGCGACAAAGTGATTCTGAGCGGAACCATAGGCGACCACGGAATCGCTGTTCTCAGCCAAAGGGAAGGGCTCAGCTTTTCCACCAAGCTTCAGAGCGATTGCGCCCCTTTGAATAAGCTGGTAGCCGACATAATCAAAGTTAGCCCTCAGATTCACTGCCTGCGTGACCCCACTAGAGGTGGGCTGGCCACCACCTTAAATGAGCTGGCAACACAGTCAAAGGCAGGTATTAAGATTGAGGAGGAGAAGATACCAGTGCGGGAGGAAGTATATGCCGCCTGCGAGATGCTCGGCTTTGATCCCCTTCATGTAGCCAATGAAGGTAAGCTAGTAGCTATAGTCGCCCCAGAGGATGCAGACGCGGTCTTAGGTAGAATGCAGCAGAACATTTATGGAAGGGATGCCGCCATCATCGGAGAGGTGAGACAGGAACACCCCGGCAGGGTGGTAATGAGGACCAAGCTTGGCGCCTCTCGAATAGTTGATATGCTGGTAGGAGACCTGCTGCCCCGAATCTGTTAAACGAAATCTAAAGCTGCTAAAATTTGACCAACTATAGCGGATTAGGCGAACTCTGAGTTCACTTATATGACTGTTAGGCAGCATTTCAAAATGATGATTTCAAAATAGATATAATTGGAGCAAATCTATATGAGCAAGAAAGACAATATTCTTGGAAAGATAACAGAGTTTTATTTAAGCTCTCGTCAGTTCAATGGGTTTCCAGTTCGAAATATTGCTAACGATTTGGGGTTAGAAGAAAGTGAAGTGAAGAGCATTCTAGCCTCCTTAATCGAAGAAGGCAAGATTTTGCTATTATTTCAGGATGTTCATCGTAATCCGTACATTAAGGCGTTTTCAGAAGAACCAAAGGAAAAGCAAATAGAGAAGCTACAAAGTTCAGACCTACAACATGTCTGTGCTTACCCGTCATGCGTGCACCTAAGTGAGGTAGTTGATAAATCGAAGTATCACGATAGGCCTTTCACATTGAGACTCGCTTTGGGAGAACCGCAGCTATCCTTCGAGTCGTTTGATTTGAGTGTATTAGAATCTTATCGCAATGATCCCAGGTATTACTACACTAGCAATGACATATCTGGAATGATAGGTGTCCATGATCAGTATTTTGAATCTGGGGAAATTCCATTATCCGACCAAGTGTTGTTGCAAACCTTTGGTTTCTCATATGATTCTGAGCTTAATCGGGCAGTTGCTGTATTTCTCAGATATTTGTCAGACCTTAGCCCACAACATCAACAAATCTGGAATGCAAAAATCCTTCAAGGTGACTATAAATTGCATCCCGATTATTTTCGGCCAACCATTCTAGCAGAATTTCCAGAGCGTGTTTCAATATTCGACGCTTTTGGTGAGGAATTACATCACATAAATGAAATGTGCAAGTTGATCCACCGACCACCGCTATTTAGGAACGAACTACGAGAAAACAAGAAGCCAAGAGGATTCGGTTTCCTTATACGGCCCACTTTGAAAGAATACAATGACTTTGTACATCTACTCGACAAAGCAATTTCAGAGAACATTAATAGAGAATTCTTCCTGAATGACGTTGATTTTGAATACGATGAAGTTAGAAGTGATGGGAAAGTGGTTGTTCGTCAGTTTGGGACGATCCAAATATTAGATGAATGGTTAAAATCGACATTTATAGCAGAGGATAGGCGACCAATCGAAGAGATGATTGCCACATTTAAAGAGATAAGACAACTACGTCAACGTCCTGCACATGCTATTGACGACAATGTTTTCGACCAAAAATACATTAAACAGCAAAGAGAGCTAATAATAAGAGCTTATAGCGGTGTTAGAGTAATAAGGTTGATATTTGAGAACTACCCAGAAGTAAAAGGGCATAAGATTCCCGATGTCATTAAGTCGGGGAAAATTTGGACTTATTAATGGACATTTAGAAACATTAGTTAATGAAGCATTTACGGTTTCATCTTACCGCGCCTAACTTGCTTCGCAAGTTAGTAAATGCTCAAACGATAGAAGATATTTTCATTCTGCTTTGTCAACCTAGAAATGCATGAGCTTTCAATTACACAGAGCATGCTTGACCTTGTCCTGGAAGAGGCGAAGAAGGTGGGGGCGGGAAGGGTGGGGAAGGTCAACCTGGTAATAGGAGATCTGTCCGGCATTGTTGGTGAATGCGTGGAGTTTTACTTCGAATTCCTGAGCCAAGACACCATCGCCCATGGAGCTACTCTCTCCTTCAAAAAGACCCCCACGCAAGCACGCTGTCGTAATTGCGGAGAACTCTTTATACCTAAAGAGTTCGATTGGTCTTGCCCAAGCTGCCAAAATAGCAGTGCAGAAATCATCGCCGGGAAGGAACTCTACGTAGAAAGCATTGAGGTGGAATGAGGCTGTTAAGGAATGTAGTTGCTCAATTTATTGAGCTATATCTGCCTGATAAATCAGGCAACTACGCCTTTGGAGCAAAGGAAGGGGTCTAAAGGCTGTAGAGATTCTTCGGTCGCCCAAAGCGACCTCAGAATCAATCATGCCAATTGCTATTGGCACTACGGAGGATGAAAATAGGCAAGCTTAGGCACATTACTCTCTATCCCACTCTCTCTAACTCCCTCTCGCTAGGGGAGGGAGGACATGTATTTCCCTCTCCCTTGATGGGAGAGGGTCAGGTCGACAAGTCGACGAGACCCTTCGGGACTCTTCGAGGTGAGGGTGTCGATTCTTTTTCGGTATTCTCGTAGCAGTGATATAAAGCAAAGAATTAGGGGGGACTGTTACAAATGGAAATAAAGGTTCTAAAAGACATTCTGGGCGCTAATGAGCAGATAGCGGAAAGAAACCGGAGGTTATTGGATAGTAAGACAGTCTTCGCCATAAACCTGATGTCCTCACCAGGCGCTGGCAAGACTAGCCTTATCCTGGAGACAATAAGGAGGCTGGAGGGCAAAGTTCGCATCGGCGTTATTGAGGGGGATGTAAGTTCAAGTTTGGATGCTGAGAAGATAAGTCAGAAGAAGGTGCCAGTGATACAGATAAATACCGGCGGTGAATGTCACCTCGACGCTAATATGACATCACGAGCCCTGGATAACCTGGCTCTCGAGGATATCGAGCTTCTGCTCATTGAAAATGTGGGCAATCTTATCTGCACCGCAGAGTTCGAGCTTGGAGTGCATAAGAAGGTGGTCATCCTCAGTGTGCCTGAAGGCGACGACAAACCTTACAAGTATCCTTTAATGTTCCACGTAGCAGATGCTGTTCTAATAAATAAGATCGACCTTTTACCGTACCTGAAATTTGACATCGAGGGCTTCTCTAAGGCGGTCAGGGGGATAAACCAAAAGGTCGAGATATTTCCGATTTCCTGCACCACCCATCAGGGAATCGAAGACTGGGTTTCCTGGGTTATGGCTAATGTACGCCCTTCAGCTCCCGAAGCACTAACTTGACAACCCTAGGAATAGCCCTCTCGATCTGCGGAGTACATTCTTCGCTGAAGGTGGTGACGTCTGCTACCTCTATAGCAAGGATGATAACCTCCTGGGGCAGCGCCAAACCAAGTTTGGTGCCCAACTCTACTACAGTAGCTAAATCAACATTGTGAGTTGTGGGGGGATAGTGGAGAGTGCCTAAATCCGGCAAGCTAAGGCGGTGAACCTGCCCGGGCTTTCCCTTCCGGGTCTGGATAGCATCAATAATAATGGCTCGCTGATAACCCTTGAGTAAATCCAAAAGACCAAGACCAACAGCATTGGTCTCAGTTACAGTTACCTCCGAATTATCAATTTGCTTTCCCAATATCTGGACAACTTTATTCCCTACCCCATCATCGCAACGAAGGGGGTTGCCCAGCCCTAGAACCAATGTCTTCAAACTTTAGCCCCCAGTAAACTTTGGTAAAAATAACTTGACGCTTCTTAGACTTGTATGTCATTGCGAGGAGCCCGATTTATCGGGGGACGAAGCAATCCCAAGAATAACCACAAGATTGCTTCGCGGAGCCTGTCCTGAGCGTCATGAGACTCTTCGCTACGCTCAGAGTGACAGAAAGCGAAGGGCTCGCAATGACAAAGAGAAGTATAATCTGACGTGATAATGTCAGGATAAGACTCAGTTATTTTCATCATCGGTTGTGACCGTATGGTCATGTGTGTTTCAATTGGCTTAGTTTGCCAAGAGGAGAAGCAGAATATTTGCGTTCTATTTCCGCCACTCTGGCTACGTTCTCTACTTCCTCTTCTTCGAAGGGAGTGCTAAACCAGGCATCCAAGATCTCCCGGGCTACCGCAGGAGAAGTGAGGCGTAGCCCCATGACCAGTATATTGGCATGGTCCCATTTCCGTGCGCCACTTGCTGTAGCAGCATCAGGGCAAAGCGCTGCTCTTACTCCAGGGACTTTATTTGCTGCAAGGGAAACCCCCGTCCCTGTCCAGCAAAAAAGTATCCCTTCATCGCTTTCCCCCGAAGCTACGCTTCTGCCTACCTTCTCTGCTATCTCCGGCCAGGGAGAAGGCTGATATAGCTGATAACTGAAGCCTTTGTCATCAAGATATTGAGTTACGGCATCAACCAAAGAATTATGCTCGTCGGTCCCAATAGCGATACTCTCTACACCTCTTTCCACTTTTTCTACGATGGTCTCCGTTTCCGAGATACTTTGGAATACTCTTGGGTCATTTATAATTCTTCCCAAGATATTAACTGGGCTGGCAGCCCGGATTTCGTCCCCCTGGCTTAAAGGAGTTCGCCCAAAGAAGATGCAAACGGAATTTCCTTCTGGCCAATAGGCTAAATCCCCAAAATTCACCATTTGGCGAGCATTTTCTTCCCCTATTTTGACCGGGACTTGGAAATATATTTCCTCTCCCCAAGCATGCGCCATCCCTTTAAGAGGAAGGGCATCCCAAATCGTGGCCGCACACTTTGTGGAGTTAAGCCAGGCAAAAGCCCTTGTTTTTCCTGCCGTAATCTTGATCTTCATCATGATGGCTTGCCTCACCTCATAAGCAAAGGAATTTTCAGCTTTTGATATCTATCAACCCAATATGCCTCTCACGATAACATCAACCGCCTCTTCCTCATTCAGTCCTCTGGCCATCAATGTCTGCATCTGCTTCTTGTCTATGCTGCCGATAGCAGCCTCATGAGTAACCTTGGCCTGCTTATCCTTCACATATACCACCGGTATTGCTCTGGCTATCACGCCTTCCCCATCTACAATCTCCATGCAGTCAACATGCCCTCTGGCAAAGGGGGCATTGCCGTAAGTCTCGCCCATAACCACTGCTTTGGCGTTGTCTTTCAGCACCAAACGGCTTTTGGCCAGCCCTCTGGCTTCCCTGCCATTGAGATGAATTCTCTCTGCTATCTTTATGTCATCTTCCTTCTTGCCAAAAACCTTCACTGTAAGCTCACTTATGCTTTTCTCTTCACCAAATACCTCAAAATCGTAATCCAAAAGGCCAACACATCCCTTAATCAGAGTAAGGGTGCTACTGTAGATGCTCCTCTTACCCACCCAGATTTTTGCCTTGGGGATCACCCTCACCCCGCCAAATTCTCCGTGATAGTGGGTTTCCTGGTAACTGAACTCAGCATTATCGCCAATCTTTATCTCTGCGTCCATCTTATGGGTCACGTTTACAGCATGGGGGAAGATACAATGGGCAATTACGCTCACCCGGCTATTTGGTTGAACATCCACCTTGAGCACAATCTCTTGCAGCCCTTCCTTGGGCAAAACGCCAAAGCAAAGATGGACTGGATACTCGATTTTACTGCCTTCCTCTACAGAAAGCTCAGCTATGATACCGTTTTCTTTTTGCTCCGATCTTAACCTTATTCCCTGGACTTCGTTTGCCTTTAGCACCCGGTTTTCATGGACTATGAGGCTGGCTATGGCCTTGTTTTTCAGGCTGGCTTGATCCCCACCTGCCTTATCGTAGGCTTCTAATATTTCTTCGTATTCTCTTACCACAACCATTATTTGAACTCATTCAGAGGGTATATTGATATGATCGCATGTTTGGCAATTGCTCTTAAACCACTGGCACATTTCTTCCGGCGGTCCGGCGTTGATTATCTTCCCGGCACATATTATCGATACCCTCTTAGCCACCATCACCGCTTCCTCTCCATGGGTAATCAAAAGCACTGCCGAACCCTGTCTACTCATTTCGACTATCCCGTTCATAATATGAGGCAAGGAGACTACATCTATCCCGGAGTCAGGCTCGTCTAAAATAGCTAATTTTGGCTTCATAGCCAGTACAGAGGCAAGCTCCACTCTTTTCCTCTCTCCTCCGCTTAAGGTTACGTCAACTGCCCGATTTAGATATTCTGCAGGAGGCAGCCCAACCATCCACAGATAATTTTCGATCTCACGCAACTCTAAATTCCTGCTCAGCTTTATATAGTCTCTTATGCTAAGCCCTTCAAACCTTGCCGGTTCTTGCCAGGCCAGGGTTATTCCCTTTTTTGCTCTCTCTGAAATCGTGCACCGGGTGATGTCATGACCTTCAAATATTATGCTCCCCTCGTAGGGATAACTTATCCCCATAATTAAATTAGCCAGGGTTGTCTTCCCGGTCCCATTTGCTCCCAGTAAGCCACGTATCTCCCCTTTCTTCACTTCCAGACTCAAATCATCAATTACGGGCTTGCCATTCAGCGTTAGTTTAAGACCTCTTACTTCTAACACTTGCTCTGTCTCCTTCACCATTTAGGAGTGTCAATTTTAGGTATTCTGAAGAGCCTTTGCCTCCACATTTTTTGTAGTGCTCCGATTTATCGGAGCTTTTTGGCGGGTCTGCCCAATAAATTGGGCAACTACATTTTAGAACAGCCTCGATTAGGTTAGGGTCCCTTCTAGTCTCCATCACCAGCGAGGGCGCTACCCTTGGCAGGTATCGCAACTGCTAGCAGAGCATGTGCTGCAGGA
>Ga0209636_10008447_pt1 | contig 10485 bp, 7 predicted proteins | sample DeeMarSWOR152_54_FD_187464 | JGI IMG/M metagenome (GOLD analysis project Ga0209636, IMG submission 187464) | Marine sediment microbial communities from White Oak River estuary, North Carolina - WOR-1-52-54 (SPAdes) (version 2) | ecosystem: Environmental > Aquatic > Marine > Intertidal zone >... | reverse complement strand
CATGCAAAGAACTTGACATCAAATCGGTTGCAGTTTTCTCCGAAGCCGACAAAAATGCATTACACACTCGATACGCTGATGAGGCCTACTGCATAGGGACGGCTCAACCCAGTGATGACTATCTAAACATCCAGAAAATCGTCGAGATAGCAGAGGCTTCAGGAAGCGAAGCAATACATCCAGGCTATGGCTTCCTCGCTCAGATCCCTGAGTTCGCGTCCGAATGCGAAGCCAGAGAAATCTCATTCGTGGGCCCCTCAAGTGAAAGCTTGCGATTGATGGGCAACAAGCTCACAGCAAGAAGAACCATGAAAGCAGCGGGGATCTCAGTCATTCCAGGAACCACAAGCACATTAAGAACCGAAAACGAAGTGGAAATGATAGCAGAGAAGTTCGGATACCCAGTTCTTATCAAGGCAGTCTACGGTGGCGGCGGCAAAGGTCTACGCGTTGTCAGGAACACGGACGAGATACGCCCTGCAATCGAGCTCGCAAGACTTGAGGCCGAAGCCTCATTCGGGAACCCTCAAATCTATGTTGAGAAGCTGCTCGACAAACCCCGCCACATCGAGTTTCAGGTTCTAGCCGACAAGCATGGCAATATCATTCACCTAGGAGAACGAGAATGCTCCATTCAAAGAAGGCATCAGAAGCTCATCGAGGAGACTCCATCGCCAATGATGACGGAGCAAAAAAGGCGATCAACGGGTCAAGAGACGGTTAAAGCCGCGAAGGCAGCAAAGTACGTCAGTGCAGGCACACTGGAGTTCCTAGTCGATAAGTCTGGGGCGTTCCATTTCTTGGAGATGAACACGCGACTGCAAGTTGAGCATCTGATTAGTGAGATGGTTACAGGCGTCGACATTGTCAAGGAGCAGATACGAATTGCAGCAGGAGAAAGACTAAGTTATCAGCAAGAGGACATAGCAATAAGTGGGCATGCCTTCAACTGCAGAATCAACGCAGAAAACCCAAGCAAAAACTTCGCCCCATCTCCTGGAACAGTAACTGATCTTCTTCTACCTGGAGGACCAGGTGTGAGGGTCGACACAGGACTATATGTTGGCTGCAACATCCCTCTTCTCTATGATTCCTTAATAGCGAAAATCGCTGTCTGGGGCCGCGACAGAAGAGAAGCGATTCCGCGCATGAAGAACGCGCTGGAGGAGCTTCGCATAGATGGAGTTGAGACCACTGCTTCTTTCCTCTGTAAGATCTTGACTGACGAAGATTTTCGTAAGGGCCACATCCACACATGTTTTGTGGATGAACGAATTGATGACTCAGCATTTCAAAGCGGAAACACAAAGGAGGATGTTGCAGTGTTGTCCGCTGTTCTAACCAACTACCTGTCTAATAGGCAAAAAGGTGCAATAGTAGTTCCTTCGCGAAACAGAAGCCGGCTTTCCTCGTGGAGGGCCTCCGGGCTGACTGGCAACTCCTCTCTGGGGAATCTGCGTTGGATGCGCTAGCTGAATACACCGTTACGGTGGAGGGAAAGAAGCGGAAAGTTAGGCTGCTCAAGATAAGTGATGAAAGCACTGCCTTGCTTGAGCTAGACGGGGACCCCGTCAAAATGTCATTTCAGACTCTGCTTAACCATGACGCACAGGCTCTTGTAAACATCAACGGCAAAAGCTACAAGATCAAGCTGCGAAGAAATGACAGGCCAACCGCCTTCAGCGTCGAAGTTGATGGAAAAAAGTTTCTCCTACAGCTCGAGCATAGTCGGAAGAGACTAAGTGGAAAAGGCGCAGCTGCAAGAACCCCTACAACTCGTGTGCTTGAAAGAGGGCAGTTACGCGGCAAGAAGAAAGGAGCTGTGACTTCTATTATGCCGGGAAGAGTCGTGTTGCTGAAAGTCAAAGAAGGCGACGAAGTCAAAGCTGGCGACCCGTTATGTATAGTGGAAGCGATGAAAATGGAGAATGAAATCATCGCGCCGAGAGAAGGTATAGTGAAAGAAGTGAGGGTTGAGCTGGGCTCAATCGTTGACAAGAGCGAAGTTCTATTTGTTATTGAGTAGAGCTGGCTAGAAAATAGTCAGCGGTCTGTATTCGCCGTAGATCTCCTGTAGAACGCTGCAGATTTCGCCTACTGTTGCATACTCTTTTACCGCACTCAAGATGATTGGCATGAGGTTTGTTGATCCATCTTCAGCATTCCGATGTAGCTCATCAAGAGCTTCGGTTACTTTGCGGCTGTTCCTATCCTTCCTGACTTGGTTCATTCGTTCAACAACTCTCTTTTCGACAGTTGGATCAACTCGCAAGAGTCTGATTGGCGCTTCTTCCTTGGTTGTGAAATCGTTGACTCCGACAACAGTGCAATCCTTTCTCTCGATTCTCCTTTGACATTTGTACGCGCTCTCCACAATCTCGCTTTGCATATAGCCTTTTTCTATCGCGCTCACAGCCCCGCCTTGTCGATCGATTTCTTCGATGTAATGAACAGCCCCTTCTTCAATCCTATCGGTAAGGGCTTCGATGCAATAGCTTCCAGCGAGAGGATCAACAGTGTCTGCAACGCCGCTTTCGTGAGCAATAATCTGCTGGGTTCGCAGCGCTACAGTCACAGCCTCCCGACTCGGCAATGCATATGCCTCATCAAAGCTGTTCGTGTGCAGACTTTGCGTTCCACCAAGAACTGCAGCAAGAGCCTGAAGAGCCACGCGGACTATGTTATTGTGAGGCTGCTGGGCTGTTAAGGAAACTCCACTGGTTTGCGTATGAAAACGCATTTGCCAAGACAGCGGTTTCTTGGCCTTGAACCGCCCTTGCATAATTCGAGCCCACAACCGTCGAGCAGCCCGGAACTTAGCGATCTCCTCGAGGAAGTCGCTATGGCAAGCAAAGAAGAAGGAAAGCCGCCGTGCAAAGTTGTCCACGTCCAGGCCGCAGTCAATCGCTGCCTGCACATAAGCGATGCCATTGGCAAGTGTAAAGGCAACTTCCTGGATCGCAGTTGCACCTGCCTCGCGGATGTGATACCCGCTTATGCTTATTGTATTCCAGCGGGGCATGCTCTTGGCGCAATATTCGAAAATATCAGTGACAAGTTTCATGCTTTGTTTAGGTGGATAAATGTACATGCCCCTAGCAACGTATTCCTTAAGAATATCGTTCTGCACTGTACCGCCAAGTATTGAAGGTGAGAGCCCCTGTTTTTCGGCTATGGCGATGTACATTGCCAATAGCACCACGGTTGGCGCATTTATCGTCATGCTTGTCGTGACTTTGTCGAGGGGAATATGGTCGAACAAAAGCTCCATCTCCTTCAACGTGCTGACGCTTACTCCCACTTTTCCTACTTCCCCCAAAGCAAGAGGATGATCGCAGTCCAATCCGATCTGAGTCGGGAAGTCAAAAGCCACGCTCAGTCCGGTTTGTCCCTGCCTAAGCAAGTATCGAAAACGCTGGTTTGTCTGTTCGGCTGTGCCGAAACCTGCGTATTGCCTCATTGTCCACAACCTTCCACGATACATCGTAGGATAAACCCCGCGGGTGAAAGGACGTTCCCCTGGAAAGCCCAAGTCTCGAAGGTATTCAAGATTCTTCACATCGAGTGGAGTAAACACCCTTTCAACTGGGATTTCGGAACTGGTAAGAAACTGGTCCCTTCTTTCTTGAAACCTCGCTGGGCTTGTTTCAAGAATTCCTTTCTGCCAGTTCTCTTTCTTTTTTTGAATCAGCTCCAACTCCTTCATAGCTTTCATTCGGAATCCTCTCTGAAGGTCGTCCTAACGTAATGATCTAGAAGGAGTTAATGTTATTGCTCCGAGCCGACAGCTTCTCCCCTGCGCGCTCACGTTGTTGCTTGCTTCATTTGCGGCCTAAAGCGTTTCCAAAAACTCGTCCAGTCGCCCCTCTAGCTCTAACTTCATTAACCAGTCCACAACACCACCACGGCATGGCCCACGGTCCTCAACGATATCAACTACTTCGCTGACAACATCCTCAACATTTCTATCTGAAACGTCGATCTCGCAAACCTTCTCTTCTCCATACTCTTCTACCGCTTCAAATAGGCAAACGTCAAGGATCTCAGCGGCAAGATTCTCATTTACTTTGCTCTCACTGAAACCTTTTTCTTTCAACACTCTCCGAAGCTCATCTGGATTGCGTCTCAGTACAAAAGCCAGGAAGACATCTTCAGCTGCAACAACATCTACAGCGAAATGCCCCTCAACAATGACAAATCCTTCCGATTTGCTGATAATCTCTTTGACTCGCCCGGCAACTCTCTCAGTGTCAGCCACTCGCGTCTTGCGTTTATTGTCAAATCCACAGTCCAGCCTCTCAACCTTGACCAAATCTCCCAAGTTGACTGTCTTACCCTTGAGACGAGAGGCTAGCAGGCTAGACACCGAAGACTTTCCAACGCCCGGCGTGCCAGTCACTACTAAAACCTTCTTCATACTCATACAACACCATGATCGGGTTTACAGCACTGATTTCCGTTCAGTGCTGAGTGCTAAACAAAGTCCTGTATTAAAGCTTGACAGTTCTTGTGGCGAGAAGCTAACTGCAAAACCCCTTCGTGGCTAGTACTTGCTCAGTTCGCGTCTGGTCAGCAACATGATGGCCTTTCGGTTTGCGTACGCTTTTGCATGGCTGCTGAACTTCTCCGATACCACGATCGGCTTCTTGAAGCCGACGTCTTCTGAGGCCTTGTCAAGGTTTATGACTACGTTGACGCCAACGGTGCGTTTCCAGCTGAGAACTTGCACTACGTGTTTCTCATTCGGTTTGGTTAACAAAAGGTCAAACTTGCGAGGCATGCCAGAGGTGCCTTCTAGAGTAACGTCTGTTTCTGTCTGGTAACCTTTCTTGAAGAAGTACTTTGCAGCCAATTCACTTAGAGTGAGACTAGGCATTTTGGCGCTGTCCTTTCACCACTTCTTAAATATCCGTTTGCATGAAAAAGCTTTCGTAAGGGATCGGCGTGTATTTGATCATAATCTGCCGGGGTTGCGGGAGGTTGTTGGTTGCGGCTGCCAGTAAGAAAACTCGCCAATGCCCCTACTGCGGGTCCAGATCCGTTTTGTCCAAGGTTAAACACGTAGGAAGTGCTGCTTCAGCAAGGGAGGCATCTGAGCTAGTGCAGCAGCTTAAAAGGAAGCGTTGAGTTTTCTACGCCTGCTTCTCTTTGTGAAGAGAGGTTCAAGTTTGTAGCGTTTACATGAATCTTTCGAGTCTTGTCAATCCTATTATTTCGTCAAAGCTAAGTCCTAGGGCGTCAAGTACTTGATCGAAAGTCGAGTGCAAATAGGCAACATATTTGTCCACATCTATCTCACTGTCATTTGCCAACTCAACAGGTTTTACATGTGGCTCTCGAATGACTTTGACAAAGCTGATGAGGTCTCCTGCTTTCAAATCAAGCCCCTTTTCTTTCAGCATTCTCGCAGCCCTGACATGTTGGGGTGTAGTCTTAGTGTAACGTTCGGGAGCTGCGCCAAGCACAACGTGAAATGCCAGATCATTTAGGCGATCCCATTCTCGTCTTTTTAATCGCGAATAACGATCAACAACGATTTTTCTGATGTCCTTCTTTGCTGCTTCGAATTCGGCCGACGATTGCACCTTTCCAAGCCTTGCTTTCATCTCGTCAAAAGCGTCCTTGATAAACTTCGGGATGTGCTTCTTCTTTCCCGTCAAGCCCTTGACGTCAACGCTTCCGTCCTCGAGGACTCCCAAGTAATTCTTTTTTCGAGAACTGAAAACTGCATATCGGTATTCCTTGTCGACGTCTAGTCCCATCTTCAACTCTTTTTCCGACCATCCAGTGAGCTCCATGATCTGTTTCTCACTCGGGTTCTTCAAGAAGACGCTGTCTGTGTCCCCGTAGAGTACTTCGATGCCCAGATCCTTTGCTTTGTCAACTATGCGTGTAATGGAATGCCTGCCTATAGCAGCTGTTGCCTCTGCTACGGGTGGGCAGTAAAGATCAAAGGACTCTGCTCCGAACACTCCGTAGCTAGCATTTAGAATGACTTTTAGAGCTCTTTGAATTACGCTGTACCAATTCCGAACTTCCGATGGCAATGAACTGTCCTTTGCCCTCGGCTTATACCAGCTCACCCGCAGGTCCCTCAGCGAGCCGATCAGCAGGCTTTCAAGGGCTTTATCTTTGAGGCAGACCCAATGTGGAGTGCCTGGAACAATGTTATCCTTACATTCTTTGTGGGAACAGAGTATTGTTTGGTATCCTAGGTTCCAAACCTTGATTATTGATGGATACAGGCTTGGAAAGTCCATTACTGCAACGTTGAAATGAACTCCAGGGATAGGTTCGACGACAATTGCACCTTTGTATTTCTTGCCTTTGATAATCGCAGTTGTGGCTGTCGTTCCCTTCAAGGCTAAGATGTCCGCCGTATTGGGGATCAGCATACTTAGTCTTCGATGTTCAAAGTGTAGAAAGTTTCTAATCCAGCGTGACACTCCTTGCCTGCTCACGTCTTCCATAGGCATTTTGCTGATGCGGGCGAGCACCAGAATAAGCTTCATAGTAAGATCTTCACTGAATGCCGTAAGCTTGAAAGTTATCTCTGCGTCGCGGAGACAATAACGTGCCAATTCAGAGTAGGTCAATTCAGCGAAAGGTTTCTCCAATTCGATCTTGGGTAGCCCAATCAATGCGGCGCCAACTTCATCGAGAGTCACGTCGCGATACTTGTTGTTGAAGGCGTAGATCTGAATTGAACGATTGTAGAAAAACTTGTACAAGTCAATGTGAACACCCGTCCTGAGCAGACAGACCCGACGCCCTACCTCTATGGGAACATCTTTTTTCGTGATGCCCAGCCTTTCCGCCCTTTTAGCTAGATAGCGAAGATCGAAATCATCGCCATTGAAAGTGATGGTGAAAGGGTAATCCGACAAAGCTTGAAAGATCGCCTTGATTAAGTCTTCTTCGCTATCGTGGAACTCAACCTTCGTCTGGGAAGGAAGTCTTTCCGTTCCGTCTCTCACTCCCTCCCGTTTCAAAAGCAGGACCTTGTCTTTTCCGTCGCTAGTGACCAAGGAAGCGCAAATTACTTGATAAGGTGCCTCTTCAGGGTCAGGCACACGCGTGGCCACAGGTGAAAAGACTTCAATGTCGAGAGCTAATCGCCTAAAGGATGGCGCCGGATACTCAAGAAGCTGTGCCCAGCGCCCAATGTAGTTCCTCTCGTCTTCACTTCTGTCGCCAAAGAGAGAACGGATTCTCTCCACAGAGTTCTCTGCGCCTTCAACCGCTGAGGAGACTAGCTCACCATTCTCAACGCTGAACAACATTCCTGGAACAAAGCCCTGATCATAAATATAGCATTGGTAGTACTTGATCGAGGCTTCCCAAACCTTGACCTCATCAGCCTCAGATTTCCTGGTCTTATCATATTCCTCCGGTATGATCTCTCGCAAGCATCCGGTTGGCCTACCGCCGATTGCGAGAGGGTCTTTAGCCACGACTTTCGTTAACGTTATCTTCTTGTTCTTCAAGGGATCCCGCTTTGACACTTGCTCCGAGTGATCGAAGCCAGGATGAGTTCTGACGCGTTCTATTTGGTCAAGCTCGTACCTGGATAGGTTGGTGAGAAGGTATGGTTTGTGTCCAGTCGTGTCGTGCCAGAGATAGATACGTTGGGATCTTGGCTCGTACAGTTTAATGGAGGCAACGCCTTTCTTTCCGTCGTAAGATGCGGAGACAAAATATGAAGGGGGCAGATGCTTCGGGTCTTCTCTTGAGGGAACCTCGTCCGGCATTGCGTTCTCATTGGACGCCGAAGCTTGGCTCTTCGAATCACTTCCCTTCTTTTGAAGAAGAGCAGCCTCAGAGGTGAGGGTGAATTTTGAGAAATCGTCCAGTTGCCTTTGTTCCGCCATCGCTTCCTGTCCCGTTCACTGTATAAGCGTGTCAAGGTTTTAATAAATCGTCTGCTGCATCATTTTTCGTGCAGAAAGTTGATGCGTGATGCTTGGGCCCTAGCCATCGAAGCCCTGCTTTTGATTGAGGTAAGAAAACTGAGCGAAAGACTTGCTCTGATCAGGGCATCGAGAGAGCTGGGTATCCAAGGTCTAAGCGAAAGGAGTCTGGCATATAAACTCGTTTGTGAAACGGTCAGACGGCAAAACTTGGTTGACTACATCATAAACTCTGTTCTTAAGCCAGATTCTGTAAAGGAATTTTCACCAGACATTCAAGCGTTCATGCGTCTGTACACCTACGAAGTGAAGATTAGGGGAAGCGACAGCTACGAGAAAGCAGCCAATATAGCCCGGATCGGGCGCTCAATTCTGGGTTGGCGAAGGCTAATGGAGGTTGAGAGCATCCTTGGCCTTCTTCTTAGCGTAAGGCCAAGAGACCTCTTAGAGGGTATGAGCGACGAGGAAAAAACATCCTTGCGCACATTTCAACCGCTTTGGTTTGTGAAGTACTGCTTCAGATTGTTCGGCCGCCATGAAGCGCTGCAGCTTTTCAAAACTACCCTTCGCAGCCCACCTACCTACATCCGGGTAAACACTCTGAAAGCGGCCAACGAAGAATTGGTTGGCAAGGCAGACGCAGAAGGCGTAGGCTTGGAAAAAGTGCAGGGGCTGAAGCACACCTATATCGTTGTTCATTCGAAGCAGCCGCTCGTGAGGATCCCTAGTTTCAAAACCGGTCTGTTCTATATCCAGGACAAAGCAAGCTGCGTAGCCGCAGAGGTCGCCAACCCAGAGGCCGGTATGATCGTGCTAGATGTATGTGCTGCTCCTGGGGCAAAGACCACCTACCTGGCTCAGCTGATGGAAAATCGAGGTGAGATCTACTCATTGGACTATTCTTTGCGTAGGATGAAGGTTTGGAAAAAAGAAGTCAAGAGAATGGGTGTTAAGATCGCCAATCCTATTATCGGAGACGCATGCAGTCCCTTGCCCCTTCGCAACTTAAAGGCTAATGTTGTTGTATTAGACCCGCCATGCACCAGCACAGGAGCCTTTAGTCGAATGCCCTCTGCCAAGTGGAGACTTTCTAAGAAGTCTATAAGAAAGATGGCTGCGATTCAGTGGAAAATGCTGAACAACTGCGCCGAATTCGTAATGGAAGGGGGTTGCTTAGTCTATTCGACCTGTAGTCTCGCTGTTGAAGAGAATGAGGTTTTGATCGAGCGATTTGTGCGGCTAAACCCTGAGTTTGCTCTAGCTGAAACTGAACCTCGAATAGGACTTCCGGGACTAAGGGGCCAGACTTCTAGTCAACGTTTGTACCCTCACATTCACGGGAGTAACGGTTTTTTCATAGCAAGATTGGTGAAAACGCCTTAGAGTTTTCGGGCTTTCTCAATTCGACACAAAGCCTCAAAGAGTATTCTTGCGGCTTGAACTGCTGTAACTCCCTGATCGTAGGGCGGGGCAACTTCCACCAAATCCAGACAAGCCAAGCGTTCGTCACAGAGGTTTAACAGTATGTCTAATAAGGTTCGGGTTGACAGCCCATCAGGTTCGGGGTTTTGAACTGCTGGCGCAAAAGCGGGATCGAGAACGTCCATGTCAATCGTTAAATATATCTTCGTGCAGTCTTTCACAGCTTCTTTGATCGCCTTCGCTATTGCCTCACAACCATCTTCACGAACTCTGATAGCTGTGAACTGCTGAATTCCCGCCTCCTTCGCATACTTCAATTCTTCCCTGCAGACAGCTCTTGTACCGACTTCTACAATCCTTCTTGGCTTAACCTGTTCGTTGAGTCTTCGCATGAAAGTTGTGTGGCTTGTGGTTAGATCCATATACTTCTGGCGTAGATCAAGATGAGCATCGAAACTCAGTACTGCTGCGTCATTGCCTCCTATGCCTCTCATCGCCCCCAAAGTGAGCGTGTGTTCTCCGCCTATGAGTATGGGCGTTTTCTTGGCTTCCACAAGTTCTCTCACGGTGCTACTTAGGCGACTCAAGGTTTGTTTGACGTCGCCGCTGACGTGAAGGTCGCCCAAGTCGTGGATCTTCAAGTCTTCGACATCTATGTTTGAGCGGAAGCTGTGAGTTTCAATGTTCAAGGACGCCTCTCGAATGGCAAGAGGGGCGAATCTTGCTCCCGTTCTGTAAGTGCTGGTTGCATCAAACGGCACGCCTACGACGACATAGTCCGCCTTCTCAAAGAGTCTTTGGCATCCACCGAAAAAGGTAGAATGAGAAACATGAAGCTGCGAGTCGCTCATTTCCAATGCCTCAATTCTATGTGAGTTTGTTGGTCTAAATGCCTTTTGCATGGCAGGCCAAAAGACTGTGCATGTAGCTTAGGGCTACTTGGGGTAAGGCTTCTTGCGTTTATGGGTGGCGTTATACGCAAAAACGCTTGCATGCTTTAGGGCGGAGTCAAAATGTTCTTCCATTTTGTGCTCAACGTCTTCGGGGTTCAAGTCGGGTTTGGCTAGATGTATCATCTCGTATAGCAGTCCGTCAAAAGGTAATCCATGTCCACGTTTATGTCTGTTCACCAGGTAAACGACCACTTCGCCCG
>Ga0209636_10008446_pt1 | contig 10485 bp, 11 predicted proteins | sample DeeMarSWOR152_54_FD_187464 | JGI IMG/M metagenome (GOLD analysis project Ga0209636, IMG submission 187464) | Marine sediment microbial communities from White Oak River estuary, North Carolina - WOR-1-52-54 (SPAdes) (version 2) | ecosystem: Environmental > Aquatic > Marine > Intertidal zone >... | reverse complement strand
CGAGTAGAAGTCATCCCCCTTCAGTTCCTGATAGGTTATCTTGGCCACAGCACAGGAGGCCAGAAGCCAGATGGCTATCGCAATAACTGTGCCCACTCCGAATATCACCCAACCAAACCAGGGGAGTCCCAGTAAGGGGAGAGGGAAGAGGGCGTAGAGCCTCCATATCTCCCCGATACTCATCCCTTTGGAGAGGAGGGCGATATAGTTGAAGATGAGAAAGCTAAGGTAGCCAAGGAGGATACCACAGAACTGAACCCAGATCTTCTTTCCGGCCAATCCCAGTCTGGCCGCTCTGAAGACATCCCGAAAATTGAAATGCAGCTTAACCTTCAACTTTTTCCTCCTTTCTGCTAATCTTATGGTTTTATCCTTTGATTAAGCCCTATATTAGCCTAAGAAGGGATTAAAAGTCAAGTTTTATTTTAAGTTTTTTTTAAATCATGGGAGATTGCATTTTACTCCTTAAGTACCAAGAAGTTGCTTATTAGCTCGCCCCAGAAAATTGCCAGGCTCCTCACCTTGACCCCGGACAGAGATGCATATCGGACCGTTCGGTGATAAATGGGGTCACGGTGATAAATGGGGTCACATATCGGACCGTTCGGTGATAAATGGGGTCACGGTGATAAATGGGGTCAGGTCTTGCTTTTTGCTATCCTTGGACAAAGGAATATGGGGTACTTCCAGGTTTTTTTCTGAAGTGGCAGAATCCAGTTCTGCCACTTTTTTTGCCCCCAGAAGAGGGAATCTGAGGGGTCAATAGAACAAGTCTCAAATTGGCCCTTCTCCTAATAGTTGAGGACTTCAAGAGTTCCTCTATTTTCTCCATTCTGATAGCAAGCCTAAGAAATTCCTAAAGTTTTCGCTAAAAACACCGATAAGAAATTTAGCGGGAAAAGCTGCCTTGCAAACAGTTCTTGGTTATTCTGTGATGGTGTGGAGGGAAGCTTGGTTTCCCTGGATAGGAGAGCCAACAGCGGGAAGGGAAGGCTAATAAACAAGCAGAAAAGGAGGTAAGGTAAGATGGCTAACAATCAGTTGTTAGAGAATCTTGTGAGGCTGTCTTCCTGTACTCAAAAGTATATGGATGAAGAAAGCATCGAGAAAGGTGAAAAGTGCATGAAGAAAGTTTGGGGGATTATGAGCCTTGCAAATCCTGTATTCTACCTAAGGCCTGGCAGAACAACGAGGCCCCTTATGACGGGGGAAAGTTTGTCCATCCTGTCCCACTCGTATTTTTCAACGATTCTTTGATGCAGGCAGGGTCGGCTGCGACAAGGGAGAAGCATCTTGTGGATATTATGGTGGTTTCCAGGGATCCAAATTGCAATTATGGGAGTATACTTAATGATATTGATCTGGAGGGATTACGAGAGAAACGGCGCAATGGCAGACGAATTACAGATCTTTGTGGTTTCATTATTTCCTTGGTGGGTGAATGTTATTGGCAAAAATTCGTTAAGGATTATTTGCATAAGGATTCAAAAACTCCAAAGCTATACTGGACCCATCTCACGAAATGCAATACGAACAATAGGCGCAATTTTGCAATGCGTGCCTCGACCAGTTGCAGGAAATATCTAAAAGAGGAGATAGGTTTCCTGAATCCCCGGCTAATTGTCGGATTAGGGGCCGATGTTGCAAAGAATTTATTGCCCTTGGAGTGCCTTTCGGATACTCCCTTAGCAATAAAAACGGCGGAAAAATTTCCCGGTATGGGGAAAATCCTGGATTTAGAAAGTGGGATCATCCCGGATTTCCAAAACACGGGGCTTTTGATTCTTCCTCATCCGGCAGGTGCCAACGGGTGGTATGGGTATTGGTATGACAATCCCACAAAGAATCAACTTTGTTTGAAGTTTTTGAGAAGGCCAGGGGAACCAAAGATTTTTTGGTTCAACGACCGGATAGAGAAGGCAAAGCGATCATAAGCATTTGCATAGAGGCTGTTAGAGTTACTATCACTAAGGTGGCACTAACGAAATGCGATTTGATCTGTGGGAGAGCAGTTTTTTATAATTTTATGGACATCCCCTTTCTCGTCTAATTTCTTGAGGATATGTCCTGAGGAACCAATATCGAAGAAGCGAAACGTCAATTTTTTGGGGAGTAATTTTGTATAGAGGCCGTCTTCACTTGAGGGGGAGGATTTAAATGAAGGATTGGCAAAAATACTTTATTGGAGGTTTAGTAGGAGCCAGTTTAACAACGCCCACGCTACAAGAGAAAAAGAAAATTCAGAAGGACGCCTTTAACGAATCGTGCAAAGCCTTATTCCATCTTTTTGAGAAAACCTTTGGAATTACAGAATCAGTTGTTAGACTAATGGTCATTAAAGCGATTGTAGATAAAGCTAGTCCCCAAGCTATTAGGCAAGAACTCTATGATAATCTTGGCTATTCCTTATCCCTCGAAGATGTTATTCAAATAACAGCTTATGCTTGCGGTTGGGCTGATGGTGCTATGAAGACTTTAGATTTTATTAAGTAGCTCAAAAGAGGCAGTCTCCATTTGAAATCCAATGAAGATAAGTTAGGTCAGATCTTGGTTTTTGCTATTTTCATAAAAAAAGTGAGGGGTTTTCTGGAGAAGACTGGAGGAGAAGAGATGGTGAGGTGGGAAGGGAAAGGTATGCAGCAAGGCCATCGCTTGAGGAGATATTTGAGGGAAAAGGGCAGACGAGAGTATATACAGGACGTTTACCCCTAACGAATCCATCAAACATAATTTCTATTTTTCGGCCTGACCCCACATTGCCCATTGCCGTGACCCCACATTGCCCCCTCTTTTTGCACCATCGTCCCCTGAAAACTGATATAATGAAAGGAAGTGAAAAAAGTGGTACGGAAATTGTTTATTGGATTGATGATTTTTTTGGAGTTAATGATAGTTCTTTTCGGATGCGCTTCGACGATGCATAAAAAATGTGAGAACCCCGAGAAACCTTTGTTTACTGCTTATTGCAAGGAAGCTCGATGTGAACCGAGTTTAACAGAGGTCTGGGATGTCCAATCGATTTGGAAGGGAGGACACTGGAAAGAGGAAGACAGTTTTTGTTCTTGGACTGTTTATTGGGGAGACACGATACCTGTTCGCGATACTACGGATTATTGTTATTGCGGTTATGGGAAATGCGGGTATCGATATCGATGTTTTCGTGTCTGCTTTCAGAAATCGAATTTTTCTTTAACGAGACCCCCTGTGTTATCCAAATCATGGGTGATTTCAGACGAAGCAAAGGATAAATGGGGTCACAAAGGATAAATGGGGTCAGGTCTTGCTTTTTGCTATCCTTGGGAATGGGAAAACTAGGTCACTCCTCAGGGGAGGTAACTGTTCCCGCTCGCACTGGATTCAATACAATATATCGGCTCAGATCAAGAAGGTAGCTTTCCTTTTTTACGAGGAAGGCTTTGTAACGGCCCTGGAAGGTTTATCCTACCTTATCGTGGAGTAGATTGAACCTTTGGGTGTAAACCCCGCTAGTTGAGGTATACCTGCGCTGCGGAGATGTTCCCCTACGGGATCTCAACTCACAACTCAAAAAGCAAAAAGCAAGACCTGACCCCATTAACACTTCTCCTAATAGTTGAGGACTTCAAAGGTTTCTCTTTTTCGCCATTCTGATAGCAAGCCTAAGAAATTCCTAAAGTTTTCGCTAAAAACACCGATAAGAAATTTAGCGGGAAAAGCTGCTTTTCAAACAGTTCTTGGTTATTCTGTGATGGTGTGGAGGGAAGCTTGGTTTCCCTGGATGGGAAGCCAACATCTGAGGGACCGATAAAGCGAATCTCAAATTGGCCTTTTCCCTAATAGTTGAGGATTCTAAAAGTCCCTAAAGTTTTTGCTGAGAATGTCGATAGGGACAACGAGGAGGAGATTTCTATGACTATGGACAAGCACCAAAATATATTTTATTCCTATAATCAGGGTGATTTGAGCGATATCGACAGGGAGGTTCAGCTTGAAGATAATGTGACAAAGGCTTTGATCAACCTTTTAGAAAATTCAGATAGGCAAGTTACTGTTGATTTCCTAAAAAGGTTTGTTAATTCCAAAATCAGGCTGGGGAGAACGGAGTTTCAATATGCTTTACAAAAGAACCTCGTCGGAGAGTCGCACAAAACGGCCCAAGAAACCCCCCATAAGTTTATACTGGGGATTTCTCCAACAGGGAAAATGGACGAAAAGTCCCGAACAATCGTCGGCCTGGAAAGAGAGGAAGAAAAGTTAAAGGGAATAAAAGCACAAATCAAAAACATTTTGAGGAATGAAAATGAAGTCGAAGGAAGCAAGATAGTAGATAGATTCATAAAGTTGTTGAATGCGAATAAAATTCAATTCGATAGTCGGAAGCAAGATATCAATGTGAGTGACATAAACTATTTATACCAACTACTTGCTTCCAAAAGCCGTCCTGATGGTTGGATTGTCAATAAAAACATTGCTGTTTTAATTGAAAACAAAATCTGGGGGAAGTTAAGTTCCAATCAGATTGATAGGCATAACAACAAGTGGTTTAATGGGAAAGGGGAATCTAAACCAGCCTCTTGGAAGAAGATCTATAATTTTTTCAAGGAGGAATCAAGCAGAAATGATTTAGGTGAAGTAACAAAATTTTTGGTTAAACAATTTACAGAATACCTGGAGGTGATTGGATTGGCTGGATTTACTGAAATTCCGTTTAATGATAGTACTCCATATGACCTTGATGATGCGAAGAATATTCTTCGCAATCTGATGGTTGAAATAGAGAAAGAGATTGGAGATTTAGATAAATCGCTCGAAAGGAGGGGAAGGCCGTTGGAGGACCCGTGGGATTATTTCGGGGAAGAAAGCTTGCATTTCACTGTTGGTTTATGGGAGGAATGGGCAGGACTGGATTTGTTTGTTAAAAAGGGGAAATACCTCACAAAGTTGAGAAAGAATCCTGCTCTCATATTTGAGGAAATTGAGAGGCTCAGTTCCTGTTTGGGAGACTACTGGTTGGATACACAGTATTGGAGGCTACATGACTGGAAAAGGGGGAAACAAAGAGGACCTATGGCTAGTTTTGAAGGATATTTTGTGAAATTGGCGAGGTTGATGGAAAAAGGACGGAATTGGAAGGAAGTTGTGAAATTTATGCTCAAGATGTCGCGCCATCAAAAGGCTTTTCAGATTGAGAAAAGGTTTTTCTACAAGAGTAAAAAGCATCAGAGCTTACTCCAAAGTCCAAATTTTTCCCAGGAGGTAGTGAAAGGGATAAAGGAGTTGTTACCGCTTTATCAAGAGCTTCGGACTTCCGTAAGCTAATGTAAATTATGGGAGTGGTTGGAAGTAGGTTGGGATGAAGATATCCCTGACAAGCAAGGGAAATGTCTGGCTATGATTTTGTTTTTCAGTCAGAGGGAAACCCTAAAGAGGAAAGGATGAAAAGAATTAGCGCAGTCCTTTTAATGATAGCCCTGATTTTATTTGGGAATGTTTTGGCTCAGGCTGATAATAGGGCAGGTTTCAAGGGTTACGATTGGGGAACTTCTTTAAAAACTATAAAGTCATCAAAGACCATTTCTGAAGTCCCTTCGGATAGCAAATGGCTAAAATATATTCGTAGGACTCCTCGAGATGCAATGTCTCTTCAAGAGTTCTTAGGCATTGAAAAGATGCTTTTTGAAGACGATTTAATTCTGACGAACTACATATATGACATCACTCACAGATGCGTTGCTGTCTATGGCTTCCTCGACGATAAATTAGTTGTCGGCGCTTATATTCGTTTAACTGCAAACGACGAAGAGGAACGTCCGGCGATACCATGTCAAAATTTTTATGGTTTGATGTCCAAAACGCTCCAGATTCTTTATGGAGAGGAAGCAAAATATTTTGGAGACGGAGGTAAAATTTGGTACACCAAAAGGTCAATGATCCTCCTTTATCACTATTCTAATACTTTCCTTTCGGTTTTCCCAGGTTATCGTAAAAGTGACTTATTCTCCGATGGTAACTACCCTATTTGTTGGGCATTAGTCTATCGTGATCGCAGTCAATTAAAAGCTATTCGCGCTATTAGGAAGAAACCTACAAAAAGAGTAGAGAGTATTAGAGCGCAAAGAGCTAAAGAAGCCGAGGAAGCTCGACGAAGAGCTTTAGATAAGTTGTAGTTGAGAAGTATTAGGCTGAGAGCACGGAATCATGGGAGTATGGTTTCTGGCTTAAAATTGAAAGGCATGTACGGGCTTATTGTAAAATATATCCCTATTGATACTTCACTATTAGCTCATCTTCCACAGACGAATCTAACAAAAATTTCCCCTGTTGTTGTCGTCAAGAATATTTCAATTTTCAGCTTGATCCTACTAAATTGACTCAGATAGTTAGGTTGGGAGTTTGGGGCCTTGGAGCTGTCAGAACTTTCAAGAATTACAACGAGGAGGTAGGGTTATGAGAAGAATATTTCAAGTATTATCAATCATAGCAGTAGCATCTCTCTCAATTATTGGTTGCACCAAAAAACCTGCCAACTATTACCGGAAAGTTGATCTTGACGGTAGATATGCAGTTGTAGGCAAATATCCGGTTGTCGATGAGATAGCAAAAAAGGTCAATTGCTACCACTTCGTCTATAATGATAAGGGCGAACTCATTAAAGTTGAATACCTCAAAGGTGGTAAATTACAGAGCGACCCTTTCTTTGGTGTTGCAAAAGTGATAATTGAATACTCTGAAGGGTATGAAAAAAGGATTTATCAGAATGCCAAAGGAAAACCGACTGTGTCTAATGACAGTGTCTATTCTGTCCGTTTAAAATTGGATGAAAATAACCATCCTATATCTGAATTCCACTATGACAAGGAGGGAAAACTAGTTGAAAATAAAGATGGTATCGCACAGTTCTTATGGACTCTTGATAAGGATGGACGCAGAATCAAGTCAATTAGGATCAACAAAGAGGGAGAGAGAATTGTCGATGAGAATGGATTATACGAATCAAGATATAAGTACGATGGCAAGGGAAACATGGTTGGAGAATCAAATCATGGTAGAGATGGACAACTGCTTGAAGGAAGAGACAACTGGGCTATCCGCCACTGGAAATACGACGGGCAGGGGAACATAGTTGAAACAAGATATTACGGCACCGATGAACAGTTAAAGGAGCGTAAAGATTGGGGTGTTACTATCATCTGCTGGAAATACGACGAGCAAGGGAACACGGTTGAAGTGAGATTTTCCGGCACCGATGAGCAGTTAAAGGAGGGTAAAGATTGGGGTGTTGCTATCATCCGCTGGAAATACGACGAGCAAGGGAACACGGTTGAAGCGAGATATTACGGCACCGATGAACAGTTAAAGGAAGAGAAGGATTTGGGCGTTGCCATCATCCGCTGGAAATACGACCAGCAAGGGAACACAGTTGAAGCGAGATATTACGGCACCGATGAGCAGTTAAAGGAGCGTAAGGATTGGGGTGTTGCTATCATCCGCTGGAAATACGACGAGCAGGGGAACACGGTTGAAACAAGATATTACGGCACCGATGAACAGTTAAAGGAAGAGAAGGATTTGGGCGTTGCCATCATCCGCTGGAAATACGACGAGCAGGGGAATTGCATAAAAACCGTTTTACTAAACAAAAATGAGAAAGTAATCCATGAATATGAGCCATAATGGATTGTTTATCATACGGCATCTAATACCTGGGATGGAATATTGAATAGGGATGAGACCATGGAGATGTTGGAAATATTGGGACATTTCCCCGTTTTTCAGAGATGTATGCCCAATTTTTTCGCAAATAAATAAGATAGGTTAAAATGTCTACGTTCGAAGAAAGGAAAAATTGACATATGAAACCTGGAAATTTGTTTGCATTATTATTCATTGTAGGAGGAATTTTGGGGGTTTTGGTGGTCAGAGGGTTCTTCTTGGGACCATTACAAGAAATAGGCTGGCGATTGTTTTGGGGAGGACTTTCCAATGGAGAGATGATGGACATAGGTATGGTTCTTAAGTCAGCTACCTTTGCTAAGTGCCTAGTCGGATTTATCATAGGTGGCTTAGCATTTGGTTTTGTTGGCATAAATATTCAAAAAAATGCCGTGAAGAAACCTACCGGGAGTTGAAGAGTCAGGGAAATTCGGGGACACCATACTGATTTTTTGAGCCTTTTCCCTGGTTTTTTGGGCTGCATAGCCTTCATCTGAGAAGAGGATTTGCTTGCTTCAGTTGGCCCGTTAGCTAATATGGGGTGGGAAAAAGGGGAGGATCCTTGCTATTCTTGCCATATAGGTGATTTAGTGGTGTACCATGTCTAATTCAAGAAATAAGTATGGTGTCACCGGAATACTTACAGAATTTGGTCTATGCCGAGAGAATACCCAACCATTTTACCCCCCTGTTAATTTTTTCCTTGATACCAGATGGTTGTTTGATTAAATTGTTTTTGAGGGTGAAGGGAAGGAAAGCTAAGAGTTATCCAGAGGTATAAATAGCAATTCGATGGAGGTAAGGTAATGCGGCAGGTTATTATTTATCCGGGGGAAGATGGCTACTGGGTAGCCGAGTGTCCCAGTCTGCCTGGTTGCATTAGCCAGGGGAAGAACAAAGAAGAGGCCATTGCTAACATTAAGGAAGCAATTCGAGGATATACTGCAACATTGGAGGAAGATGGCTTACCCGTTCCTGAAGAGCGATTTGAAACAATGGTTCTGGCTGTATGAGCAAACTGCCGAGAATTTCAGGTCAGGAATGTGTTAAAGCATTGAAAAAAGCGAATTTTTACTTTAAGCGCCAGGAAGGAAGCCACATTGTTCTCCGTCGGGATATCCCTTTTGCTCAAGTTGTTGTACCTGATTACAAGGAACTGGATCGGGGTACTTTGCGTGCTATTGTCAGGTATGCGGGACTGAGCGTAGATGAACTCGTAAATTTATTGTAATAGAGCCGCATCACCTTAATATCGCATAAGTGGGGACGTCCATAAAATTATAAATTTCACCCAGTTCGATCCCCTTTTCTTTGCCTATTTTCTTCCCTTTCACAGAGATGCTCATAGTAGGCTGGTTTGAAATATGGGGACACTTTGCTCAGGTGGCAGAACCTCCGTTCTGTCACTTTTTTTGCCGTCCAATGGCAGCCCTAATAGCCTAATCTATTCAAAATTCCTAATCAGAGCCCGCAAGATTCGGGTCGCATAAATGCGACCCCTACAACCCCCCCAAGTTAGGGGTGCTTCCTACCGATTTTATGAGGGTTGAAAGTCTTACCTTTGTGGAAGGGGAGATGGCATTCCGATAAATCGGGCTAGCACGGTCAGATGAGGGCATCTTACCGCTCGGTTGTAGGTCGAACGAAGCATCTGAGTGAGATCTTGTGAATAATGCTGGCAAGCACAATTGTATAAATACTTGTTGACTACCCTTCTTTTGTTTGGTATTTTCCCTGCAGATGAGACTGCCAAACCATAACATTTGGAAGGAGTCTTCTTTAGGCTTCCTAATTCTCCTACTCTCCGGCTTGGCCAGGGGGGAGGGCTTCATGGACCCCGACCAGCTTAAACCGGGGATGAAGGGGGTGGGGAAAGCCGTATTCCAGGAGATGGAGGTGGAGGAGTTTGAGGTGGAGCTCTTGGGGGTCCTGAAGAAGTGGAGGCCTAATGGCGATCTCATCTTAGCCAAGCTAAGCGGTGGCCCTTTGGAAAAGACCGGGGTCATCGCCGGAATGAGCGGAAGCCCCGTCTATATCCAGGGCAAGCTTATTGGAGCCATTGCCTATGCCTGGCCCTTCGCCACCCAGCCCATAGCTGGCATTACCCCCATAGGGGAGATGCTCAGGATACCCCGGGGGGGAGGGGGATGGAGTGAGGCTTCCCCCCAGAGATCGGGGGGAATCTCACATCTTACCCCTTTAGCCACGCCTGTGATGCTCTCTGGTTTCTCCCCTCAGGTATTGGAGGAGATGATACCCTTCCTCAAAGGCCTTGGTTGTCTTCCTCTGCAAGCCGAGGGCCAGGGGATGGAGGGCCAGGAGGCCAGACCGCAGCCTGGATCGGCCATTGGGGTGCAACTGGTGCGAGGGGACGCGGAGGCCATAGCCGTTGGTACCCTTACCTATGTGGATGGGGATCGGATCTATGCCTTTGGACATTCCTTCTTAAATGCTGGAGGTGTAGATTTCCCCTTTACAGGTATCCATGTCCATTCCATACTCCCCAGTCAAGTGATCTCCTTCCGCTTTACCTCCTCTGCGGCCTTGTGGGGTAAGATAAATCAGGACACAGAGGCAGGAATTTCAGGGCTCTTTAAGGAACAGGCAAAGCTTATCCCATTGAAGATAAACCTCAGTTTGTTGGATTCCACCAGGGATTACCGATTCGAGATCGTGGACCACAAGGCCCTCTCGGCTCAGTTCTTCCGCTGGGCCTCCCTCAATGCCCTCCTCTCCTCCCTGGGAAATAGGGAGGCTACCCTCAGGGTATACTGGCAAATTTTTCTTAAAAGC
>Ga0209636_10008445_pt1 | contig 10485 bp, 8 predicted proteins | sample DeeMarSWOR152_54_FD_187464 | JGI IMG/M metagenome (GOLD analysis project Ga0209636, IMG submission 187464) | Marine sediment microbial communities from White Oak River estuary, North Carolina - WOR-1-52-54 (SPAdes) (version 2) | ecosystem: Environmental > Aquatic > Marine > Intertidal zone >... | reverse complement strand
TGATGCCGGCCAACTCCAGCTTGTAGAAAGTCGTCCGAAGGTGACAGGCCCCCCGGTCAGATGTGGCAAACGCAAGTCCCATACCCGGGAGAGATCTGGGATCATACCCTGCAGGTTCCATTCCCTTCACATGAATGGCAATATCTTCGAGCCCCCACTCTCTGCTTGCAAACCGGATTCCCTCTGCAAGGACTGCTCCGCTCCCCTCGCGCTCAACGATTTGGTGCAGCAGCCGAGCAATACCGTCCACATCCCCGTAGTCGAGTCTGTCTGCTATCTTCCCTCTCCGAGAGGCCTCAATGGTAAAGGCTGCCAGGTTGCCAGCCGTGATCGTGTCTATGCCGAGGTTGTCACATATGTCGTTGAGATAAGCGATCTCCTCGATGCGATCGATCATGCAGAGTCCCCCGAAGGCGTAGATGGTCTCGTACTCAGGCCCCTCGATCTTCAGCCCTTTATGGCGGCCGTCCTGGACCACCGAGAACTTGCCACAGGCCATGAAGCATTTGTTGCACGCCCGCGGTTTGGTGCCAAGCTTACGGTTCATGGCTTCGGCGCTGATCTCTTCCCACTGATCATATCGTCCCTGAGCCCAGTATCGGGTAGGAAAAGAGGCCGCATTCGTCAATAGGGCTACCATCATCGGGGTTCCTAGATTCTTGTATGCGGCAACACCGGGATTATCCTCTGCCTTGGCCAGGGTTTTCTTGTGGAACTCCTCCACGAGATCCTCGCGAGCAACAGCCCTTTTCGCCTTACCATGAAAAACGATGGCCTTCACCCGTTTCGATCCTATGACCGCACCCACTCCGGTCCGTCCGGCCGATCGCCAGTAGTCGTTTTCGATCAGTGCGAAGCGGACCAGATTCTCCCCCGCCGGCCCAATGACAATGGCTTTGGCTCCCTTCACATCCACGGCCTTTATCACCTCATCCTCTGTCTCATAGGTTCCTCTGCCCCAGAGGCTGCTGGCGTCGTGGAAGGTGACCAGCTCGTCGCTGATTTCCAAATAGACCGGCTTAGGGCTCTTGCCTTGGAGAATAATGGCATCGTACCCTGCCCTGCTCATGGGCTCGGCGATCTTCCCCCCTGAGTAGGATTCAGAGTAGAATCCCGTGAGGGGCGATTTGGTAAAGACACCGTAGCGACTAGAACCCGAAACGGCCGTGTCTGTGACGGGACCCAAAGCAAAAATCAAACGGTTCTCCTCCGAAAACGGGTCCACCTGCGCAGGGTTTTCTTCAAGAAGGAGATGGGTGGCCAGTCCCTTCCCCCCCAGGTAGCGGCGGAAGACCTCATCATCAATAGATTCGACCTTGTGGCTCTGTCTGGACAGATCAATGCGAAGCACCCTACCGAAGAACCCTCTCATCTCTCCTCCTCCCATTTTCAATAACGGCAACGTACGGCTAGGGAAACGAGTTACTCTATCATGGAGGAGAGCAATTTTCCAGGGACGGCCTAGTCAGAATCCGTCGATGATTCTGCTTTTCGGGAACAACCGCTCGCTAGGGCTCAACCATTGGTGCCCCGCTTCTTCAGTGCCCCTGGATCCCTGCCGCGACGGCCCCTTTCATCGCCAGTAAACAGAAGGTCCTGTGTGTGTCCGTTTTTCGCCGTTTGGTGTAATATGGGAGGTTCGGAGGCGGTGAAATGGACTCCAGAGAGAGAGTGTCCCTGGCCATTGGGCACTGCGATGTTGACCGAATTCCAATTGGCGAGATCACCATAGCCGATGGGCTTATTCGAGAATTACTAGGAGTGGGCCGTATCGCATTCCCCGAACGCAGAGAGTTTGTGAATCGCCTCGGGATCGATGCTGTGTGTGAGTCTCCGGAATGGCCGACTCCCTCGTTGCATCTCCCCGATCCAGAAGATGTTCGATGGAAGGACCTCGCCACATGGGCCACCCGTTCGGACCGTTTCGTCTTTGCCGTACTGGACGGCGTTTTCGGCTGGGGCACGAAGCTCCTGGGCTTTGAGGCATTTCTGAGCGCATCGCTGAAACGCTCAGAGGCTCTCATCGACCTGATGCATGGAGTGGAGAGACTCAACATCGCTCTAGCCAACCGGGCGGCGGCTGCAGGAGCGGACGGTGTTCTAATAGCCGATGACATCGCCTACCAAAAAAACACAATCGTGGGACCCTCCGTTCTGCGAGAGCTTTTCTTTCCCTCTCTGCGTCGCCAACTTGAAGAGATTGCTCACCTGCAGATCCCTGTTTTCTTCCACTCCGACGGGAATCTAAATGCGGTGATTGATGATCTTGTGGATATCGGATTCCAGGGGCTTCAGTGCCTCGAGTCACGAGCCGGAATGGATTTAGCTCGACTCAAAGCCACCTATGGAGAAAGAACATGTCTCTGGGGGAACCTGGATCCAACAGACCTCTTCCTGGAGCGAGACTCAGAGGAACTCGAACAGGGGGTCAGAGATATCATCGAGGCGGCTGCCGCGGGGGGTGGGTATATCTTTGGAACCAGTTCCGGTCTGGCTGAAGGGATGCGACTAGAGAACCTCGAAGTCGTCTACCAGGCGGCTCTCTCCTTTTGAAACCATAACGAACAGATCGATGTCTAGGGAAGTTTTGGCCACAGCAATATCTCTTGACACGAACTCCCCCTATCGCATAGTATCCGCTTTGCCCGGTACCTCTTCAGGTTTACCTATGACAACGTAGAACCACCGCCTATAAGGAGATATGTACAATGATGTTCAAGACTCCTACCAGATACTTCATCGTGGCCGGATCCTCCTCGGGATATACCCCTCTGAACGCCTTTGATGGAGCACTGCTGAACGCGGGTGTTGGAAACACGAACATCGTAAAGGTATCCAGCATTATCCCGCCTGGGGCTCAGCGGATTGAACCAATCCAACTCCCGCTGGGGGCCTTGGTACCGTCGGCCTATGCCTCCATTTGCAGCGAAATACCCGGCGAGATTATTTCGGCTGCCGTCGCAGTGGGTTGCCCAAAGAATCCAAAAGTGCCTGGGCTCATTATGGAATATTCGGCTCGCGGACACAAAGAGGATATCGAAGAGATCGCTAGGAATATGGCTCGTGAAGCCATGACCTCTCGAAACCTGGAAATCGCACGGATCGAGTCTGTTTCCGCTGAATTCCAGGTGAAGACCATTGGGGTCGCCCTGGCGGCCGTTATTTTGTGGGACGAGTGAAGGGTCGCGGGGTGTGGTGAAGCCATGTTTGAGAAAGAAGAGTTCTGGCAGAATCGATTCATTGCGGCTGATCATGATTATGAAGAGAGCGATATTGTCATCGTTGGTCTCCCTTTTGATGGAACCGCATCATTCAGACCTGGTTCCCGATTCGGCCCCAACGCCATAAGGGAAGCCTCGTGGGGTATTGAGACCTACAGCGCAAGACTGAAGCGGGATCTCCGTGACCTCAGGATCGCTGACCTTGGAGATCTGGAGATTCCTTTTGGGAATGCGGTTCAGGCCCTGAGAAAGATCGGCCCTGTCATCCGACGGGTGATCAAGGACAGAAAGTTCCCCGTGGTGCTAGGAGGGGAGCATTTGGTTTCGCTCCCTGTTGTTGAGGAGCTCCATCGATCCTTTTCCGATCTCATAGTCATCTGCCTGGATGCCCACACCGATCTTCGGGATGAGTATATGGGGGAGACCCATTCTCATGCCACGGTCGCAAGAAGAATACTCGATGTTGTCGGAGAGGGACATCTCTTTCAGGTCGGGGTTCGTTCAGGGACAAGAGAGGAATTTGAGATTCAAGGTGTCGAGAGAGTCTCCCTGCCTGGAGGAGAAACGTTGAGCCAGTTTGAAGGCCTTTTGAGTAACCGGCCGGTTTATGTCGCGTGTGATCTGGACGTGTTTGATCCTTCCATTCTGCCGGGAACAAGCGCACCCGAGCCCGGTGGCCTTACCTTCGATCAGGTAACCTCTTTCATGACCCAACTGAGTCGGTTTCAGGTTGTCGGGTTTGATGTGGTGGAACTGACCCCACATTACGATCAATCTCGGGTGTCGGCCATCACCGCTTCCGTCCTGGTGCGGGAAATGATTCTTCAATTCTGCCAGTCTTGAAACAAGGCTTTTCCTGTCCTTTGGTCACCGGGGGCCAACCCCTCGCCTACACCACATGGGTCAAAAGGACCGTCTGTGAATCCGCAAGAGTTAGGCAGTGTCGTTGAAATTCCCTAAATCTCATTGTAAATTGGAGCGTCAACACCAACCCAAAGGCAGGATGATGGAATGAAAGAGGACAAGAGAGCCGATGTATGGTTCACGGAGATGCATTCCCAAGACATTTGTCAGTCCTTCCGGGTTTCAGGGACACCCTTCCATGGTGAGAGTCCCTACCAGACCATCGACGTCATCGAAAATCCGCAGTTCGGTCGAATGCTGATCCATGATGGACTGGTCATGCTAGCCGAGAATAACCAATACATCTACGGCGAAATGATCAGCCACGTCCCCCTGTTCACTCACCCCAATCCAGAGAGGGTGCTCGTCATCGGTGGAGGAGATGGAGGAACCGTCGGCGAGGTGCTCAAACACCCGGAGGTGACAGAGATAGACGTTGTGGAGATTGATGCAATGGTCGTAGAGACGGCCAGGAAATACCTCCCGAGAATAGCCAAGGCATTTGACAACCCCAAGGTAAGGCTGAAGTTCGAAGATGGGGCCCAATTCGTAGAAAAAGTGAGAGATCGCTACGATGTCGCCATCGTCGACTCGACAGATCCCATAGGATTTGCAGCGGTTCTTTTTCAACGTCCCTTCTTTGAACATCTTCATGCGGCCTTGAGAGAAGACGGCCTGGTTGCCGCCCAATGCGAATCCCCCTTCTTCCATGAATCTACCATTAGGGAGACGGTGTCTTCTTTACGAAAACTGTTTCCTGGGGTTAAGCTCTATCTGGCCCATATCCCTGTCTATCCGGGCGGGATGTGGGCCTTTGTTCTCGCTTCGAAAATCTACGACCCCGAAAAAGACTTCCAGCGGAACAGATATGACGAGCTCCATCTACCGCTCCAGTACTACAACCATCAGATCCACCACGGGGCCTTCTGCTTACCTACATTTGTTGAGAAGATAGAGGGAGGGCTCTAAAAAAACTGAAAATGGAAGCTCTGAGCATCGAAAGAGCGACATTTTCAGAGACCTGGGAAGGGAATTGGCGACATCCCCTCATCGAAAACTCGCTAGCCTATCATTTGGTGATCAATTGGAGGTGCCACCATGGATACGACCAGTCTTCGAATAAACGGCGCTCGCCTTCGGGCAACCTTGGAGGAAATGGCCAAGATTGGAGCGACCCCCGGAGGAGGCGTTGAACGCCTGGCCTTGTCTGATGCAGATCGGCGGGCAAGGGATTTGTTTGTGACATGGCTCAAAGAGATGGGTTTGGAGATCATGATCGACGATATGGGCAATATCTTTGGCAAGAAATCGGGGAGGAACAACGACCTACCCCCGGTCATGAGTGGCTCCCATATTGATTCGCAGCCCAAAGGAGGCCGGTTTGATGGCATCCTCGGCGTCATGGGAACCCTGGAAACGTTGAGGACAATCCACGAGGCCGGCCTGGACCACGAACGGCCAATCGTCATTGTTGATTGGACCAACGAAGAGGGCTCACGGTTTGCCCCGGCCATGGTCGGCTCTGGTGTCTGGGCAGGAAGATTGGAAAGGGACTGGGTGTATCAGAGAACCGATGTCCATGGTAACAAATTCGGAGTGGAACTAGAAGGAATCGGATACAAGGGCAAACTGCCGGCTGAGAGATGGCCGGTACACGCCTACTATGAATACCACATCGAGCAAGGACCGGTTCTGGATAGACTCAGAACAACCATCGGTGTACCCAAGGGAATCGTCTGCCTCCATTGGTACGATATCCACCTGGAGGGTACCGCCAACCAGGTGGGGCCAACGCCGATGGAGGGGAGAAATGACGCGCTGTGTGCTGCCGCAGAAATGATTCTCAAGGTGAATGCTCTCCCTGCCAAAATGGGCGGTAACATGGTCGCCACGGTCGGAGAGATTCACAACGCGCCCAACTCGAGGAATATCATCCCGGACAGAGTGCACTTCACCGTGGACATCCGCTCATGGGACGACGAATTGGCCATCCGGGCTTGGGAGGATGTAAAAAGAGATTTTGAGTCCATCGCTGAAGCCAGAGGTTGTCCGATCCGAATCGAAGAGACCTGGAGGGTGCAACACACGCCTTTTGATGAGAACCTTGTGAAAAGGGTCTTGGACAATGCCAGGGCTTTGGGATATTCCAGCCACTCTATGGTTAGCGGCGCCGGACATGACGCGAGCTACATGAGTCAGGTTGCTCCGACCGCGATGATATTTGTTCCGAGTATCGGCGGACGAAGCCATGTGGAGGTCGAGGACACCAGATGGGAAGACTGTGAGGCCGGAGCAAATGTCCTTCTCCACTGTGTTATTCAATCTGCCCTGGAGAAATAGGACCCGAGAAATTCCACAGAGGGCTCCGAACCACACATGAACCATAGTTAGCGGGGCAAACCCATAGTGCCTGAAGGACAGACCCATGGAGAAAACAAAATATCAAATCCTGAGAGCCCTCGAAAAAGCGCCAAGGTCATTCTGGGCGCTTATTCAATCGCAGGATTCCAGCCTGTCCGAAGTAACTCGCACCATTGGCCTCATGCTCGATGAAAACCAGATCGTGTTTGATCCGGACAGCCGAAAATTCTCTCTCGGGAAATCATCCGGGACGTTACCGGAAGTCGATGAATCCTGCCCAACCTGTCAAGGGAAGGGGGTCATCCTCGACGGCCCGTTCAAGGAGGCTCTGGATCGCTTTTTGGAGATAACGACAGATCGCCCCCCACCGATCTTCGAGTACAATCAAGGCATCATTCGGCCAACAGATCTTGCCCTCAAGGCGGCAGTCATGTATCGTCGGGGAGATTTGGAGGGCCGTTCAATCCTTCTCCTGGGGGATGACGATCTCTTCAGCATCTTCCTCACGCTTCTCGATTATCGCTGCACGGTGACGGTGCTCGAAATCGACGAGCGTTTTATCCGCTATATCAAGGAGAAGGCAGAGAGCGACGGGCTCAGCATCACCGCAAGGCGATACGATATAAACACCCCCTTCCCCCCCGATCTCCGGGCAGCCTTTGACGCCTTTGTCACAGAACCCCCCGAAGGCTTAAAGGGCATGCGGTTGTTTCTGGGTAGAGCCATCGATGCTCTGAGCATCAGGGGCGCCGGGTATTTGGGGCTTACGACCCTCGAGTCGTCCCTGCCAAAGTGGCTTGCGATTCAGAGATTCCTCATGGAGAAAGGGATGGTCATCACCGACCTCCTTCGAAACTTCAGCCTCTATCCGGAAGCGGATGATCCAATAAGGGACTATGACGAATTTCCCCTTTCGAGGGCTCTTCCTGTGGCCCCCGGACCGCCAGATCTGGACTATTTCAGATCATCATTGATCCGGGTTGAGAAGACCGATCCGGTCGCCATGAACGACGACGAGGGTCTGTACACCGATGAGGAGACCTGGGTCACCGTGAATCCGGAGAAGAATGAATAGAAGTGAGCCTTCAACAGTCAACTCCTGGCCATCCGCACAACCAAGAGGATCAACCACCGAACCCTTCTGTCACACACAGTACCGGTTGTTGAGCCAGGAAAAGAGCGCGAGAGAATCTCTCGATAGGTCGTAGGCTTCCTGGGCAATCGTTTCGTCAACAGCGGGTGGGTTTGTGTGGAGCAACACGCTTTTTGTGGATCGGAGCATGGCCCAGCGCCTGTCAAACCCCTCAAATGGCGTACCACGGATGGCCGATGCGAAGCCCTCCTGTAGTGTCTCTTTGAAGAGGTACCTGAGTCGCAGATCTAAGGACTTATTTTTCCTGAGGATCAGCTGGATCCAAGACAGGGGTCTTCCCTGCTTCACAAACAGGTCTCTGAAAAACAGCTCCAGCACGGCTTCTAGAAAATCGCAAGCCAGGATGATCGTGAGCTCTTTGTCGTCCCTTTTAAAGAATTCCTCCATCGCATGGAAGAGCCTTCTTGCGACAGAATCCGGCCAGGGGACTGCCACGGTTAAGGTCCCGCATTGAGGGCACACATCTTGCATCCCCTCCTCTCTGAAGATGTGACGGCACGTTTCGCAACGGACGAATGTTAGTCTTCTCTCAGCCCGTGTCTTGGAGGAATCCTGCGATCGGTGATCCATAGAACACCCACCCTCTCAGAGTCTCTGCTTGAGAAGTGTCCTGCCTGTTTAAGGCTCCAACCAAGGTTGATATTACATGAGCAAGGATCAAACCACAAGGCGCCCTGCTTTCGATCATTATGCGCTTGACAACACTCGGCCTAAACGAATACCCTGTCTCGGACGATCACAGGTACATTGATTCACCTTGGGTTAGATAAATCCGCGGCTCAAGAACGAGACATGGCGGGATTTTGCAGTCTTTCTATTTGAGTTGTGGTTCGAGGAGAGTAGACAATGGTTGAGGTGAACCCACAGATATTCAGGGAATATGATATTCGGGGTGTTGTGGGAAAGGATCTCACGCCGGAGCTCGTTCGGCTCATGGGTCAGGCCTACGGAAGCTATATGGAGGAGAAAGGGCTAAGAGATTTGTCGGTCGCCAGAGACTGCCGGCTCAGTTCCGATGATTTCCGAGACGCTCTGATAGAGGGTATCCTCTCAACTGGATGCAATGTCACAGACGTCGGCGTCTGTCCGACGCCGGTCTATTATTTCTCCCTCTTCCATCTTAAGAAAGAGGGGGGAATGATGATCACAGCCAGCCACAATCCAGCCGACTTCAACGGGTTTAAGGTCTCTGTTGGAAAGCAGACCATCTTCGGTGAGGAACTCCAGAACTTGAGACGCCGACTGGAAAAGGGGGACTTCTCTCAGGGTCGTGGAACCCTCTCCCACTACGAGATCATCGATCCCTATCTCCAGCACATCCAGAACGACATTTCCATCGCCCGATCCATCAAAGTGGCCATCGACGGAGGCAACGGAACCGCAGGGCCTGTCGTCTCCAGACTCTTGAGAAACCTGGGATGCGAGGTCCTCGACCTTTACTGCGACATGGATGGTCGGTTTCCCAATCACCATCCGGATCCCACCGTTCCAGAGTTCTTGAAAGATCTGATCGACACCGTCACCCGCGAGGAAGCCGAAATCGGTCTGGCCTATGACGGGGATGGCGACCGGCTGGGTGTGGTCGATAGCCAGAGAGAAATCATCTGGGGAGACCGGCTTCTGATTCTGCTTGCCCGGGATATCCTGAAAACCCACCCAGGGGCGACCATCATTTCAGAGGTAAAGGCCTCTCAGACCCTGTACGACGATATCGGTCGCCATGGGGGAAGGCCTCTCATGTGGAGGACAGGGCACTCTCTGATCAAGCAAAAGATGAAAGAGACGGGTGCCCTTCTGGCGGGCGAGATGAGCGGCCACCTCTTTTTCGCGGATCGATACTTTGGATATGACGATGCCATCTATGCTTCTTGCCGGCTTTTGGAGATACTCTCCAAATATGCGGGAGGCTTTTCGGAACTGATGGGCGATGTACCCAAAACCGAATCGACCCCTGAAATCCGAGTCTCATGTCCTGATGAAAAAAAGTTCCAGGTCGTAGACAAGGTAAGGGATCATTATTCCAAAGATCACGAAGTCATCGATATCGATGGGGCTCGGATTCTCTTTCAGGATGGCTGGGGCCTGGTTCGAGCCTCGAACACTGGACCCGTTCTGGTTCTCAGGTTTGAGGCAAAAGACCGTCAGAGGCTGGAAGCCATCCGGGAAGACGTCGAACAGACGGTCAACAACTTCTTATCATCAACCTAGCTGTGGGAACGGTCGACCTCACTCAATTCCTGGGCAAACAAGCAATCCCTCTCCCTTCGCCCTCTTTGCTTGCGAAGTTCTTCTGCTGATAGGCCTGATGAGAGGAAACCCTTTTCCCCGTCAGGTGACGCCATCAATCATGGCTCAACTATCCTGCAAGCTTGGAAGCTATCGTTGCGACATGTTTCCCCTGAAACCGTGCCGCAGCCAACTCATTCTCGCTTGGCATGCGCTCTCCCTGCCCACCCGCAATCGTTGACGCACCATACGGAGACCCACCCGTAATCTCATCGATGCGCATCTGGCCTTGAAAGGCGTACGGCAACCCAGCAATGATCATACCCTGATGGAGAAGCGTAAGGTGAAAGCTAAGAATTGTCGATTCCTGCCCCCCATGCTGGGTGGCCGAACTCGTAAACACACTCCCCACCTTGCCAACTAGTGCACCTTTTACCCAGAGCTGTCCAGTTGCATCGAGGAACTGCCGCATCTGTCCACACATGTTCCCAAATCTCGTCGGCGTGCCAAAAATAATCGCATCCGCGGAGGCAAGCTCATCAACCGTACATACTGGGACATGGGCAAAGGTCTTCTGTGCGTCGAGTGCTCCCATTTTTTTGAGCACCTCCTCGGGTAGCG